>Ga0193695_1000057_pt1 | contig 19275 bp, 18 predicted proteins | sample L3s2metaG_FD_160568 | JGI IMG/M metagenome (GOLD analysis project Ga0193695, IMG submission 160568) | Soil microbial communities from a riparian zone of the East river system, Colorado, United States - L3s2 | ecosystem: Environmental > Terrestrial > Soil > Riparian zone | place: USA: East River... | reverse complement strand
ACTTCCCAATATGCGGCTGATGCAATTTCCGCAGGCGCTCGAAGCGGTCCTCCAAACTCTCGAGCGCATGCGCGATGAAAGGGCGCATCGTCCGTGCGCATCGCGAAGCGTCCTCGATGCGCTGAACCGAGTCGCAACGTTCCGCACCTCCGACAACGTTCGCGAGACAAAGATCGATCCGCCTTCGCCGAGCCTGCGGCGGGCAGGCATCGACAAGATTGAACGGTTGGCCTCGGTTCAATCACGCGTCTGCGCTTGCACGAAATGTCCGAACCTTGCGAGCACGCGGACGCAGACCGTTTTCGGCGTCGGCAATCCAGACGCCGAGATCATGTTCATTGGCGAAGCGCCGGGCGCGGATGAAGATGCACAGGGCGAACCGTTCGTCGGCCGTGCTGGCCAATTGCTCACTAAGATCATCAAGGCAATGGGCTTCGCGCGCGAAGAGGTTTACATCGCCAATGTTCTAAAATGTCGCCCAGACGTGCCGGCCGGTTCGTTTGGAAATCGCCCGCCAACGCCGCGCGAAATGCAAACCTGCCGCCCGTATTTGATGGAACAAATCGACATCATTAAACCGCAAGTAATCGTCGCGCTTGGCGCTGTCGCAGTGGAAGGACTTCTTGGGACGCGTTCGCCGATGCGCGAACTGCGGGGGCGTTGGAACTCATTCGATGGGACGCCATTGATGATCACTTATCATCCCGCGTATCTGCTCCGAAACCAATCGCCTTCGGAAAAACGCAAGGTTTGGGAAGATATGATGCAAGTTCTGGAGCGGCTCGAGAAACCGATCAGCGAAAAGCAGCGCAATTATTTTTTGTAAGGCGACCGGTTATCGCGACAGGTCGCGATAAAGCGACTCGATGCGCGATCGCGCGCCGAATCCAAGAACGAGCGACGCTACAATCGCGCGCACTTCGCGTCGTGGAACTTTAATGTGTCGGCGGAGCGCGGTGGCGGCGGCATCGCGCAAGAGCGCGAGAGTGCGCGCCCCGATCAGCGCCGGAAGAACTGTCGCTGTCCGAACGCGGCGATTTCGAATCGCGCGGGCGTATTGTAGTCCCGCCTCGATCCCCCGCTCTGCTTTCTCTCGCCACTTGCGATAGATTGGTTGAAATCGTTCCGGTTCGCGCAAAATTTGGGACGGCTCCATCGCGGCCACCGCCAGTTCATCGTTCGGAAAATAACAGCGGCCCGTGCCAAGATCCGTGCCGGCATCGCGCAAGATGTTGATTAATTGCAGACCCATGCCGTAGCGCTTCCCCATCGCGAGCATCTCGTCTTCACTTCGCGTGGCAAACTTTCGCAGATGGCGAAAGCAAAGCCGGGTCCAAAATTCTCCCGCGCTGCCGGCGACGAGATAGGTGTATTCGTCGAGCTCAGCTGACGTTTCCAAGGCAACAATTCGCTTTGGATCTCGGAAACGCTCGAGGTCGAGGATTTGGCCACGGTTAATTTGCGCCAGCACAGCCCGGACTTCTTCGCGATCCAGGACTTCGCTTTGATCGAGCCAATCCAGACATGGCTGCAGCGCTTCAATCAGCGCGCGCTCGGCTTTGTTTTTCTGCAACGGCGCGAGCGACGCGCTCAGATCGACAATCGCATCGCCCAATGCCTTGCCCTGGATTCCGCGCGCGAGCAGACGCAATTTTTCGGTCCGCAATTCGATCGGCAGCTCGGTTGTATCGGCGATCGTGTCTGATGCGCGCGCGAGCAAATAGCCGAGCGAAACCGGATCGCGCAGTTTTTTGGGCAGGAGCCGGATCGAAAGATAAAACGAGCGTGAGACCGGCGCCAAAATCGATCCCCGCAAATCCGGAGGAGAAACGGCGGGCTCTCTTTCCTGGCCTAATGAATCGTCATCGGCCGGCATTTTTCACCTCGATCCGGCTCATCTCTGAATTGCCGAGGCCAACCGTAGTGGCCGTTTGCACGTAACTCGCCAATCGACCGATGGGCTGGAAATTCTCTTTCGATCGCCATTCATCGAGTCGCTTCAGCGCCACCGTATCCAGCGCCACCGGATCTTTACTCGCGTAAAGTGTCGCATGGTGAAGGGCGAAGTTGGGTTGCGATTCCGGACCTCCGGCATATTGCGCCATCAGGCCGTCCATCAAATTGAGAACAACTTTCTGCGAAATGACCGGATTACTGTAAATGATGGCCACGCTTTCCGCGCCAAAACCGGTGCCGAGCGCGAACCGCCGCCAATTGTCGATGTTGGGGATGGTCATGTTGTAGAGGCAACCGGCGATGCCGCTCGTTGTGCTGTTGCTCATCACCGGAATGTTGATGACTTTTGTCACCTGGCTCGAAAGAATGCGCGAAAAATGGCTGACGCTGCTGGTGTTTTCCGTGTCCGACAAAGGCACGCTCTTCCCTCCGTCACTGATATAGTCGACGTCGCCCCAAACTAATTTTCCGAGGAGTGGCGCGGTCAAAGTTGCTTTTGGATCATAGCCGTCCCGCGGCGCAATCGATTTTAATTCAAAACCGTCGGCCTTTTTGTAACCGGCGCCCTTCGTTCCTTCGAGCGAACGGTCCCAAACAATGATGCTGCTGCGCGGATGGCCCGCGGCCACTAAACCATCTACCACCGCGGTCACGACGTCGTGATGCGTAGTAAACAATTCCCCGCCGGCGGCGGAAATTTTGATTCCAATTTTGTCGTTAGGCGCAACCAGCGACCCCCAGGCCTTGCCGAGGTCCGGTTGACCCGTCACCGCTAGAACCAGCCGATCCACCATCGCTCGGACTGCGCGCGAATTGGTTTCGTAACCAACAATCGCGTCAGCGTCGTGAACCGTGTAGACCATCGACTTCTCCGGCGAAGGCGACGGAACTTGCGCAAACGCGCTGCCAATGGCGCAGAAGTAAACCAGAGCTACGTTTCGGATCGACAAGGAACATTGATTTTATGGCCGCAGCCGCGAATCACAACTCCGGAGCAACGCTTTCGCAGCGTGAACAAAACGAGAGCGCGCTGTCGGACACGGTCCGCCATATCTACGTCCACGTTCCCTTTTGTGCGCGGATTTGCCCGTACTGCGCATTTTACAAAGAGTTGCTCGATCGCTCGCAAACGCCGCGATTTTGTGAGGCGCTTCTCGGGGACCTCCGGCAGCAGGCGCAGGATCGGCATCTTATTCCATCGACAATTTATTTCGGTGGCGGCACACCGACCGCGCTGACCACAGCCCAATTGGAATTTCTTCTCGCCGGTTTCCGGGACGCGCTCGACTTATCGAAACTGATTGAGTGGACGATGGAAGCAAATCCGGGAAGCGTGTCCCAGAGTAAAGCGGCGCTGTTGCGACGGCTCGGGATCACCCGAATCAGTCTCGGCATTCAGTCCTGGGACGATGATTTGCTGAAATTGCTCGGGCGCGAGCACAACGCAAAACAAGGCGAAGAGTCGTTCCAAATTTTGCGCGACGCCGGATTTTCCAACATCAACGTCGACCTGATGTTCGGACTGCCTGGACAAACGATTCATCAATGGCGAAGCACGTTGGAGCGAACCGTGTCGCTGAAGCCCGAACACGTTTCGACTTATTGTCTGACTTACGAGGAAGACACGGAATTTTTTCTACGGCAGGCCCGCGGCGAGTTTCGCCAGGACCCCGATACTGATTCCGAATTTTTCGAAATAACGATGTCGATCCTGGAGACGGCTGGCTACGAGCATTACGAAATCTCGAATTACGCGCGACCGGGTTTTCGATCGGCGCATAATCGCGCGTATTGGTCGGGCTCGGATTATTTGGGGATTGGGCCGAGCGCTTTTTCCACGGTTGGTATGACGCGATTGCAAAACATTTCAGACTTTCGCCGTTACGCGGACGCTGTTCTTTCCGGAAAATCGATTGTGAGCTCGGTCGAGCAACTCACATCGGAAATGAAACGCACCGAAAAAATCGCGCTTGGCTTGCGAACAGCCGATGGTGCCCCGGCGCAATTGCTGGAGTCGTTTCCAGACGAAACGCGCGAGTTTATCAGACTGGGTTTACTTCGGAGATCAGGTGGCAATTTCCTTTTAACGCGCGCGGGAAAAGCTCTCGCCGATTCCGTGGCCGAGGCGTTCGTTTAATTTACTCAACCGCGCCGTATCGCCGCTGACGTCGCCCGTATTCTTCCACCGCGGCAAACAAATCCTTTCTCGTAAAATCGGGCCACATCTTCTGAGTCACGTACATTTCGGTGTAGGAAAGTTGCCAAAGCAAAAAATTCGACAAACGCATCTCGCCTGAAGTGCGAATGAGAAGATCGGGATCCGGATAATATCGGGTGTAAAGATGTTTGCTGAACATCTCGACGTCGATCATTGCCTTGTCGATGTGACCGAGCTCAATCGCGCGGAGCAGACTCTTGATCCCGTCGATAACCTCGAGTCGTCCACCGTAACTCAGGGCCAGGATTAAAGTGACACCGGTATTTTTGGCGGTCGCTTCGATCGACTTGTGCAACTGTTGCTGGCAGACGTCGGGCAAATCGGTGAGTCGTCCGATCGCTTGTAATCGAACATTTTTCTCGATCAGTTCCGGTGTTTTTTCCTTGAGGAACTTTTCCAAGAGCTTCATTAGGGCGAAAACTTCGCTTTTCGGGCGCTGCCAGTTTTCCGCCGAAAAAGCGTAGAGAGTCAGGTATTCAACCTTCAATTCGGCGCAGCCCTCGACGCATTCGCGGGCGGCCCGCGCTCCTTCCTCGTGACCCCTGATCCGGGGCAGACCTTGGGCTTTGGCCCAGCGACCGTTTCCATCCATAATGATCGCGATGTGCCGCGGGACGGATTTGGCACTTGGAGGCATCGTTAAAGAAAGATCGTCTGGGCGCGGACGGGGCCGACGCTGACGATGGAAACCTTCGCGCCGGTGAGTTGGCCGAGTCGTTTGACGTAATTTCTTGCGGGCAAAGGCAGTTGCGAAAGTTTTTTCGTGGAAGTCGTAGATTGCTTCCAGCCCCGCATCTCTTCATAGATCGGCTCGCAATTATCGAGTTGGACCACATCACACGGAGGAACTTCGAGGCGTTTCCCGTTCAGTCGGTATCCGACGCAAATCCTGATCGGATCGACATCGTCCAGCCCGTCTAAATTCGTGATCGCCAGCTCATCGATCCCGTTGATCATCGTGGCATAGCGGGTCGCCACGGCGTCGAACCATCCGCAGCGACGGGCCCGGCCGGTGGTAGCGCCGAACTCCCGGCCGAGGGAATGAAGCCTCTGCGCAAGATGTCGATCTTCGGTCGGTAACGGCCCCTCGCCTACCCGCGTCGTGTAAGCCTTCATTACCCCAACCACGCGATCCATTCGATGCGGCGGCACACCGGTCCCCGTGCACGCGCCACCGGCAGTGGTATTGGAAGAAGTCACGTACGGATAAGTGCCGTGGTCGATGTCGAGAAACGTGCCTTGCGCGCCCTCGAACAAAATCTCCTTCCCTCGCTCAAGCGCGCGATGCAGATAAACGACCGTGTTTGTGACAAACGGCCGCAACTTTTCGCCGGCGGCGAGATAAGCCTCGTGGACTTCGCGGTAGTTAATCGGCTTTGCCCCGAGCGCCTGGAGAATGCTGTTGTTCTCGCGGATCTTCGCTTGCAGTTTCTTTGCGAACAAGATCGGCTGCATCAAATCGGAAACCCGCAGACCGGTGCGCGCCGCTTTATCGCCATAAGCCGGGCCGATTCCGCGTTTGGTCGTTCCAATTTTCGCGCGGCCTTTTCGTAATTCACGCTGTTCGTCGAGCAACCGGTGATAAGGCATAACCAAGTGGGCGCAATTGCTCACCAAAAGGTTCTTACCGATCTTTACTCCGAGCCCGCGCAACTGCCCGATCTCGGCCACCAGCGCGATCGGATCGACAACCACGCCGTTTCCGATGACGCAAACTTTTCCGCGGCGCAAAATCCCCGAAGGAATGAGATGAAGAATATAAGTCGCGCCGCCGTGGACGATGGTGTGTCCTGCATTGTTACCTCCCTGGCTGCGGACAATCACATCGGCCTTACTCGTAAGCACGTCGATGATCTTGCCTTTTCCTTCGTCGCCCCACTGCGCGCCAACTAAAATTGTGTTTGCCATTTCAATTCAAAACTCGGGCAAAAAATTTTCCCGACGCATCCGGCAAGACGCAGTCGGGACTTGCCCACGAATGATAAGAACCGCGCGTCTCCGCGCAAGCGGTTTTCAAGCCCGGGCGATTTCGCAAAAAGAAACAACCAACCTCCGCGGCGCCCGCGTAGGAAGGTTGATGCGCACTATTCTACTCCTCATCCTGATTCTGTTGTTGCTCGGAGCTTTGCCAACGTGGCCGTACAGCGCCGGCTGGGGCTACTATCCAAGCGGCGGGCTCGGATTGATCCTGTTGATCGTGATAATTCTCGTCTTGATGCGGCGAGTTTGATCTGGATCAAATCGTCTAGTGAGCGGTCGCGCTCTGCGACGCGACCGCTTTCTTCAGCTCATAGGCCGATTCGCTCGATCCGCCACCGGTGCGCGCGTGCGAGTAATTGCGGAGCTGGTCCCAGTGAATTCTGGAATCGTAAGTAAACGTGTTCATCGCGATCCGGTAACTCGCGCCGCTGGTTTGCAAATGTCGATGTGAGGCAATGAACTCCGAGGGATCGTAATAATTGCTGAAATCTTGCGCAAACTTGTCGCGACTCATTCCAATCGCGATGTTCTTGCGCACTTCGAGATGCAAATGCGCATCGTAGAGACCATGCGCGTTGCCGATCGCGGCAATTTGCTGCCCGCGTCTCACCGCCTGGCCGCGATGAACAAGAATTTTCTGCAGATGCCCGTAAAGCGAATCGACATTGCGCACGCCCAAGCCATCGCGATAGGCATGCCGAATGATGATCACGTTTCCCCAACCCTGGTGACAGTCACGGGCAAAAACAACCATGCCGTCGCCAATCGCATACACCGGGTCGCCCAGATCAGTGTCGCCCCCGCCCACTCCGTCCCAGTCCTCGCCGAGATGTCCGTGAGCCCGCATTCCGCGAGCTTTGTAATATCCGCGGCCGTCAGGTTTACCTACCGGCAAGTCGAAGCCGTCGGCCAATTTCGTGAACGCCGTCTGTCCCGAAAAACTGATTGATTGCGCGGCGGAAGACTCGGATTCGTGTGATGGCCGATCAATTGGGCGTACCGCATTCGCACTGATTTGCTTCTTCGGTTGTTGAGCTGGCGAATCCGGCGGGCCCGAATCGGTTTCAATATCGTGATTTTCTTCCCTGACTTTTTGCCCGGCTAACGCTCCAGCCTGCCGCATCTGCTCGATGCTCAGTTTGGGTGGGGGAGAATTGGACGTCTCAACGATGGCCACAGCTTGCGGTCGGACTTCAATCGCCGGTTGAGCGGCCGGACGCTTTGCTGATTGCACGACCGTGCCGGCTTTCTCGCCCAGCACTTCGACTTGTTGGGCAGAGTTCGTCCCGACTGAGATCAAGACACCCACCAACGCTCCAATGACGACCTTCCCAACCATGAACGCCGTTTGTGATAAACAAAGCACGCTCGGGTGGCAAGCAGTTATTCACAGGCCGCCGCCAGGGCGGCGGCGGTTATCAGTTATCAGTGTCGGAGTTCAGTCCTCTGTCCTCTGATAATGCGGGGACACGCTGCGTCGCGTCCGATCTTCCTCTCCCTTGTTCGGGAGAGGATTTAGGTGAGGGTGATTTCCCCGATAACCAATAACAATTAACCGATAACGGCGGCTTTCGGCCGCTCGCTATTTCCGCTGAATTCGCATCACCGGCAGCGGAAAACGCAATCGCAATTCCTCCTGCAAATAAATCTCCACGTGGTGCAGACCGAATTGCTGAAATTGGACCCCACCAAAGTAATGAACGTTGGTGGCGTGCCCTTCCATTTCCTTGAGCTCAAATTCCACTGCCGCCTCCGCCAGCACATTTTGTTCGTCCACCCCGATGATGCGCGATCTCTGCCGGAATTTCCCGGCGCCGCTGCACCACCGTGTCCAGATGCAGAGACGCAAATAATTGATCGGCAACGACGGCGCGGCGACCACGTTGAGGACGCCGACCAGCGTGTTCATGCCGTTGAATTCGCAACGGACGTCTTCGCACAGGACGCAGCTTTGCAGGTCGGGCAGGATTGCTTCGGCCGATTCCATTGGTTTCAAATCGAGCCGCGCATTAGCAAAATCAAGAGAACGATCGCAAGGACGATTCGGTAAACCGCGAATGGCGCAAATCCTTTTGTTCGCACCCAGCGCATAAACCAGGCGACTACGGCGAGCGCGACGATGAACGAAACGACGAACCCAATCGCGAGCACGACCCATTGGTGCGGATTGACCGCCAGAGGGGCGATGTTGCCTTCATCGACGATATCCCGAGTGTGTTTCAGCGTTTTTAACAAATCGTAGCCGGTGGCAACGACCATCGTCGGCATCGAAAGAAAAAACGAAAACTCAAGTGCAGCCGGACGCGATAAGCCCACGATTTGTCCCGCCGCAATCGTACTCATTGAGCGCGATGTTCCGGGAAAAACCGCCGAAAGAATTTGGCAGGCGCCAATCCAAATCGCTTGGAACAAATTCATTTCTTCCATGTGCGTCACGCGCACTCGCGTAAAAGTTGCATCGACAATCCACATCACGATGCCGCCGACCAGTAACGCGATGCTGATCACCCACAGGCTTTCCAGATTTTTACCGATCACTTTGGTCAATGCCCAGGATGGCAACGCGGTCACGACGAACGCGACAATTGTCAGACCCAAAGGATGAGTCAGGAAATTGCGATCGCCCCGTTCGCCTTTTGGAAATGTGGCTAGAAATTCCAGGATCCGTTTCCAAAAATAAACCGGCAGCGCCAGGATCGCCCCAAGTTGGATCACAATCGTGTACATCTTCCAGAAGCTGTCGTGCAGATTCAGCTTGAAGAGCGCTTCGACGATGCGGAGATGTCCGGTCGAGCTCACCGGCAAAAATTCGGTCAGGCCTTCGACAATCCCGAGCAAGATCGACAACAAAAAATCGTTCATTCGTTAATCCGTTCTGATTCTGTCTCTGACCTCTGACCTCTGACCTCTGACTTCCGGTTCATGACACCGCTTCGCCTCCGCGTTCGTCCGTCCGGATCCGGATCGCTTCTTCCACGTCCGTCACGAAAACTTTTCCGTCGCCAATTTTTCCGGTCCTGGCTGATTGCAGGATCGCCTCGACCACGCGCTGGGCGCGATCGTCATCCACCACGATTTCAAATTTCACTTTCGGCAGAAAATCGACCGTGTATTCGCTGCCTCGATAAATTTCGCTGTGGCCTTTTTGCCGGCCGAAACCACGGACTTCACTCAGCGTCATTCCTTCGATGCCAACCGCGGCGAGCGCGTCCTTCACCGCTTCGGTCTTAAACGGCTTGATGATCGCCTCGATTTTCTTCACCGCGCCAAGCTAGAGACGGCATCACAAAGCGCAAGATGAGAAGTCACTCTCACCCGCTCAACTTTCCGTTTTTAGCGTTTCAGTTTTCAGCTTTTCGATTGTCTCAACTTCCGCCCCGACCATTTCGCGAACGAGCTGTTCGAAATTGCCGTTCGGTTTCCATGCAAGCGTTTTTCGAATTTTATCGGCGCAACCGACTAAACGAGTCGGCTCGATCGGCCGATCGAATGCCGGATCTTGCTTCACATATTTTTTCCACGGTAAATCGACCACTTTAAATGCGGCTTCGACGAAATCGCGCACCGAATGCGCTTCGCCGGTGGCAACGACGTAATCGTCAGGCTTCCCATGTTGCAGCATCAGCCACATAGCAACGACGTAATCCTGCGCCCGGCCCCAATCGCGTTTGCCCTCCAAATTTCCCAGGACGAGATCGACATCGAGGCCGCGAGAAATGCGCGCCGCCGCGTGCGCGATCTTGCGCGTCACAAAATTTTCGCCGCGCCGCGGCGACTCATGATTATAAAGAATCCCGTTGCAAACAAACATTCCGTAAGATTGCCGGTAGACTCGCGCCAGTTGCGTCGCGAAGGCCTTAGCGCAGCCGTAGGGACTCGTCGGTCGCATCGCCGTTTTTTCTGTTTGCGGCGATTCAGACGCGTTCCCGAAAATTTCCGAAGTCGACGCATGATAAAATTTCACACTCGGCGATTGATCCCGGACGATCTCGAGTAAGCGCAGCGTCGCCATTCCGGCTTCGTCACAAGTCGATTCCGGAATCTCGAAGCTCAATCCGACGTGGCTTTGTCCGGCCAAATGATAAAGCTCACTCGGGCCAACCTCGCGAAAAATGCGGCGCAACGTCGTCGTGTCCGACAAATCGCCGTAATGGAGGAACAAGGTCTTCCCATAAATCTTTGGGTCCCGCCGCAAATGCTCGATCCGCGAACGGAGCAGGTTGCTCGTCCGGCGCACGATCCCGTGAACGGCGTACCCCTTTTGCAAAAGCAGCTCGGTCAGATACGAGCCGTCCTGCCCGGTGATTCCCGTGATGAGCGCGGTCTTGTCATTACTCACGACCGTGAGTTAACCATGGAACCGCAAGTTGAAAAGTTGAGACGTTGAGATGTTGAGTAGTTAAGGGATTAAGCACAGACTCCCGAGTCAACCTCGCCGCTCAGTGATTGTTCCGAGAATTTTTCGCAAAGCCGTTCGGTCGATTCAGCGTCGCGCCGTTAAACTCGTCCTTCCGAATCCACGCGCTGGCCACGGCGAATACTCCATGATTTACGACACGCTCAATACTTGGGGCGGGCCAAGTGATTACCTGATCGATCTTGCTTTGCACGCCGCACAAGAAGCCTGGCATACCGAGTTGCCGGACCTCAGTCGACGGGTCGATTCCGACAGCAATGATTTCACCCGAATTTGGCCGGGCGAACACTACCGATTGCTGGCCGCTCTGGTAAAATTGTTGCAACCGAAACGCGTTCTCGAAATCGGGACATTTCGCGGAATGTCGGCGCTTGCGCTCAAAAAATTCCTGCCGGTCGCCGGCAAAATCACCACCTTCGACATTGTTCCCTGGGAATCGGTGTCGGACACTTTTCTGCGGCCGGAGGATTTCGAGGATGATCGGTTACAACAGCAAATTGGTGATCTGTCCGACGCAGCGGCGTTCGAGTTGCATCGCAGCCTGATTCAAGAAACGGAACTGTTGTTCGTGGATGGACCGAAAGACGGCGTCTTCGAACGCAAATTGCTCCGGCAACTGGAGACCGTTGATTTTCATCAACCGCTTCTCCTCGTCATGGATGACATTCGCTTTTGGAACATGCTTGCCACCTGGCACGAGATCGCGCGGCCGAAACTTGATCTGACTTCGTTCGGCCACTGGTCGGGAACGGGTTTGGTCGAATGGCACGCGCCGCGCGGATGAGTTGCCGAGGTCCGAATCGGACTGAATATTTTGAAACCGGAAACGCTTTCCCAGGAATATTTTCAACCGGCTCTATGAAACGCGTTGCAATGTTTTCGCGCTGGCCATTTGATCGTGGATCCAGCGATAAGTGCGCTCCAAGCCATCGCGCAGACGAGTTGACGGTTCCCAGTTAAAAATTCTCCGAATCAATGTGTTGTCGCTATTGCGCCCGCTCACACCTTTCGGAGCGGAGAGATTGTAGCGCCGCTTCAGTTTCAAACCCGCAATGTCTTCCACAAGATCGACAAGCTGATTGATCGTGACCAGTTCGTTACTGCCAAGATTGAGCGGCTCGGCGTAATCGCCGTTCATGATCATTTGGGTGCCTTTCACGCAATCGTCGATCCATTGGAAGCTGCGGGTCTGCTTTCCGTCGCCCCAAATTTCGATTTCATGTTTCCCGGAAAGCTTTGCCTCAATCACTTTGCGACAAATTGCGGCCGGTGCTTTTTCCCGTCCGCCATCGTAGGTGCCGTGCGGTCCATAGACGTTGTGATAACGCGCCACCCGGGTCGTTAGGCCAAAATCTTCCCGGAAATGACAGCACATTCTCTCGGAAAAAAGTTTTTCCCAGCCATAACCATCTTCCGGCATCGCCGGGTAGGCGTCGTCCTCTTTCAGCGCGGTCACATCCGGATCGGTCTGCTTGTCCGCGGCATAAACGCACGCTGACGACGCATAGAAAAAGCGGCTCGCGCCCGCGTCTTTCGCCGCCATCAGCAAATGCGTGTTGATCAGCACGCTCAACATGCAAAGCGCTTTGTTGTTTTCGATGAAACCCATCCCGCCCATGTCGGCGGCGAGGTTGTAAACAAGATCGACATCGGCGACGGCGCGCTCGCAACTTTCCTTGTCTCGAAGATCGAGCTGCAAATTTTCCACTTCGGGAAACATCTGAAACCATTCCTCGAACGGTTTTACGTCTACTGCGCGAACCTTTTTGCCCTGGCGAAGTAAATCGGCCACAAGATGACCGCCGATAAAACCTCCGCCGCCGCAAACGAGGATCTTCCCGGATGTCATTCTATCAATTAGAGCGGGTAACGTGCCGGGCAACGCTCCAGCTCGCAACTACTTTCGCAAGCCGATAAGTTGAGCGGCTGCCCGAAAAACAAAAAGCGGGTTATAAATCGGGTAGCCGCATCGAAGAGAAATTCCCGCTAGGGGAAAGTTGAGTATTCCTAGACTTTGCGGCCGAATTTCTTTTCCAGCTCCGCGTTTGAAATTTGGATCATGGTCGGTCGGCCGTGGGGACAGCAGTAAGGCAAGTCGCACTCGAGCAAATCCTGGATCAGTTTCTCCACTTCGAGATAACGCAACGGGTCGTTCGCTTTCACCGCGTGACGACAAACACTTTTCGCGATCATGTCTTCGCCTAAACGCAACGGCGAACTGCGTTCACTGGCGCTTTTGAGATCATCGATCACTTTCCGCATGAATTGCGCGCCATCGGTCACGTTTAGAAATCCCGGCAAACTGTCGATCTTAAATGTGTTCGGCCCGAAGCTCTCGATCCCGATTCCCATTTTCTGCAAGATCGACAGGTTCTGCTCGATCCAATCGGCATCGCGTGGCGGGAGGTCGAACGTCTGCGTGATCAGTAATTTTTGCGCTGGGACGCCCTGCTCTTCCATTCGCCGTCGAAGTTCCTCGAACAAAACGCGCTCGTGGGCGGCGTGTTGATCGACCAAGACGAGTCCGTCCGCGTTTTCCATTAAAACATAAAGTTTATTAAGCACGCCAATGATCTGGAACTGCTGCTGTGGCCGATTCGCCGCTGGATCGCCGTTGGAGGGACGGGCTCTGTCCCGTCCATCAGATTCAACAACTGGCGTTGCCGGAAAGGTTTGGGACGACACGGAGGTCGTCCCTCTAATAGAAGACAGATGCGGCAACTCGCGACGCGGTTCTTCCGGAACAATGACTTGCGGCCGGAGCGTTAGGTCGACAGGCGGTTGAGTTGGAGCGGACGCCGGTGGGCGAAATTTTTCCTGCCAATCGGCGCGACCACGAGCGAGCGTTTCCTGAATACAACGCGCAATGGCTTCGCGAACTCCATTCGGATCCCGGAAACGCACTTCGCGCTTGGCCGGATGGACGTTCACGTCCACCGCACCCGGATCGAGTTCGAGAAAAAGGAAAGTCACCGGATATTGTCCTTTCATCAGCGCGGTGTGATAACCTTCGCGCACCGCCGCTGTGATGAGCGGACTTTCAATCGCGCGGCCGTTCACGAAAACCAGTTGCTGGGCGCGCGTTTGCCGGCTCAATCCGGCTTGCCCGATTAATCCGCTGATTCGGATTTGCGGTGAATGCGAACCATTGAGCGCAACCAACTGTTGCAGCAATTGGTTTCCGTAAAGGTCGCGAATTCGATCGGTCAGCGTCGCGGTTGCGGGCAGTTGAAACGCGACGCGATCGTCGCGCGCGAACGTGAAAGCGATCTGGGCGTGGCCGATCGCCTGCAAATGGAGCTGGTGCTCGATGTTCCGGCTCTCGGTATTTTCCGCGCGCAGAAATTTGCGGCGCGCCGGCACGTTGTAAAAAAGCGAGCGCACCTCCACTTGCGTCCCGGGCGCTTCGCCGCCGTCGCGCACAACGTCGATCTTGCCGCCATTGACGACGATTTCGGTCCCCGCAACCGCATCCGGTTCGCGAGTCGTCAGGCGGAAACGCGACACGCTCGCGATGCTCGGCAACGCTTCGCCACGAAAACCGAGAGTGCCGATCGCTTCCAAGTCCGACACCGATCGGATTTTGCTGGTCGCATGCCGTTCGAGTGAAAGCAAAGCGTCGTCGCGATCCATCCCGGAGCCGTCGTCGATCACTCGCATCAGAGAAATTCCCCCGCGCCGGATGAGGATGTCGACCTTCCGCGCGCCGGCATCGATGCTGTTCTCGACCAGCTCTTTCACGACGGAGCCAGGCCGTTCGACTACTTCGCCGGCGGCAACCTGACTGGCCACGGTTTCGGAAAGGAGGCGGATCCGACTCATCTTATTGCTGATTGTAGATTTCTGATTGCTGATTGCGAAGAAAAACGCCTTTCGACCGCCGTGCCATTTTTGACTTGAGGGAGCTCAGATCGTATTTTGCCGGACGATGATTACCGTGACCCAGAACGCAGCTCGGCAGCTCCGACATCTCCTTGATGCGCAGAAGCAAACCGCCGGAAAAGGTCTGCGGGTGCAGATTAGCAAAGGTGGTTGTTCCGGTATGCATTACGAGATGACGCTGGACGAAAAGAAGGCCGGAGACGCGGTCGTCGAGCGCGACGGGGTCGAGTTTTTCATCGACAACGAGAGCGCGTCGTATCTGCGCGGCGCAACCCTGGATTTTCGCGACGGCCTCACCGGCACCGGTTTTCAGATCGTGAATCCGAACGCAAGTCGGACTTGTGGATGCGGGACGTCATTCGAAGTGACGCCATCAGCTTGAACGCGCAAATCGGAATCCCCTCGCCCGTTTAGATGGACTACGGACTCTATCAGTACGACGAACCGTACGCGCGCCCCGTTCGGCGCCGGATCAATTACTTTGCCTGGACGGTCGCGATCCTGCTGCTGACCGGATTCGCGTTCGCGGCCTGGCTCGGCAGTTTTTATATCTTCAGCCAGCCCGAACGGCCGGACAGTTATCGCATTCTGCAAAAACTGCATAAGATCGAGCCGCCGAAGCGATTCGAATTAACAGCGGCGCCGGCGGGCGAATTTTTGAGTGCGAAACAAATCTACGATCGTTACAACGCGATGGGCTCGGCCGAGCTGACTAAAACCAACGCGGAGTTGGCGCGAAATTACATTCGCAATTTTCAACAGGTGCGCGGGCTCGTCCCCTACGTGGTCGGTCGCTATGTGATCATGGACGCCCGCGAGCTCAGCTCGAGCGATGTGTTCACTTCCGGAATGGTCGCGTTGACTGATTCGATCGAGAACCCGGAGCTGTTGATGGAACATCTTTATCCAGCCGAGCCGCCAACGGTGCCTTTGATCAAGCAAACCCTTACGACCGGTCTGGAACTCAAACTCGATCGCGCCCACGATCTCTCCGTGGTCATTCATGTCGAACGCTTTGCCGATGGGCGGATCATGCTGACTTCGGTCCCGCTGCTTTATGGAACTTACACGGTGATGCGCGGCACCGGCACTTTCAGTCTCGAACCGCCGTTGTCCCTGAATCTCGAAGGGGGCTGGCCGTTGTTTAAGGAACAGGCGCGGTTGCGCGGGGAGATGCATTACACGCAATTCCGACAGGGAGCGCCGCGCCCTCAAGCACAGGCTCAAGTCGCAATCCCGGGTTTCGCTCCGAGCGGAACGCCGCCACCTGCGGAAAATCAACTTGTGCGCGTCGAGGCTGCCAAAGCGGTCACACCACCGCCAATTGTACAAGTCCAACCCAAAAAAGGAAAAGCCGGCGCAAAAGCAACGCCAACTCCAAAAGGCAAGTTGGCTAAAGGCAAACCGACCCCGCAACCTTCAGCGTCGGCGACACCAATAGTGATCGCGGAAAAATCGACCCCTGCGCCGGCGCCGCCAGCGCCAGCGCCGATCGCCCAAACATCGCCGCCTCCTGCGCCGGCGAAAAAGCCAGCTCCAGCTCCGCCGGCCGCGACCCAGTCAGCGCCCGAGATCGCGCTCGCTCAACCGGTTGAAACCCCAGTGCGCGCCCAACCGGTGCAGCCAGGCGCTCCTGACCTGGGCACATTGGCGTCGACCACGGGTGGCGGAAGTTGGAAAACTTTTCCGCCGGGGAAAATGCCACTCGGCCGTCTGATTGCGACGGGCGATCTCAAAGAAATCGCCGATCGCGGAACAGCGGGCGAACGCATTTACTTGAAAGGACAATTCGTTGTGAACTTTTCCGACGCGAATCGCGCCGTGCTCCGACCGCGTGGAAAACTCACCGATTCGGTTCTGCATTTCGGCGCGGCACCGACGCGCATCATCGTCGAGTTCCCAACCGGTTACACTCCGCCGCCACCGGGATCGACGGTCAGCCGCGACGAATCGCGACCACTCGAGATCACCGAAGTCCGGAAACAGGAAGACGGACAACTCAACGTCTTCGCCCGCGAGATCATGCAGTAGTTTCGTGCGGCGTTAGTGCGCCTGCTCGCTGCCGTTTGTTTCCAAAATTATTTTTCCGTCGGAAATCTCGAAGGTCTTGAGATTGGTCCGGCCGGTCCAGTCTAACATGTAACGTTTGAACGACCACGAGCCGTACTCCCAGCTCAGGATTTCTTCTCCGACCGGGCGACCATTCACGACGATGCTGGTAATGCGCGCGTCTTCCGGTTTGCCAGTCGGCGCGGATTGGACCGAGCATTGTGCATTGAGGTAACGCCCGTTCAACCACCGCGTTTGGCCGATCGGCATGCTCACCTGCAAGCGCGCGGTGCTGTCTTCGATCGTCACGTAAACGTTGCCATGCAGCTTCGGCTCGGATGCAATCAGCGCATTGAGATCGTCGGCAGTGAGCTCGATTCGAACGGATTCATGAGCATGAGCGGCTTTTTCGAACGCGTCCCATCGCGCTCGCACGGCCTGTTCCTCTTCTACCGATGCCTGACTGATGGGCATGCGCTCGTGATGGATTGAGAAATATTCGGTTCGCAAATATTTCGCCGCGAAATAAGTGCCGGCGACAAATGCCAGCGCGAGAAGAATGAAAAAGACCACCAGAATCAAGCAACCTTTCGCGAAACAACCGAGGCCGCGCTGCGCCGGCGGCGGTTCGATCCACGACGAGGCGCCGTTCATCGCGGGCGCTCCTTTTCCATTTTTGCCTGTGCCTCAATCAGCTTGTCGTACAAAGCGCGCAGTCCTTCCGAAATCGTTTTCGTCCCGGCGAGCACCGGCATGAAGTTGGTGTCGCCCTTCCAGCGTGGCACGATGTGAATATGCAAATGATCGGTCACGCCCGCGCCGGCGGATTCACCGAGATTTAAGCCGACATTGAAACCTTGTGCCCGCGTGGCTGCGCGGAGGAGCGCTTGCGCGTGCGTCACTAAATTCCAAAGCTCGACGATTTCATTTTCGCCTAACGACGAAAGCTCGGCTGTTTTTCGATAAGGCACCGCCATTAAATGACCGACCGAGTAGGGATAACGGTTCATCATTAGGAACGCGGTCTTACGCCGCGCGATCACCAGGTGCGCGGCGTCATCGCTCGCTTGCGCCGCGGCCGTGAGAAATTCCATGTCCCGCGGTTCCTTCTCAAAATATTCCACCCGCCACGGCGCCCACAGGGTTTCGATTTCTTTCTTCGGGAATTGCTCCATCGAGATCTAGCGACTGTGGCGCGAGACTAAAATGCCGCCCGGGAAAGTCGAGCATTTTGCTCTGCTAACGCGTCAGCAACACGTAGTTCGGGCGGCGAAGATTTTTTCGTGGAACTGATTCGAATCGGCGAGTCGAGTGGTGTAGTTCGCGGATGAAATCGAGCGTCTGGTTTGAGGGAACGGCGAGAGCATCGATTTCCAGGTTGTTCCATTTCGCCACCGCCACCTCGGGTTTGAGGAAATGCGGCCGCATTAAGTAAAGTGGCAATCCTTCATCGGTCGATCCGACCGCTTCGTATCGCCAATGATTGCTGGCCGCTTCTTCGCGTACTCTGCGGCCGAAGATCGATAATGCATCGCGATGATCGCGGTAGCCACTGATAACTCGGCTCGCCGCATAACCGCCGCTGAAGAGAACGGCGACCGCCAATATCGCGGTTGCCCATCGAAAATTTCGCGCACGCTGTTTTTCGCCATTCAAGAAACGCGCGGCTTGCCTAGCGACCAACAAACAGAGCGGTGGAATGACTGGAAAAATTCGGTCGACTCTTTTCGAGGGAATTATCGACATCAAGAGGAGCCCGCCGATGCTCCAACAGATCAGCCAAAACGTCTCCGGCGAGATCTTTTCAGTCGCGCTACCGTTCTCAAGACTTGACCGTTTTAAACGGTCAAGTTTTCGCGCGCGAAAATCGACAATGGCGAGGGCGATGATGAGCGCGCTCCAGGGGAAGAATTTGTGAAGCAGATGCGGCAGATAAAAGAAGAACGATTGGGCGCGGTGGACATGGGTCCCGACTTCACCGAAGCGCGCGAGAAATTCGCGGACGATGACCAGTTCATAAAAGCGCGGGACCCAAAGCCATCCGGCCATCACCCAAATTAAGAATATCGCGAACGACCCGACCCACGGCCACCAACCGAACCATCCGCTGCCTCCGCTGGTTTTTCGGGAACGCCATTGATAAAGGATCAGGCCGGGAAGCAAGAATGCGCAAACGATCGGGCCTTTGATCAACATCCCCGCCGTCAGCAAACCAAACATGATCCATCGATCCTGTTTCCGCCACGGTTCGCCGGTTCTAATTTTTTCCCAGATCAAAAGTCCGATCAAGAAAACGACGAGCGCGAGCGGCATGTCAGAACGAACAAACGTGGCCAGGCGCGGACTCAACAAATTGAAACCGAACGCAGCGAAGGCGATCAGCCCGGCAACGTTTCCGTAGGCGCGCGCTGCGTATCGAAACAAAGCGAAAGCAATCAGCGCGGCGCACAGGAGCGAAGGCAATCGCCACGCCACGTCCCACGATCGCGTGATCGTAAATATCGCCGCAGAAATCCAGCCGGTCAGCGGCGGCTTAGTCGCTAACCCCTGATCATCAGACGTGCGCTGGTAAAACCAGTGTCCTTCGGTCACCATTTCGTACGACGTCCAGGCTTGTTTGGCCTGGTCGTAATCGTCGAGTTGCCATGGAAGGTTCGTGATCGAAAACAAAACGAGCATGAGCGCGGCGAGCGCCCAGAATGTCCGCTTGTTCTCCAGCAGACCCCCTGTCATTCCGAGCGGATCCTTTGTCATGTCGAGCGAAGTCGAGACA
>Ga0193695_1000056_pt1 | contig 19333 bp, 16 predicted proteins | sample L3s2metaG_FD_160568 | JGI IMG/M metagenome (GOLD analysis project Ga0193695, IMG submission 160568) | Soil microbial communities from a riparian zone of the East river system, Colorado, United States - L3s2 | ecosystem: Environmental > Terrestrial > Soil > Riparian zone | place: USA: East River... | reverse complement strand
CGCTTGGAGAGCTTGCGACCGTCGGGGCCGTGCAGCAGCGGCAGGTGCGCGTAGCGTGGCGCCGCGAAGCCGAGCGCCTCCAGAACCAGCAGCTGCTTCGGCGTGTTGGAGAGATGGTCATCGCCCCGGACGACGTCAGTGACGCCCATCTCCGCGTCGTCGACGGCGACGGCGAAGTTGTAGAGGACCGAGCCGTCGCCACGGGCGATGACGAAGTCGTCATGGCTGCGGTTGGGGAAGCTGACCGGGCCACGGATCAGGTCCTCGACCACGGTCTCGCCGCCGTCGGGCACGCGCAGCCGTACCGCGGCGCCCGGCTCCTCGCTCGGCTGTCCCCGGTAGCCCCGGTCGGCGCCGTGCTCCGCCTTCCACGTCTCGACGTCCTTCGCGGTCGCCGGGTCGCGATACGCCGCTCCGCTCTCCAAGAGCCGCAGCAACGCCGCCTCGTGGCGATCCGAACGCGACGCCTGCGAAACCGGACCCTCGTCCCAGTCGAGCTCGAGCCAGCGCAACGCGTCGAGGATCTGCTCGACGTTCTCCTCGGTCGAGCGCTCGCGGTCGGTGTCCTCGATCCGCAGCACCAGCGAGCCGCCCTCGTGGCGCGCCGCCAGCCAGTTGTAGAGTGCCGTCCTCGCGCCGCCGATGTGAAGGGCACCGGTAGGCGAAGGAGCAAACCTCAAGCGGGGAGTTTCTGCAGACATGTTGATCGGCGCGCATGTTTCCACCTCGGGCGGACTGGCGACGGCGATCGAGCGCGGCACCGACCTCGGCTGCGAGTCGATCCAGATCTTCAACCAGAGCCCACGGATGTGGCGGCCGACGAAATACGGCCCCGAGGACTTCGCCGCGTTCAGGGAGGCGATGGACGACTCGCCGATCGAGGCGGTCGTCATCCACGCCGTCTACCTGATCAATTGCGCCACCAAAGACAGAGAGCTACGCGAGAAGTCCCTTGCCTCCCTCACCCACGCGTTGCGCACCGGCGACCGGATCGGCGCGGCCGGCGTCGTCCTTCACCCCGGCGCGCAGAAAGGCGAGGCCCATGGCCCCTCGATGAAACGGGCAGCGAAAGTCATCGCGGCGGCCCTCAAGGACAGCGAGCGCTGCCCCCTCCTGCTGGAGCAGACCGCCGGCCACAAAGGCCTGCTCGGCCGCGACTTCGACGAGACGGCGGAGCTGATCGACCTGGCCGGAGCGGGCAAGCGCCTCGGCCTCTGCCTCGACTCCTGCCACCTCTTCGTCCAGGGCTACGACGTCACCGACCCGGACTCCCTCGCCGAGATAGTCGACGAAGCCGACGAGAAGGTCGGCCTCGACCGTCTCCGCTGCCTCCACATAAACGACGCCGCCGCCCCCCTGGGCTCCTGCCGCGACCGCCACGCCAACATCGGCAAGGGAGAGATGGGCAAGCAGGGCCTCGCCGCCTTCCTATCCGAGCCCCGCTTCGAAAACCTCCCAGCCACCCTGGAGACGCCAGGCCCGAACAAGAAAGGGCCGGACCGCAAAGAAGTGCAGGCCGCGAAGCGCCTGCGACAGGCTGGGCTCAAACGTCGCATGGCGTGAGGGACGGCGATGCGTTCTCGCGGGAATTGGTGTCGCACGCGCTTCGCGCTTAGCGACGATGTTGGTGCGCGGCTACCGCCGCGCAATCACGAGATTGCATATCGCCGCTTCGCGACATTCCCGCGAGAGCGCATCGCCGTCCTCTCCCCCGCCACGCAGTTCGCCCAAGCTACGCCGATAGGAGCCAGCGCCGCTACTCAGACCTCCGGCTTCCCAGGCGCCCCGGGTCATGACGTCCCAAGCTTCGTGTTGAGGAGCAGCCCGGTCTGCTCTTTGACCTCGGCGCTTGAAGCGACTAGCGAATCTGAATGCCTGAGATGGCGCGGGAGATGACTAGGCGCTGGATCTCGGAGGTGCCCTCGAAGATCGTGTAGATCTTGGCGTCGCGGTGCATCCGCTCGACCGGGAACTCACGGGAGTAGCCGTTGCCGCCGAGGATCTGGATCGCCCGCTCGGTCGCCCAGACGGCGACCTCGCCGGCCTTCAGCTTCGACATCGAGCCCTCGGCATTCTCGAATTTGTGCCCGCTGCGCCCCATCCAGGCGGCGCGCCAGACGAGCAGCCGGGCGGCATCGATCTCCATCTTCATGTCGGCGAGGGCGAAGGCGATCGCCTGGTTCTCGATGATCGCCTTGCCGAACTGCCGGCGCTCTTTGGCGTAATCGAGCGCGTACTCGTAAGCGGCGCGGGCGATGCCGATCGCCTGCGCGCCGACCGTCGAGCTTCTCTTTGCCGCCGAGCAGGCAGGAGGCCGGGATGCGGCAATCGTCGAGGTGGACGTCGGCGGTGTGGGAGGCGCGCAGGCCGTGCTTCTTCACCTTGGCGCCCTGCTCGCAGCCCTTCGTTCCAGGGGGGATGACGAAGGCCGCGTGGCCGCGCGAGCGCAGCTCGCGGTCGACCGTGGCGATCACCACGTGCACGTCGGCGATGCCGCCGTTGGTCGCCCATGCCTTCTGGCCGTTGAGCACCCACTCGTCGGTGGCCTCGTCGTACTTGGCGGTGGTGCGGATCGCCGCCACGTCGGAGCCGGCATCGGGCTCCGAAGAGCAGAAAGCCGCCACCTTTGGATCGTCGGCGGTGCCGAAGCACCGCGGGATCCACTCGCCCATCTGCTCCGGGGTCCCCTGCCCGAAGATCGCGGCGACGGCGAGCGAGGTGCCCATGATCGCCATGCCGATGCCGGCATCGCCCCAGAAGAGCTCCTCGTTGGCGATCGGCAGCGTCAGCCCGGTCTCGTCGGCGAAGAATTGACCGAGCGCTTCGAAGCCATAGAGGCCGATCTTGGCCGCCTCCTGGATCACCGGCCAGGGCGTCTCCTCGCGCTCGTCCCACTCCTCCGCGGCCGGCCGGACAACGCCCTCGGCGAAGCCGTGCACCCAGTCGCGGATGTCCTCCTGGTCCTGGTTCAGCTCAAGGGTGAACTTCGGCCCCTCGGCGCCGCTGCCGTTTTCGGTCGCCTCGGCGACCGCCTGCTCTGCATCTGCCACCGCTGAAGAATTGGTCATTGGCGCAATACTACACGGAATCGTGTCGTCTTAAACCCCGGGCGACTCGGATGCAAGATCGCGCAGATCGAACGCCCGCAGTCCCTCGGCGCCGCCGTCGTTGCAGTCGAAGAAGCGCCGGTTGACGCAGTCGTACTCCGAGCCCGAGCCGAGATACGCGCGCTCGACCGAGAAGGGGCAGTGGGGCAGCGCCGCGCCGGTCATCTTGACGCCGCCAAAGCCTCCCGGCTGCAAGACGGCGTCGAGCTCGACCTTGGCGCCGAAGACCTCCTGCATGCAACCGACGTACTGGATGCCGGTGAGACCGTCGACGACGCTGTAGAGGAAGCGGCAGCCCATCTCGACGCAGCCGCGTGGCTCGACCATCTTGTCGCAAAAGGAGCGACACTGACGACACTCCCCGGTCTTCGCGCGCGTAGCGGGCACAGGAGAAGTCTAGGCAGCTAGGGCATCCGTGCCTAGAACCTGATCCAACTCGGCGCGAAGGCCGCTGGAGGGGCGCACGCGGTAGCCGTCGCCCAGCTTCACCTCGGTCGGTTTGCCATTCTCGCCGCGGATCGCGAGATGGACGTCTGCCTCGCCCTTGTGGTGCTCGAAGACTTCCTTCAACTGGTCGACCATGCCGGGCCGCCGCAGGCTGGTCGCGTCGATCGTCAACCTCATCGGCTCCGCCGGTGTGGCGGCAGCGGCACTGGCCCTGGCAATCTCCTCCACGTCGGGTTCGAAGCGTTCGGCCTCCTGCACGACGAGCTTCGTCTCACCACGCTCCTTGTGGTCGATGCGGCCGCGGACGAGGACGACGGCGTCGGTCTCGATCGCGTTCGCGCTCTCCGCCTGGTCTGCCTTGAAGACCAGCATCTCGACCTGACCCTCGACGTCGTCGAGGGTCGCGAACATCATCTGATTGCCGCTCTTGGTGCGGATCTTCTTGCTCTCGGCGACGATCCCGCCGACGGTGACCCAGGCGCCGTCCGGCTTGCTCGCCAGCTCAGCAAGGCCGCAATCCACGCGGGCGCGCAGCGCCTCGCGCACTTCGGAGAGTGGATGCGAGGAGAGGTAGGTGCCCAGCGTCTCCTTCTCCATGGCCAGTAGCTCGCGGCGCTCGAACTCCGCCGCGGAGATCGGCGGCCGGTGGTGGGAGCTGGAGGCGCCCTCCCCTCCCCCGTTCGCCTCGCCCTCGCCAAAGTCGAAGATCGAGCCCTGGCCGAGTTGCGCGTCCTCCTGCGCTTTCTGGCCCGCCGATTGCGCCGCCGGCAGCGCCTCGAGCATCCCTTTCCGGGTCGCCCCGGTCGAGTCGAGCGCTCCGCACTTGATCAGGCACTCGATCGCCCGTTTGTTGACCGCCCGCGAGTCGACCCGCTCGCAGAAGTCCCAAATCGAGGCAATCGGGGTGTCCTCGCGCGCCCGTAGGATCGCCTCGACGGCACTGTGGCCGACGTTCTTCACCGCGTCGAGCCCGAAGCGGATCGCCTTCTCGGAGACGACGAAATCGTGGTCGGAGGAGTTGACGTCGGGCGGCAGCACTTCGATCCCCATCTCCTCGCAGCGGTTGACGAAGAAGGGCACCTTGTCCTTGGTGTTCATCACCGAGGAGATGACCGCCGCCATGTACTCGGCCGGGTAGTTGGCCTTGAGGTAGGCGGTGCGGTAGGCGATCAGCCCGTAGCAGGCCGCGTGGGACTTGTTGAAGGAGTAGTCGGCGGCAGCCTCCATCAGCGACCAGAGGTCGCTTGCCACCTTCGTCGCCGTCCCCGAGGCCTCCATTCCCTGCATGAACTTGGCCTTCATCGTCGCCATCAGGTCGCGCTTCTTCTTGCCGATCGCCTTGCGCAGGTCGTCCGCCTCGGCCGGGCTGAAGCCGGCCATCCGCTTGGCGATCTCCATCAGCTGCTCCTGGTAGAGGACGCAGCCGTAGGTTGGCTCGGCTATCGCCCGCAGGCGCTCGTCCGCGTAGGTGACCGACTCGGGGTGTCGCTTGCCTTTCGCGTAGACGTCGATATAGCGCATCGCGCCGGGGCGATAGAGGGCGACCAGGGCGACGATGTCGTCGAACTCGGTCGGCCGCACCTTCTTCATCGCCTCGCGCATGCCCTCGGACTCGAGCTGGAAGACCCCGGTGCCGTCCCCCCTGGTCAGCATCTCGAACGTCTTGGCGTCGTCCATCGGAATCTCGGTCATCTCGAGCTCGACCCCGCGCGAGCGGCGGATGATCTCGACCGCGTCCTCGATCACGTCGAGGTTGCGCAGGCCGAGGAAGTCCATCTTGAGCAGGCCGATCTCCTCGATCGGGCCCATCGAGTACTGGGTGACGACCTTGTACTGGCGCTCTGCCTTGCCGCCGTTGCCGTTGCCGGAAGCGCTGCGGTCCTCGGCCAGCTGCAGCGGCACGATCTCCTGCAGTGGGCGGTCGGCGATCACCACCGCCGCCGCGTGGATCGAGTTGTTGCGGATGATCCCCTCGAGGCCCTGGGCGACGTCGAGGATCCGCTTCGCCTCTGGCTCTGAGTCGTAGGTCCGTTTCAGCTCCTGCCCCGGCTGCAGGCATTCCTCGAAAGAGGGGTTGCGGCCGAGGATCGGCTCGGGGATCTGCTTGGCGAGGCGATCGCCGCTGCCGTAGTCGAAGCCGAGCACGCGGGCCGCGTCGCGCGTGGCGGCCCGCGGCGCCATCTTGCCGAAGGTGACGATCTGGGCGACCGACTCGCGGCCGTATTTCTCGCCGACATAGCGGATCACCCGCTCGCGCCCGCGTACCGAGAAGTCGATGTCGATGTCGGGCATCGATTTGCGACCCGGGTTGAGGAAGCGCTCGAACAACAGGTCGTTGGCGAGCGGGTCGAGGTCGGTGATGTTGAGCGAGTAGGAGACGATCGAGCCCGCCGCCGAGCCGCGGCCCGGGCCGACCGCGATGCCGTTCTCCTTGGCGTAGCGGATGAAGTCCCAGACGATCAGGAAGTAGGAGGAGAAGCCCATCTCCTCGATCACGCCTAGCTCGAACTCGAGGCGTTCGACCGCCTCGGCCGGGGGCGGATCGCCGTAGCGGGCCCGCAGCCCCTCGCCGGCGATCCGGCGCAGCATCGCCCCGGGCTCGGAGTCGTCGGGAGTCGGGTAGCGCGGCAGCAGCAGCTTGCCCAACTCGATCTCGATTTGACAACGCTCGGCGATCTCCAGCGTGGTCGGAACCGCCTCGGGCCACTCGGCGAACGAGCTCGTCATCTCCTCGTTGCTCTTGAGGAAGAACTCGTTTGTGTCGAAGCTCAGCTTCGGTGCCTCCAGGGTCGACTTGGTCTGCACGCAGAGAAGCGCCGCGTGGTTGTCGAAGTCCTCGCGACGCAGGTAGTGGACGTCGGCGGTACCGACCAGGGGCCTGTTCAACTCACGGGCGAAGCGGACAATTCCCTGGTTGGCCTTCTCCTGCTCTTCGATGCCGTTCTTCTGCACCTCGAAGTAGACCTGCTCGGGGCCAAAGGCCTGGATCAGGTCGTCGAGGTGAGCACGGGCATCGGCCTCGCGCTCTTCGACCAGGCGGCGGCAGAAGCGCGATTGCAGGCAGCCGGTGAGGACGATCACGCCCTCGGCATGGGCGGCGAGCAGCTCCATGTCGACGTTTGCCTTGCCGCGCGAGAAGCCCTCGAGGAAGCCGGCCGAGGTGAGCTTGACCAGGTTGGCGAAGCCGGTGTCGTTCTCCGCCAACAGCGTGATGTGGTTGCGCTCGTACTTGGGCTTCTCCTTGACCGCCTGGACATCGTCGACGAGGTAGGCCTCCAGCCCGGCGATCGGTTTGATCCCGTGCTTTTGGCAGGCCTTGTAGAGGTCGACCGCGCCGTTCATCACGCCGTGGTCGGTCAGCCCCAGCGCCGGCTGCCCGAGCTCCGCTGCCCGCGCGGCCATCGCCTCGATCTTGCAGGCGCCGTCGAGCAGCGAGTACTCGCTGTGGGCATGAAGGTGGGCGGCGGCAGGCGAACTCACGACTGCGCCCGATCATGCCAAGCGAGGCAGATGGCAACCGCGCCGAAAGACGCGCCGTTCCCGCTATCTCCGCACCTAAATTCGCACTAAAACCACACGGAAAGTTGCTCGCGCCGGGCTAACATCGGTTCGATGCTGGCGAACGCGAGCGGGACCGACCTGGCCGAAGGGCGTGTCCTCGTCGTCGAGGACGACGAGGAGATCGCCGATGTCCTGCGGCGCTCGTTGCGCAACGAGGGATATGAGGTGCGCACCTCCGGCGACGGGGTCGAGGCGCTCGACGTCGCCGCGGGCTTCGTGCCGGACCTGGTCGTGCTCGACCTCGGGCTGCCGCGAATGGATGGGGTCGAGGTCTGTCGCCGCTTACGCGCCGACGGTGACGTGCCGATCCTGATGCTGACCGCCCGGGCCGAGACCGAGGACCAGGTGAGCGGCCTCGACAGCGGCGCCGACGACTATCTGATTAAGCCCTTCGAGCGCCAGGAGCTGCTGGCGCGGATCCGGGCGTTGCTGCGACGGCGGCCGCCGCGCGGTTCGGCCTCGCTCCAGGTGGGCGACCTCACCCTCAACCCGGATACGCGTGAGGTGCGCCGCGGCGAGCGCGAGATCGAGCTGACCAACCGCGAGTTCGAGCTGCTCGAATACCTGATGCATAACGAGCGCCTCGTCGTCTCACGCGAGCGCCTGCTCGACGAGGTCTGGGGCTACGACCCGATGGCGGCGACCAACACGATCGATGTCTTCATCTCGAACCTGCGGCGCAAGCTGGAGGCCGGCGAGGAGGCGCGCGTCCTGCACACCAAACGTGGCGCCGGCTACGTGTTGAAGGCTTAGATGAGCCGGGCCACGGCGCTGCGTCCCCGCAACTGGCCGGTTCGCTGGCAGCTCGCCGCGGTGTCCGCCGGGCTGACCCTCGCGATCCTCGTCCTCTTCGGCGTCATCGTCGGCAACCTCGCGGCCCAGCGCGTGCGCGATGACTTCAACCGCGAGATGGCGGGCGCCGTCACGGCCCTTGCCTCGCAGGTACGGATCGTCGACACGATCACCAACACGCTGATCGCCGAAGAGCCCGAACTGGCCGACTTCACCAGCCCCAACGACGCCTCGGTGCGGATCTATGACTCACGTGGCGAACAGCTGGACGCCAGCCCGAACGCGGCCGACCTCGGGCCGCCTGTGCCGGGAATCCACAACGTCGGCGAGATGCGGGTCGTGACCGTCGCCCTGCGCAGCCGCGCCAGCGGTCGAATCGCCGGCTACGTCCAGTACGGCCGCGACGAGCAGCACGTCGACTCGACCGTGGGCCGGCTGTGGTTGTTGATCGCGGCCGGCGTTTTGGGGGCGACCTTGCTGGCCAGCTTCGCGGGGATGGCGATCGCCCGCCGGGCGATGCGGCCGATCTCCTCGCTGACCGCGACGGCGCGGACAATCGCCGAGACCGGCGATCCCTCAAGCCACATGCCGCAGCCCAGAGTCGACGACGAGGTCGGCGAGTTGGCGAGAACGCTGGAGCAGATGCTGCGCTCGCTCGACGCCGCCCGCGGGGAGCGCGAAACGGCGCTGAAGCGCCAGCGGGAGTTCGTCGCCGACGCCTCGCACGAGCTACGCACGCCTCTGACCAGCATCCTGGCCAACCTGGAACTGCTTCAGGCCTCCCTGGAGGAACCGTCCCAGGAGGAGGAGCGGGCGATGGTCGACTCGGCGTTGCGTTCCTCGGGTCGCATGAGCCGGTTGGTGGGCGACCTGCTGCTCCTCGCCCGCGCCGACGCCGGCCGGATCGGTGCCCGCACCCGCTGCGACCTCGCCGAGGTGGCCGGCAATGCCGCGGCTGAGGTCGCGCCGACGATCGGCGAACGACCACTGCGAATCGAAAACGATCGCCCGCTGCCAATCGATGGCAACCCCGACGAGCTGCATCGCATGGTCCTCAACCTGCTCGACAACGCCGTCCGCCACACGCCCGCCGGTTCGACGGTCGAGCTGCGACTGCGCGCCGAGGGCGGCGAGGCCGTGGTCGAGGTCGCCGACGACGGTCCCGGGGTGCCGCCGGAGCCGCGCAAGCAGATCTTCGAGCGTTTCGTCCGCGGCGAGGGTCCGGCCGACACCGCGATCGGTGGTGGCAGCGGTCTCGGCCTGGCCATCGTCAGCGCCGTCGCGACCTCATACGGCGGTAGGGCCGAAGTTGGCGAATCCGACTTGGGCGGCGCCCTTTTCAGCGTCCGCCTTCCCCTGCGCGGTAGATCTGAGCGGGGAATTAACCCGGCTTTAGATCGGCTTTAACGCGCCGCCTTAGCTTCCCTCGCGGACGAGACACAAGGGGCCCGCCGGTTCTCCCCAACGCGACCGGCGGGCCCTTTTTTCGGTTCGGGCCGCGGGAGCCCTATACCTCGACGACGACCGGCAGAATCATCGGCCTGCTGCGCAGTTTCTCGTAGACGAGCTTGGCGATCGCGTCGTGGAGGTCTTCCTGGATCAGGTGAAGCTCACGGGTACCCGCCTCGGCGGCCTCCTCAAGCGAGTCCTCGACCACGTCCTTCAGCTCTTCCACCAACGCCTCCTCCCCCTCCGGTAGGGCGACGCCGCGCACGATCACCTCCGGATCGGCGACGACGCTGCCATCCTCGGCTGAGACCGTCGCCACGACGATGAAGATGCCGTCGGCGGAGATCTCGTGCCGGTCGCGCAGCGCGACGTCGTCGGGCTCGCCGATGTTGACGCCGTCGACGTAGATCACGCCGGCGTGGATCTCTTTGCCGAAGCGGGCGCCGTCGGCGTCGATCTCCAGCGGCAGGCCGTTGCGGCCCTGGAAGACGTTCTCCGGCTCGATCCCGACCGAGTGGGCGAGGCCGGCGTGCAATCGCAGCCGCTGATGGTCACCGTGGATCGGCATCACGTAGCGCGGCTTGGTCAGGTTGAGCATCAGCTTCAGCTCCTCCTGCCAGCCGTGGCCGGAGGCGTGGATCGGCGCCTCCTTCGCGGTCACGACCGAGGCGCCGATCTCATAGATCCGGTCGACCGTTTCGTTCACGGCGCGCTCGTTGCCCGGTACCGGCGTCGCCGAAAAGACGACGGTGTCGCCCGAGTGGAGCTCGACGTCGCGGTGGTCGTTGTTGGCCATGCGCCGCAACGCCGAGAGCGGCTCCCCCTGGCTGCCGGTCGAGATCACGACCACCTTCTCGTCGGGGAAGTCCTCGATCTCGCGCGGCTGGATGAAGAGACCGGACGGCGCCTCGGCGATACCCAGGTTGGAAGCGATGTTGAAGTTCTTGCGCATCGAGCGGCCGACCAAGGCGACGCGCCGGTCGAGCTCGACCGCGGCGTCGATCACCTGCTGCACGCGGTGGATGTTGGAGGCGAAGGAGGTGACGATGATGCGGCCCTTGCAGGCGGCGAAGGTCTCCAGCAGCGCCGGCCCGACGCTCGACTCCGACGGCGCGATTCCCGGCCGGTCGGCGTTGGTCGAGTCGCCGCAGAGCAGCAGCAAGCCCTCCCGTCCAAGCTCGGCGAGGCGGGAGATGTCGGCCGGGCGGCCGTCGACCGGCGTCTGATCGAACTTGTAGTCGCCGGTCATCAGCACCTTGCCGAGGTCGGTGCCGAGGATCACCCCGCGGGCGTCGGGGATCGAGTGCGAGAGGTGGACCAGCTCAAGCTCGAACGGCCCGAGCTGGACCTTTTGCCCGGCTGGGAGCTCCTCCAGCGGCGCGTCCTTCAGCTTGTGCTCGTCGAGCTTGGAACGCACCATGCCGATCGTCAAGAGCCCGCCATAGATGACGGGCGGCATACCGATCTCGCGCAGCACGTAGGGCAGTGCGCCGACATGGTCCTCGTGCCCGTGCGTGAGGACGATCGCCTCGATATCCTCGGCGCGCTCGCGCAGGTAGGAGAAGTCGGGCAGGACGAGGTCGATGCCCAGCATCTCGGGCGTCGGGAACATCAGCCCGGTGTCGACGACGACGATTCGCCCCTCGTACTCGACCACCGTCATGTTCTTGCCGATCTCGCCCAAACCGCCGAGCGGCAACACTCGCAACTTCGGGGTGCTCATCCGCTCAGTTCACCGCGACGCCGGCCGCGTCGAGCGCCTCGCGCACTGTGGCGCGCTGGTCTGCGTCGAGCTCGAACAGGGGCAGTCGCAGGCCGCCGTGGGGAATCAACCCAGTCATCTCCAGCGCCGCCTTCAGTGGGATCGGGTTGGTGACGAAGCCCATCACGTCGTAGGCGGGCCGCAGCTTGGCGTCGATCTCACGCGCGCGCTCTAGGTCGCCGGCCTGGGCGGCGTCCCAGATCTCGCGCATCCCCTCGCCGACCAGGTGCGAGGCGACGAGGATGCCGCCGGCGCCACCCAATTCGAGCGTGCGCAGGAAGACGTCGTCGTTGCCGGCCAGCAGGGCCATGCCCTCGATCGGCTCGAGGTCGTCGTTGTTGGCCTGCTTGACTGCGACAACGCTGTCGATCTTGGCCAGCTCCGCGAGTTCAGCGGGGCTGACATTGATCACCACCCGCGAGGGGATGTTGTAAGCGATCAGGGGCAAGGCGGGGACCGCGGCGGCGATCGCCTCGAAGTGGCCGAGGATACCGGGAAAGGTCGGCTTGTTGTAGTAGGGCGTGACGACCAGCGCGCCGTCGGCGCCGGCCTCGGCAGCAGCCTTGGTCAGCTCGACCGAGTGGCGCGTGTCGTTGGTGCCGGTGCCGCAGATCACGGTCGCCTTGCCGCCGACCTCGTCGACTATCGCCGCCAACAGCGCGATGTGTTCCTCGTCGTCGAGGGTCGCCGCCTCGCCCGACGAGCCGGCGACGACGACCCCGTGCGAGCCGTGCTCGATCAGGTAAATCGCGAGCTTGCGCGCGCCCGCCTCGTCGACCCCGCCGTCCTCCCGGAACGGGGTCGCCATCGCGGTTAGCACGCCTTCGGGACTTGACATGCGAGCAGCCTAGATGATCGCTCAGGCGGCGAACGTCGACGGCCGGCGGTCGGCCCAGGGGATCGCCTGCTCGAGCTGGGATGCGACTCGCAGCAGCACGTCCTCGCGGCCCAGCGGAGTGACGAGCTGGACGCCGATCGGCAGGCCGTCCTCGCTCCAGTGCAGGGGCAGCGAGATCGCGGGCTGGCCGGTCGCGTTGAAGGCGGCGGTGAAGCAGCCGTCGAGAAAGGCTCGCTCGAAGGCGACCATCGGATCGGGCCCGGAGTCGTCGAAGGTGCCGAGCGGCGGCGGCGGCTCGCCGAGCGTCGGCGAGAGCAGCAGATCGAAGCCGGACTCGTGGATGCCGGCGAACATTCGGCCCATCACCTGATGCTGCCCGACCGCAGCCAGGTATTCACCGGCGCTGCGACTCCGACCGATCTCAGCCAGGGCCCAGGTCAGCGGCTCGACGTCATCTGGGCCGATCGGCTGCCCGCCGACCATGCCGAGCTGGTCGAGAGCCTGGGCCTGTCCCGCCGCCCAGCGGACGAGGAAGGGCTCGATGATCGGGATCTGACCCAGCATGCTCAGGTCGGGCTCCTCGACCGTGTGGCCGCAGCCTTCCAGCGCCTTCGCCCCGGCGCGCGCGGCGGCGACGACCTCCGGGTCGGCATCCTGCTCGATGATGGTCTCGGTCCAGAGCGCGATCCGCAGCTTTCCGGGATCGGCGCCGACCTCCTCCGTGTAGGGGCGCAGCGGCGGCGGCGCGACGTAGGGATCGCCCGGTGCCGGGCCGTGCACCGCTTCGAGCAGTGCCGCCGTATCCCGGACCGAACGCGAAACGCACAGCTCCGCGGTCAGCCCCGACATGAAGTCCCCCGCCAGCGGCCCCTCGCTCGTGCGCTGACGGCTTGGCTTGAGGCCGACCAGGCCGCAGTTGGCCGCCGGGATGCGGATCGAGCCGCCGCCGTCGTTGGCGTGCGCAAACGGGACCATGCCCGCGGCGACCGCGGCCGCCGAGCCGCCGCTCGATCCACCGGCCGTGCGGTCCAGGTCCCAGGGGTTGCGAGTCGGCCCGTGGGCGCGCGGCTCGCTGGTCGGCAGGATGCCCAACTCGGGGCAGTTGGTCTTGCCGATCGTCACCAGCCCGGCGGCGCGGAAGCGCTGCGCGAGGAAGGTATCGACCGGAGCGCGGAAGTCGCGTTCCTTCAGATAATTCATCCCCAGATGCAGGGGCTGGCCGGCGAAGGCCGCGCCGAGATCCTTGAGCAGAAAGGGGACGCCCTTGAACGGTCCGTCGGGAAGCTCGCCGCGAGCGGCCTCCAGCCCCTCCTCGAAGAGCGGGTGGATGACCGCGTTGACCTCGCCGTTGCGCGCTTCGATGCGGGCGATCGCGGCTTCGACCAGCTCGGCGGCCGTTGCTTCGCCGCTCCGCACGAGCTCCGCCTGCGCGGTGGCGTCAAGGCATGAAAGCTCCCCGCTCACGGGCATGAACCTACAGCAGCTTCTCGAGCCCGACCGTGAAACGCTCCGACAGCCCACCGACCCTGCGCACGGCGAGCAGCACCCCGGGCATGAAGGAGACGCGGTCGATCGAGTCATGACGCAAAGAGAGGGTCTGCCCCTCGCCGCCGAAGATCACTTCCTGGTGAGCGACCAGCCCCGGCAGGCGGACCGAGTGGATCGGCTCGTGGACGTTGCCGCCGGCGCCGTCGATCAGTTCCGCGGTCCGCTTCGCCGTGCCCGACGGGGCATCGAGCTTGCGGTCGTGGTGCAGCTCGACGATCTCGCACTCGGGCATGTGGCGGGCGATCGTCCGCGCCACCTCCATCTGCAGAACCGCGCCGATCGCGAAGTTGGGCGCGACGAAGCAGTTGGCCTCGCTCGCCTCGGCCGTCGCGCGCAACGCGTCGAGGTCGAAGCCGGTGGTGCCGACGACGACGTGGACGCTCGCGCCGAGACAGGCCGTCGCGTTGGCGAGCGCCGTGTCCGGGGTGCTGAAGTCGACCACCACGTCGACGTCGCCGAGCACGCTCTCCAGCTCGACAGCCAGCGCCGGGTCGACCTTCGCCGCCAGCTCCATGTCCTCGGCGCCGTCGACCGCTTCGCAGACGGTCTGTCCCATTTTCCCGGCTGCGCCGGATACGCCGACCCTGATCATGCCGCGGCCAACTCCTTGCTGACCGGAGCCATCGCCTCGCGGAAGCAGTCCTCGTCGCGCCCGATGCAGGCGGCGGAGAGGCGCTCGGCGCCGTACAGCTCGCTCGCCAGCTCACTCAGCTCCTCGACCGTCACCGCGTCGACCTTGGCCAGCATCGCGTCGAGGCTTTCGATCGGCAGGCCGAACAGGGTCGCCCGCGAGATCCGCGACATCCGCGCCGCGGTCGACTCCGAGGAGAGGACGAGCCGCCCCTTGACGTTCTCCTTCGCCCGTGCCAGCTCCTCGACGGAGACCGGCTCGGTCCGCAGCCGCTCGAGCTCGGCGCCGATCACGGCGCAGGCTTCCTCGACGTTGTCCTCGCGCGTGCCCACGTACGTCGCAACCATCCCCGAGTCGGTGTACTGCTCGTTGTAGGAGCCGACCGAGTAGGCGAGGCCGCGCTTCTCGCGCACCTCGCGGAAGAGGCGCGAGGAGGTCGAGCCGCCGAAGATCGAGTCGAGCACGGCGAGCGCGTAGCGGCGCTCGTCGTCGCGGACGATCCCGGTCGCGCCAAAGCAGATGTGGTACTGCTCGGTGTCCTTCGGGTAAAAGCTCAGGCGCGCGGTCCCGTCGGCGCCGATCGCCCGCGAGCCATTCCCACCCGGCGCCGGCGAGACGAGTCGCTCGGCCAGCTCGACGATCCGCTCGTGCTGGAGGTGGCCGGCAGCGCCGACGACGATGTGCGCGCCGGTGTAGCGCTGCCGCCGGTACTCCTCGATGTCGGGCACCGGGATCGAGGAAATCACCTCGGCCTCACCGAGCACGCGCCGGCCGAGCGGGTGCTCGCCGAAGACCGCGCCTGCGAGGACGTCGTGGACGCGGTCCTGCGGCTCGTCCTCGTACATCGCGATCTCCTCCAGCACGACCTCGCGCTCGGAGTCGATTTCGGGATAGGTCGGCGCCAGCAGCATCTCGGCCAGCAGGTCGAAGACCTCCTCGGTGTGCTCGTCGAGGAAGCGGGCGTGCAGGTGGGTCGTCTCCTTGCCGGTCGCGGCGTTGACCGAGGCGCCGAGCCCGTCGAAGAGCTCGGAGATCTCGATCGCCGAGTAGCGCTCGGTGCCCTTGAACAGCAGGTGCTCGAGGAAGTGCGAGACGCCGGCCTGGGTCGGCGTCTCGTTCCTCGATCCGGTGCGAACCCAGAGCCCGAGCGCGACCGAGCGGACCGAGGGAACCTCCTCGGTCACGACCCGCACGCCCGAGCCGAGCTCGCTGAGCCGCGCGGCGCTCAAGGTCTAGCTGCGACGCTCGCGCTCGCGCCCGCGGCCGCCGCGACCGCCGCGGTCGCGGTCGCCACCGTTGCGCCGCGAGCCGCCGCCTTCGCCGGAGCCGACCGCGGCCAGCTCCTCGGGCGATTTGCCCGCTACCGAGGGGTCGTCGGAGAGGCGCAGGCCGATGCGGCCGCGCTCACGGTCGACCTCGACCACGGTTACGTCGATCTCGTCGCCGGAGCTGAGCACGTCGTCGACCGAATCGACCCTCTCCCCCGGCTTCACGTTGGAGATGTGGAGCAGGCCGTCGGTGCCCTTGACCAGCTCGACGAAGGCGCCGAAGGTCGTCGTCTTGACGACCTTGGCGGCGTTGTAGCGGTCGCCGATCTCGGCCTCCTTGGTCATCGACTCGATCCGCGCCACACACGCTTCGACCAGTTCGCCGGTCGGCGCGTAGATGCGGATCGTGCCGTCGTCCTCGACGTCGATTTCGGCTTCGAACTCCTCGCAGAGAGCGCGAATCGTTTCCCCGCCTTTGCCGATCACGGCGCCGATCTTCTCCTGGTCGATCTTGATCGCCTCGATCCGCGGCGCATGCTGGGAGAGCGTCTCGCGCGGCCCGTCGATCACCTCCGCCATCTTGCCGAGGATGAACTGACGGCCCTTGTTGGCCTGCTCGAGCGCATCGGTGAGGATCTCGAAGGTGACGCCGGTGATCTTGATGTCCATCTGCAGGGCGGTGATCCCGTCCGCGGTGCCGGCGACCTTGAAGTCCATGTCGCCGAGGTGGTCCTCGACGCCGGCGATGTCGGTGAGGACGATGTAGTCGTCGCCCTCCTTGATCAGCCCCATGGCGACGCCGGCTACCGGCGCCGAGACCGGCACCCCCGCCGCCTGCAGGGCCATCGAGGAGGCGCAGACCGAGCCCATCGAGGAGGAGCCATTGGACTCCAGCGTCTCCGAGACGACCCGGATCACGTAGGGGAAGTCCTCTTCGGAGGGAACGGTCGCGACCAGCGCCCGCTCAGCCAGTGCGCCGTGGCCGATGTCACGCCGCTTTGGGCCACGCATGAAGCCCGCCTCCCCGACCGAGAAGGGCGGGAAGTTGTAGTGATGCCAGAACTTCTTCGACGTCTCCAGTCCCAGAGTGTCGATCCGCATGTCCATCCGGGTCGTGCCGAGCGCGGCGTTGGAGAGGATCTGCGTCTCGCCGCGGGTGAACAGCGCGGAACCGTGCACGCGCGGGGAGATGTCCACCTCGCACTCGATCGGCCGGATCTCGTCCTGGGCGCGACCGTCGGGTCGCTTCTTATCGACGGCGATGCGCTTGCGGATTACGTCCTTCTCGATGCTCGAGAATGCCGCCTTGACCTCGGCGCGGCGGGCTTCGTCGGGCTCGCCGTCTTTACCGGCGGGAGCGAGGGCCTCGAGGACCTCCTCCTTGACCGCCGTAGCGGCATCCTGGCGGGCGAGCTTCTCCTTGATCGAGGTTGCCTCGTCGATCTTCTCGCCGTAGGACGAGCGAATCTCCTCCAACAGCGACTCGTCGATCGAGGGCGCCTCGATCTCGATCTTCTCCTTGCCGGCCTTCTGCTGCAGCTCCTCCATCGCGGCGACGAGCTTCTTGATCTCGGCGTGGGCGATGTCGAGCGCGTCGAGGATCTCCTGCTCGGTGACGCCGCCGGCGCCGGCCTCGACCATCAGGATCGCCTCATCCGTGCCGGCGACGATCAGATCGAGGTCCAGCTCGGGAAGATCCTCCTCGGAAGGATTGACGACGAAGTCGCCGTCGAGCTTGCCGATCCGCACCGCGCCGACGTGGGCGGCGACGGGGACCGGCGAGATCGCCAGCGCCGCCGAGGCGCCGTTCATCGCGAGGATGTCGTAGGGGTGGACCTGGTCCACCGACATCGGGATCGCGACGAGCTGAGTCTCATAGTGCCAGCCCTTGGGGAACAGCGGCCTGATCGGCCGGTCGATCATGCGGGCGGTCAGCGTCGCCTTCTCACCCGAGCGCCCCTCGCGACGGAAGAACGAGCCGGGGATCTTGCCCGCGGCGTACATCCGCTCCTCGACGTCGACGGTGAGGGGAAGAAAGTCCACGTCGCGAAGGTTCCCGACGGTAGCGGTACACAGAACCATCGTGTCGCCGGCCTGAACCACGACCGCGCCGCCCGCCTGCTTCGCGAGTTTTCCGGTCTCGAAGGAGATCTGGCTGTCGCCGACATCCGCCGAGACGCGGGTAACGTCAAACATGCTCATTTAGTTGTCCTACCTCCGGCCGCCCGGATGGCGGCCATTTGCATTCAGAACTCTCGTTCTCTTTCAGCTGGGAGAGTACAGGGCTGGAGTGGCCGTGACCCCGCTGCGGATTCCCGACTCGAAATCGCGCCGTACGCGGGCCTGTACCTCCGCGGAGCGCCGGTCCGCCTCGAAGCGCTCCAGGTCGAGGTCGAACAGCTTCGCTCGCTCCCAGAGGTGAGGGTCGTCGACGCGGCCGCGGTCAGCGTAGAGCGAGTCGACCATCTCGAAGAAGCGGCCCTGAAGCCCAGCCGCCTCGGCGGCGGCGTGCAGGGCCGGCGCTCGCGGGTGCTTGCTGCCGACGGGGAAATGCCGGAAGACGACCCTTGCCGGCCGTTCGCGGATCTCGATCCACGCCGCCGCACAGCGCGGGCAGGTGAGGTCGGCGTAGACGATCAGCGTCTCCCCCTCTCCCCTCGCGTGGTCTTCCGGACCGGCCGGGGGGATCGCGGCGCTGGTCAGCTCAGGCGTCAGACCCGCCGGCCTCCAGCGCGTCGAAGATCAGGTTGGCGCCGGGGATCTCGAGCGGCGTCGGCGACTCATGCACCCACTCGACCGTACCTTCCTCGTCGATCAGGACGAGCGAGCGGTTGGCGTGGCCAACCTTCTCGATGTAGGCGCCGTAGGCGCGCGCGACCTCACCCTTGGGCTCGAAGTCGGCGAGCAGCGGCGTGTCGATTCCCAGCTTCTCCTGGAAGGCCTTGTGGGCGAAGCCGTGGTCGACGCTGATCCCGACCAGCTCGACCCCCTTGGCGGCGATCTGCGGCTTCACCTCCTGGTAGATCGAGAGCTGATCCGAGCAGACCGGGCTGAAGTCCAACGGGTAGAAGACGAGGAGAACCCCGCGGCCGCGGTAGTCGGAGAGCGAAACCAGCTCACCCGCCTGGTTGCGCAGGGTGAAGTCGGGGGCGGGTTCCCCCGCGGCGATCATCGCCGCAGGCCGAGCTCAGCGACCAGCGAGCGGTAACGCTCGAGGTCGGTGCGCTCCAAGTAGCGGAGCATGCGACGCCGCTTGCCGACCAGCATCAGCAGGCCGCGGCGCGAGTGGTGATCTTTGGCGTGGCCGCGCAGGTGCTCGGTGAGTTCGTTGATCCGCTCGGTGAGCAGGGCGACCTGAACCTCGGCTGAGCCGGTATCGCCGCTGGCGCGACCGTATTTGCCGATCAGCTCCGTCTTCTTTTCCTTGGTCAGGCTCACGATTCGCCGGTGAAGCTAGCACAGACCGCCCGTGCGTCCTCGACGTCGATTCGCATCTGGGCGATCAGCTCCTCGACGCCGGCAAAGCGCTTCTCGCCGCGCAGCCGCGCGACGAAAGCGACGCGCAGGGTGTGCCCGTAGAGGTCGTCGTCGCGGTCGATCAGGTAGGTCTCGATCAGCACCCCCCGGCCGCTGTCGAAGGTCGGTCGCACGCCGACGTTGACCGCGGCGGGAACGCCGTCGGCGAAGGCGGCGAAGACGCCGTGGCCCGGGTAGGCGAGGCTGTCGTCAGGGACGATGTTGGCGGTCGGGAAGCCGAGCTCGCGGCCGCGCTGGTCGCCCTCGACAACCGTGCCCTCAACCATGAAGGGAGCGCCGAGGCAGCGGCGGGCGCCCTCCATGTCCCCCGCCGCTATCAAAGCCCTGATTCGAGTCGAGGAAACCGTCTCGCCGTCGACCTCGACCAGCGGAACCACCCGGGTCTCGAACTCC
>Ga0193695_1000055_pt1 | contig 20312 bp, 17 predicted proteins | sample L3s2metaG_FD_160568 | JGI IMG/M metagenome (GOLD analysis project Ga0193695, IMG submission 160568) | Soil microbial communities from a riparian zone of the East river system, Colorado, United States - L3s2 | ecosystem: Environmental > Terrestrial > Soil > Riparian zone | place: USA: East River... | reverse complement strand
CCGTCGTTCTTCTGCCGCTCTTCAACTACCTTCGCGTCGTCGTTCGCAGCTCGAATGGCAGCCGCTTCGTCAATCTCAGATGCGTGGGCCGGACCAACCGGCAGCACGACGAGCAAGACGGTGGTCAGGGTGAGGAGCCTCACGCCACCCCAAAATGCTCAAGCACAACAGGGGCCACGTCGCGCAGGGTCCACTGCTCATGTTGTCCGGGATCGTCGGGCCCGCAGCCGACGAAGAGCAACGGCCCGAGCGAGTCGCCGGCATGCAGGGAGCCGTGGCTGCCGCCGCCGGTGTGGCTGACACCGCCCCAGTCGACCGCCTCATAGCCCGGAGCGAGGGAGACGACGAAGTCGCCGGCGTGGGGCGCGCTGACGGCGGCGAAAACACGGGCGAGGGCATCCGGATACTCGTCGCTCTTGAGACGCCCATCCTCTTCAACCGCCCCAAGAACACCGAGATCCCCGGTGATGTCCCAACTCGCGCCTCGCAGGTCGGAGACCCCGGTGCCCGGATGGAACCGCAGCCGCTCCCCGCCACGCTCGACGACCGCGACTGACCGGTCGCGCCAACAGACGAGGTCGATCCCTTCGGTCTCGCCGAGCCGCTCGCGAACCTCGTCGGGATCTGCCCTGTTCCCCTCCCCCGGCAACAGGTAGACGTGCGCCGCGCGGCCGGTCGGGCTGACCGCCAGCTGCGCCAGCTCGGGCTTGTCGTCGGAGGGAGCCAGGACGGTCCACTCCCGGGCGAGTAGGTCGGCCAAGGGAAGGCCGCGGTTGACCGGAGTCTGGGCGTGGTCGGCGACCACGATCACCGCGTGGTCGGCGAGGAACTCGTCCAGCCCGCCCCCCGCCTCGATCAGCTTGGCGAAGCAGTGGTCGGCTTTGGCGATCGACTCGACGCTGGCCTCCGGCCCGTAGCGGTGCGAGTAGTTGTCGTTGTCGGGCAGCGAGAGGAGCAGGAAGTCGTAGCCGTCGGCGCGCTCCAGCTCGGCTGCGCAGCAGGCCGAGTAGCCGTCGCGGCTGCCGGGGATCGAGGTCGATTTGCACGGCACCTCACGGCTGGCGTAGAGGTCGCCGTAGAAGAGCTCGGCCGGTCCCCAGGTGTGATGGCGGAACTTGAGGCGCGTCGTCTCGACGGCGCGCCGCAGCAGGCCGTCGAGCGAGACCTGGTGGCGGTGCCGGCCGCGGTAGATCAGGAAGGGAGTGCAGGCGGTCCGCACTCCGGCGTCGTCGAGCCGCTCGAAGAGGGTCTCGACTTCGGGGCTGAGGTGGGCGAGGTTCATGTTGTAGACGAGGTCGTAGAGCGCGCGGAAGACGCCGACCGTTCGCGTCGCGTCGAGCGAGGAGCCGTACTCGACGTAGCGCCGCTCGAGCCGGTGGAACCAGTTCATGCCACTGATCCAGTGCCGGTCCGCCGCCACTCCGGTGACCAGCTCCGCGCAGGCGACCGGGGTCACGGAGGGGAAGCTGGAGACGCAGTCCCCGATCAGGACGCCGCGCTCGATCAGGGCCCCGAAGGTCGGCGCCCGTCCCGCCGCCACGGTCTGTTCGAGCATGTCGGTCCGCAGCGAGTCGACATAGGTGAGGACCAGCTTCTTGGCGGGCATCCTGCCCGGAATGATGAAGCTCGGAGTGGAGCGCCTAGCGGAGGACCCGCAGGCCGGCGTGCTTGCGCTGGGCGCGGCGGTGGCGGGCGGCGCCGAGCCAGACCAGGGCGACGACGATCAGCAGCGTCAGCACGGGAAGCAGCAGCGCCAGGGCGACGACGATCAGCGCCGCGAGCGAGACCAGGAAACCGAGGGCGCCGCTGCCGCCTTCTCGCCGGCCAGCGCCGCTGACGACGTCGCTGACCACGACGCAGCCCACGACGGCGCCAAGCAGGCCGAAGAGAGCGCCGAGTGGGCCGCTCAGGTCGGCGCTGCCGGAGAGCAGAAACCCCACTATGAGGCCGATCGCGGCGGCTAGGAGGGTCATCCGGCCGCGGGCCGAGCCGTGCGTGCCGGTGGTGCCGGCGAGCATGCCGACCGCGATGCCGATGCCGAGCTCGAGGCCGGCTCCTTCGAGGAAGCTCACGTCGAAAACCTACACTCCAGGGATGGAAGAGACGCCCCACCGGCGCCGCGCGCACACCCGCACTCGCGATCTGGAGCGCTACGCCGGCCTCTTCGCGGCGCGCACCGGGGTGATGCGCTCCTCGGCGATGCGCGACCTGATGGCGATCACGGCGCGGCCGGAGGTGATCTCCCTCGCCGGCGGCCTGCCGGACACCTCGACCTTCCCCGCCGGCACCTTCGCCGCCCAGATGACGCGGATCGCGCGGGAGTCGACGGCTGAGGCCCTCCAGTACGGCCCGACCGAGGGCTTCGCCGAGACGGTCGATTGCATCGTCGAGGTGATGGGGGCAGAGGGGATGCTCCCCGACCCCGACGACGTGATCGTCACCACCGGCGGCCAGCAGGCGATCGACCTGATCTGCAAGACGCTGGTCGATCCGGGCGACGTGGTCGTCTGCGAGGCCCCGACTTATCCCGGCGCCGTGCCGGTCTTCTGCAGCTACCAGGCGGAGACGATCCAGATCGACTGCGACGTGGACGGCATGCGGATCGACGATCTGGAAGCGGTGCTCTCGCGCCTCGACCGCGAGGGGCGACGCCCGAAATTCGTCTACTCGGTGCCCAGCTTCCAGAACCCCGCCGGGGTGACGATGTCGCTTGAGCGGCGACAGCGCCTGGTCGAGCTGGCGCGGCAACGTGAGCTGCTCGTCGTCGAGGACAGCCCGTATGGCCTGCTGCGCTTCGGCGGCGAGCCCCTGCCGCCGCTCTACCAGCTCGACGGTGGCGACTTCGTCATCTACGTCGGCACCTTCTCCAAGATCCTCTCGCCGGGCATCCGCCTCGGCTGGGCTGTGGCGCCGCCGCCGGTGATGGAGAAGATCGTGCTCGGCAAGCAGGCGTCCGACCTCTGCACCTCGACCCTGACCCAGTACTTCGTCCGCGAGTATTTCTCCGAAGGGCACTGGCGCGAGTACATCGCCGACCTGGTCGAGATCTACCGCGGCCGGCGCGACACGATGGTCGAGTCGTTGCGCGAGCACTTCCCCGCGCAGGCGACCTGGACCGAGCCCGAGGGTGGGCTCTTCATCTGGGCCACCCTGCCCGACTACATCGACACGAGCGACCTGCTCGCCAAGGCGCTGCGCGAGGACGTCGCCTTCGTCCCCGGACAGGCCGCCTATGTCGACGAGAGCCGCGGCCGCAACTCGATGCGGCTCAACTTCTCCGGCGTCGATGAGAGCGAGATTCGCGAGGGCGTGCGGCGGATCGGCAAGGCGATCGCCGAGCAGGTCGAGCTGTACGGGGCGCTGACATCGGATTCCTCCGCTTCCTCCGCTTCCTCCGCTTCCTCCGCTTCCTCCGCTTCCGCCCAGCCGCGGGAATCGGATACGGACGCGGCTGGGGTCCCGCGTCCGGGGGCGGCGAAGGACGGCGGTGACGTCCTTCCCTTCCGCAAGACCGGCGAGAGGGGCAGATGAAGGTCGCCGTGCTGAAGGGTGGCCGCTCGCTCGAGCGTGGCGTCTCGCTGCGATCCGGTGCGCGGGTCGAGGATGCGTTGGAGCGGCTCGGACACGAGGTGGTCTCGATCGACGCCGGCGGCGACTTGGTCAAGCGGCTCGCGGCCGAGCAGCCGGAGGTCGCCTTCGTCGCCATGCACGGACTGGGCGGCGAGGATGGGACCGTGCAGGAGCTGCTGGAGATCATGGGCATTCCCTTCACCGGCCCGGGCGTCGCCGCCTGCGCGCGCTGCATGGACAAGGTCCTCGCCAAGCACGAGCTGCGCGACGCCGGCGTGCCGACGCCGAGCTGGTTCGCCTTCAACGAGACCGCCTTCCGCGAGCTCGGCGCCGCCGACGCTCTCAGCGACCTCGAGGAGCGGCTCGGGTTCCCCCTGGTGGTCAAGCCGAGCCGTGGCGGGTCCGCGCTGGGGGTGAAGTTCGCGGCCAGTTGGTTCGAGGTGCCGGAGGCGCTGGTGTCGGCCTTCAGCTACGACAACCGCGTGCTCCTGGAGCGCTTTATCGAGGGACGCGAGCTGGCGGTCAGCGTGCTCGGCGGCGAGCCGCTGCCGATCGTCGAAGCGATTCCCAGCGACGGCGACCGCTACGACTTCGAAGCGCGCTACGAGATCGGCCGGACCGACTTCGTCTGCCCGGCTGAGCTCGACGAAGAGGAGGCTTCCGCGGTCACAGCCGCGGCGCTTGCCGCCTACGAGGCCCTGGGTTGCACCGGGTTCTCGCGGGTCGATCTGATCCTCGACGAGGACGGCCCGCAGGTGCTCGAGGTGAACGCGATCCCCGGCCTCACCGACACCAGCCTCTTCCCCCAGGCCGCCGAGGCGGCGGGGATGAGCTTCGAGCAGCTCGTCGAGAAGATCCTCGAGCTGGCGCTCAAGCCCGCGGCCGCTTAGGAGCTTCCTTCGGCGAAGTCGTCGGGCGTGACCTCGTCGAGGAACTCCTTGAACTTGTCGACGACCTCCTCGGTGTCCTCGACCTCGTGCTCGAACTCGATCGCCGACTCCTCGATCACCTCCTCCGCCGCGAAGATCGGCGCCGAGACACGGACGGCGAGGGCGAGGGCGTCGGAGGGCCGGGAGTCGATCTCCAGCTCCGAGCCGTTGATCGAGACGGTGATCGAGGCGTAGAAGGTGTTGTCGCGCAGCTCGGTCACGGCGACGCGCTCGCACTTGGCGTCGAGCTGCTCGAGCACGTCGGAGAGCAGGTCGTGGGTCATCGGCCTCGGCGTCGAAGCTCCCTGCAGCTTCATCAAGATCGCCGCGGCCTCCGGATGCCCGATCCAGATCGGCAGGAAGCGGTTGCCGTCAACCGTCTTCAACAAGACGATCGGCTGCTTGCCGACCATGTCGAAGCTGACCCCGTAGATCTGCATCTGCCGCAAAGTTTTGGCTCCGAGCCGAGGTGGATCGCCCATTATAGGTACGGCCCTGGGCCGCCCTGCCGAGCAGATCCCAGGCGTCACGACAGTGGGCGATCCTGGATTCGAACCAGGGACCTCGTCCTTATCAGAGACGCGCTCTAACCAACTGAGCTAATCGCCCGAGCGACGGCGATGATAGCGGCCTGGCGATGGCCATCGCAGGCGTGGTCAGCTCCGCTTGCGAGCGAGCTTGCGGGCCAGGGCGTGCGCCTCGTCGAGGTCGGCGAGGCGGATCTCGACTGCCACCTCTCCCCCGCGCGACCGCACCTTGACCTCGTGCCCGAGCGCCGTCTCGAGCCGGTCGGCGGCGTCGCGCATGGCGGCGACCTCCTCGCTGCTCAGGCGCGAACCGCTCCTCCTCTCACTCTTTGGCTGGCCAGCCAGCTTAACTCTGTTCTCGGTCTCGCGGACCGACCAACCGCCTCTTGCCGCGTCTCGGGCGAGGCGGCGACGGACGTCGTTGCCGGAGGCTCCCAGCAGGGCGCGCCCGTGGCCCTCGCTGAGCTCGCCCGACTCGAGCAGTGCGATTGCCTCGTCGGGCAGGTCGAGCAGGCGGATCAGGTTGGAGACGGCGGGGCGGCTGCGGCCGATGCGGCGGGCCAGGTCCTCTTTGGATAGTCCGAGATCCTCGACCAGGGAGGCGCAGGCACGGGCCTCCTCGACCGGGTTGAGATCCTCGCGGACCATGTTCTCGATCAGGGCCACCTGCATCCGCTCGGTCTGCTCGGAGTCACGAATGATCGCCGGAACCTTCTCCAGGCCCGCCTGCCGCGCGGCGCGCCAACGACGCTCGCCGGCGATCAGCTCATAGCCGCCGTCGTGGAGGGGGCGGACCAGCAGCGGCTGCACGACGCCGCTGCTTTCGATCGAAGCGGCGAGACCGGCGAGGGCCCCGGCGTCGAAGTTGGTTCGCGGTTGCTTCGGGTTGGGCTTGATCAGACCGACTGGCAGCTCGCGCAGGTCGCCGACCTCCTCGCCCGCGACGGCTTCGGGAAGGATCGCGGCCAGACCGCGGCCCATGCCGCGCTTCGCCTTGCCGCTAGCCACGGGTCGCCAGCTCCTTCGCCAACGCCTCGTAGGCGCTCGCGCCGCGCGAAGCGGGCGCGTGCTCGGTGACGGGCAGGCCGTAGCTGGGCGCCTCGGCGACTCTGATGCTGCGCGGTATGACCGTCTGGAAGACCATTTCCGGGAAATGCTCGCGCAGCTCCCGCTCGACGTCCTGGGCGAGGCGCGTGCGCTCGTCGTGCATGGTGATCAACAGACCCGACACGTTCAGCGCCGGGTTGAGCTCACGGCGGATCATCCCCAACGTGTCGAGGAATTGGATCAGGCCCTCCAGCGCCAGGTACTCGGCCTGCACCGGCACGATCACGCGGTCGGCAGCGACCAGCGCGTTGACGCTCACCGGCCCCAGCGACGGCGGGCAGTCGAGCAGCGTAAAGGCAAAGCGCTCGCGCACAGGCCCAAGCCTTTCGCGCAAGCGGACCTCGGAGCCGTCGAGCCGAGGCAACTCGACCGCGGCGCCGGCCAGGTCGCGGTTCGCGGGGACCAACCAGAGGTTGTCAGGGCCCGCCGGCCGTGCTGCCTCCGCCACCGAACCCTCGCCGATCAGGCAATCGTAGGAGGAGGGATGGGCGTCTCGATCTCCCCCCAGAGCAACGGTCGCATTGCATTGCGAATCGAGATCCACCAGCAGGGTCTGCGATCCCACAGCGGCCACACAGGCGGCCAGGTTGACGGCCGTCGTCGTCTTGCCGACGCCGCCCTTCTGGTTCGCCACCGCGTAGACCAAGCCCATGAACGCAGCCTATGTGAGGTGTGATCGGGTGTCCCTCGCCCCAACAAACGGCGGTCTAATTAGACCGCCGTTTTGAGTATCCGCCGGTTCGAGGGACACCCGATCACACCTCAGCCACGGGGGCGCTTCTTGGCCATGCCCGGGCGCCGCGGTAGGGCCTCCGGCGTAGGGCCCAGCTTGCGCAGGACGTGGAGGTGGCGGTGCTTGCCGCCAGCTCGGTCACCTACGTCAAGAAGCTGGTCTGGGTGCATGGCCAGCTGGTCGGCCGCATGGGCGAGCTGGTTCTCCTCGTCCTGGTCTCGTTTGCCCTTCCAGGCGACCAGCACGCCGTTCTCCCGTAGGAGCGGCGAGGCGAGCTCAGCGAGGGTCGAGAGGCGGCCGACGGCGCGGGCGGTTACCGCATCGTAGGCCTCACGCTTCTCGCCAGCGGCGACTTCCTCGGAGCGAGCGTTGACTACGGTTGCGTTTGAGATTCCGGCCTCGTCGATAGCGCGCTGCATGAAGGCGCACTTGCGGCCCACAGACTCGATCAGGTCTACGTGGGCCGTGGGTAGGGCGACAGCTAGAGCGAGGCCCGGAAACCCAGCTCCAGAGCCGATATCGGCGATTCGCTCTGCTTTTGCCAGCTCAGGGACCTCGAGCCCGGTGAGGCTATCCGCGACATGGACCTTCCAGGCGCGCTCCCGCTCGGTGACGGAGCTAACGGACGCCCGCTCCGTCGCGAGCAGCTCGAGGACCTTCGCAAGCGCTTCCCGCTGCGAAGGGTGCATCCCGGTAGGGGTGGAACGTCTTGTACTTTTTCGTTGTCGGCCCACGGGCGTCAGCCTGAGACGGCTCCACCGAAAAAGTTAAGTGGAACCCCTACCGGGATGCACCCGTCTCACTCCGAGACGAGCGGAGCGACGACGACGCAGCGGCGCGGCTCGTCGCCTTCGCTGTAGGTCTCGACGCCGGAGCGATCTTTGAGGTGTTCGTGCACGACGCGCCGTTCCTGGGCGCTCATCGGATCCATCTCGACCGCGACGTTGCCGTCCAGCGCCTGCTCTGCCGCCCGATCCGCCCGCGCAGTCAGCACCTCCCTGCGCCGCTCTCGGTAGCCGGACGCATCGAGCACGACGCGCTTCCGGTCCCTCAAACCCCGAAACGCCGCCTGAAAGCAGAGCAACTGCAGCGCGTCGATCGTCTGCCCCCGTTTCCCGATCAGCAGCCCGTAGTCGTCCTCTCCGGAAACAACAGCCTCGATCCGCTCGTCGTCCTCCCGAATCTCAACCTCCCCTTCAAGGTCAAGCTCGTCAAGAACGCCCTCCACCAGCTCCTTAACCCGCTCTGCGGGCTCGTCCGGCCATGCAGTCTCATCGCTCACACCCCGCACCCTATTCCAGCGAGCAAAGCAAGAGGGAGCGGGTGGCCCCTCAGCTCAGCGAGAGACGGGATGGTCCCAGGCGCGGGGGAAGTCCCCGAAAGCTGCCTAGGTTCGCTCCGCTGACGCTCCGCTCACTATGTTGCTGCCGCTTCGCGGCAAGAATCACTCTCCGGTGCGCGCTTCGCGAGGCACTTTCGGGGACTTCCCCCGCGCCTGGGAGAGCTTCCGTCAGCGCCGTCGCTTCTTCTTTTTGGGAGGCGGAGGAGGCGGCTTCGCGGCTGCCACCTCCTCCGGCGTAGCGACATGGGGAGCTGGGATCAGGCGCTGAATCGTGTACTGCTGGCCGATCGTCCAGATGTTGGTCGTGATCCAGTAGAGGACGAGGCCGGCGGGGAAGCTGATCACGAAGGGGACGAAGATGAAAGGCAGGACGAGCATCATCGTCCGCTGGCTTTTGTCGGCCGTGACGGCCATGACCAGGCCGGAGATCAGCTGCGTGCCGACGTAGAGGATCAGCAGCGTGATCAGTTCGGGGCCATGCGCCTTCGCGGTCAGGTCGTTGATGAAGAGGAACGACGCCTGGCTGCCGCAGTGCCCCGCTTCGCAGCCGATGTCAGATGGCAGCTCGTGGCGGAGGACGTAGAAGAGGGTGATGAAGACCGGCAGCTGGGCGATCAGCGGGATGCAGGAGGCAAAGGGGTTGACTTTGTTCTCCTGGTAGAAGCGCATCATCTCCTGCTGCATGCGTTTCTGGTCGTTCTTGTACTTCTCTTTGATCTCCTTCAGCTGCGGCTGCAGGGCCTGCAGGGCGCGCATGCCTTTCAGCGATTTGTAGGTGAGCGGGATCAGCAGCGCCCGGGTGCAGATCGTCAGGGCGATGATCGACATCCCCCAGCTGAGGCCGGCGCTGTCGTGGAAGAACTGCAGGACCGAGTTGGCAACGTCGATCAGGGGCTGCAGGATGTTGGCCGCCGGGATCACGTGTGGGCCCCGCGATGGCTGTGGTGCTCAGCCGGGTCGACGGGACCGACCCGCAGCGTGAAGCGGTCTGGGACTGGGTCGAAGCCCCCGTGGCTGAAGGGGTTGCAGCGCAGCAGGCGCCAGGCGGCCGGCAGCAGGCCACGCGGCCCGAAGCGGCGGATCGACTGCACGGCGTAATCCGAGCAGGTCGGCTCGTAGCGGCAGCGGCGGGGCAGCAATGGCGAGATCCAGCGCTGGTAGGCGACGATCGGCGAGAGCAGGACCCGTTTCACGTGGAACGCTTCCTGCCGGCGCCGGCTTGCTCAAGTGCCTCTTCGAGGCTCGCCCGCGCGCCGTCGGTTCCCTCGCGCTCGATCATCGCGGCGATCTCCGCGCGCGCCACCAGGACGAAGTCATGGCGCGGCGGCAGCCGGTCGGCGAGGCTCCAGAACGCCTCGCGCAGGGTCCGCTTGACCTTGTTGCGGTCGACCGCACCGCCGACCTTGCGGCTCACCGAGACGCCCAGGCGGACATCTCCGGTCTCCTCGTCCCCACGGGGAAAGCTGTAGAGCACCAGATAGCGGGTTGCGTGGGACGAGCCGTCGCGATAGACACGGTCGAACTCGGCACTTCGCGAGAGGCGCCGTCGCTTCCCCGCCATCATTCGAGCCCGGTCCAGGCCTCGAAAGGGAGGATCATCCCGGCGTGAGGCGTTTCCGGCCTTTGGCCCGCCGCCGCTTCAGGATCGCGCGACCACCGCGGGTCCGCATCCTCGCCCGGAACCCATGGGTCTTGGCCCGCTTGCGCCTCTTTGGCTGGTAGGTGCGCTTCATTGGGCGTCGCAGTATACGGACGCATCGCGGAATCGCCGGGGAAGCTTTCTTCGGCATTTGCGACCCGTCCCAATTCGACTCGCACGACCGCCGCTATGGTCGCTCGTCGGTGCGCGACGACTCGGGCGAACAGAACCTCGACGCCCTTTGGGAGGACATCCAGCGCCGCCTGCGGGCTGCCGTCCCGGAGTCGACCTTCAAGATATGGCTTGAGCCGCTGCGGGCGGTCGGAGCGCAGGGCACGACGCTCTACCTCACTGCGCCAGAGGGGATTCGGACCTGGGTGGAGCGACGCTACGCCTCGCTTTTGCGCGAAGCGCTCGACGGCCTCGACTCACCGCTGAACGAGGTCGCCTTTTCGGAAACCGGCGAGGCGACGGACGGTGGGCCCGCCCGTACGTCGGCCGTCGGACTCAATCCCAACTACACATTCGAGCGCTTCGTGATCGGCGAAGGCAACCGCGTTGCCCATGCCGCTGCCCTGGCCGTCGCCGAGACGCCCTCGGAGGCGTACAACCCGCTCTTCCTGCACGGCCCTCCCGGACTCGGCAAGACGCACCTGCTGGGCGCGATCGCCAACTACCTGCGGCTCAACGCCCCCGGCCTCAGCGTCCGCTACACGACCGCCGAGTGCTTCACCAACGAGTTCGTCGGCGCCCTGCGCTCGAGCGGGGCCGAGAAGTTCAAGACCCGCTACCGGGACCTCGACGTACTGCTCGTCGACGACGTCCAGTTCCTGCAGGGAAAGCAGCACACCGAAGAGGAGTTCTTCCACACCTTCAACGCCCTGTATGAGGGCGGCAGTCAGCTCGTCCTCTCCGCGGACCGCCTGCCAAGCGAGCTCTCGACCCTTGAGGCCCGCCTGCGCGATCGCTTCGAGTGGGGCCTGGCGATCCCGGTCGAGCCGCCGGACCTCAACACGAGGCTCACGGTGCTCGAGCGCCTTGCCCGCGAGGCCGGGGTCGAGACGGATGACCGCGATGCCCTCTCCGAGCTGGCACGGCGCATCGACGCCAACGTCCGCCGCCTCCACGGCGGCCTGACCAGGGTGATCGCCCACGCCTCGCTTACCGCCAAACCGCTCAGCCCCGAGCTGATCGCGGAGCTGATTCCCAACCGCGGCCAACAGGCAGAGCCGACTACCGTCGAGGAGATCCAGCAACGGGTCGCCGCCGCGTTCGGCATCTCCCGAGCCGAGCTGGTCGGCACCAGCCGGGCCAGCACCCCGCTGCGCGCACGGCAGGTCGCGATCCTCCTCACCCGCGAGGCCACCGACCTCTCGCTGCCCCAGATCGGCCGCCTCTACGGCGGACGTGATCACTCGACGATCCTCAACTCCCTACGCCGGGTCGAGGCGACCCTGAGCAACGACGCGCAGTTCGCCCGCCAAGTCGGCGAGTTGCGTGCCTCTATCCACAGCCACTCGATCGACTCTGCCTGACAGCCGATGGCGCTGCAAGAATCAACTCCTTCCACAACTGTATGCACAGCCTGAAAACCCACTGACCATGCCGATTTCCGATGGTCTCAGCTGTATCCACAAACGCTAACCCAACTCAAGAGGACATCAGTCATTTGAAGCTGACCACCAAACGCGATGAGTTCGTCGCCAAGCTGTCGATCGTCTCGCGAGCTGTTTCCACCCGCGCCGCGACCCAGGCTCTTTCGGGAATTCTTCTTCGTGCTACCGAGAACGGCGTGGCGCTGGCGGCTACCGATGGCGAGATGGGTCTGCGTACCGCACTTGAGGGGGGCGTCGACGGCGAAGGCGCGGTCCTTCTCCCAGGTCGTCTGCTCTCCGAGCTCGCCCGCTCGCTCGGAGACGAGAGCGTTGAGATCGAGTTGCGCGAGTCGGAGCGGGACGTCGAGATTCGCAACGGCGGGTCGAGCTTTCACCTTCGGGTCCTGCCTGCCGAGGACTTCCCGAATCTGCCCGACGAAGGATCGGAGCCATTGAAGATTCCCGCCACGGCGCTGGCCGAGACGGTCGAGTTGGTGGCGCCCGCCGCCTCCCGCGACGACATGCGCCCGGTGCTCACCGGTGTCCTGGTCACCGCGGCGGGTCAGGAGATGACCATGGTCGCCACCGACTCCTACCGGCTGGCGGTCAAGCGCACCGAGCTGGAGAGCCCGATCGGCGGTGAGCTCGAGGCCAACATCCCGGCCAAGGCGCTGCGCGAGCTGGGCCGCCTCGTCGCCGGCGGCGAGCTTGAGGAGGTCGCGGTCAGCCTGCTGCCCAATCAGGCGGTCTTCAAGGCAGGGGCGATCCTCCTCAATACGAGGCTGATCGATGGCCAATTCCCCAACTTTCGACAACTCCTGCCGGAGTCCTACGAGCACGACGTCCGCCTGCCGCGACCCGAATTCCTCGACGTCGTCCGTCGGGTGAGTCAGCTGGCGCAACGCAACGCGCCGCTGCGCCTCTCCCTTTCGCAAGGGGAGCTGAAGGTGTCGGCTTCGACGCCCGACGTCGGCGATGCCGAGGAGACGATGCCGGCGGCCTTCGACGGGGAGCCGCTCGAGATCGGTTTCAACCCGGAGTTCCTGCGCGACGGGATCGAAAGCGTCGAGGGCGACGAGGTGGTGCTGCGGCTGATCTCGCCGCTGCGGCCCGGCCTGCTGCAGCCGGTCGACAACGAAGACTTCCGCTACCTCGTGATGCCGATCCGCCTCAACGTGTAGGGCCGCTCGGTGTGGGTTACCGCCGTCGAAGCGAGGCCGCTGCGCAGCCTCAGCGACGTGCGGGTGGAGCTTTCCGAGGGGATCGTCAGCCTGATCGGACCGAACGGGGCCGGCAAGACCAATCTGCTCGAGGCCCTCTACTTCGCCCTCACGGGCCGCTCGTTTCGCACCTCGGACCGGCGCGAGCTGATTCCCTTCGGCGGCCAGTTCGCCCGGGCCGAGGCGGTGGTGCGGGACCGGGATGGGATCGAGCATCGCCTGCTCGCTTCCGTCAGCCGTGAGCAGGGCCGCCGCCACCTGCTCGACGGCGAGCCGGCCGAGCCGGCCGAGGTGCCGCGCCACCGCCCTCCGGTCGCGGTCTTCTCCCCGGACCGCCTCGCTCTGGTCAAGGGACCGCCGGCGGAGCGGCGCGCACATCTCGATCGCTATGTCGCCGCCCGCTGGCCGGCGCGCACCGGCCTGCGCAGGCGCTACGGCCAGGCCCTGGCGCAACGCAACGCGCTGATCGCGCGCCTCGCCGGCGGGTATTCCGGCGGCGACCTGGAGGTGTGGGACGCGGCCCTGGCGGAGGCCGCCGAGGCCTTGGTCGCATCGCGATCGGAGGCGGTAGCCGAGCTGGCCGCGCCCTTCGCCGACGCCGCCGAGGAGCTCGGCCTGGCCGGGGGAGGCGAGCTCGCCTACGCACCGCGCGCCGCGGGCTCGGCCACGGAGATCCACAAGGGCCTGGTCGATCGGCGCGAGGCGGACCTGAGGCTGGGTCGCACCTCCTGGGGCCCACACTTGGACGAGCTGAAGATCGACGCCGGGGGGCGCTCGTTGCGCCGCTACGGCTCCCAGGGCCAGCAACGGGCGGGCCTGCTGGCGCTGCTCTTCGCCGAGCGCGAAGCTCTGCTGGCGGCACATCGGGTCGCGCCGCTGCTGCTGCTCGACGACGTGATGAGCGAGCTCGATCCGGACCGCCGTGGGCGTTTGGTGGGGCGACTCGTCGCGGGCGGGCAGGCATTGATCACCGCCGCCGCGGAGGAGTCCGTGCCGGCACGGGCGCTCGAACACCGGGTGCGCATGCCGTTAGACGTCGTCAGGTCCGCCGCCGCATGAGCCGGCGCCCCGCCCCCCGACCGGCTTCGCAGGCCCTTCGTGCCGCCCTGACGCGGGCCGCGCCGAAGACGCGCCTCGCGGCGGTGCAGGCGGTCTGGGAGGAGGTCGTCGGCACGCGCTTGGCGGCGGCGGCGAGGCCGGCTTCCGAACGAAACGGCGAGCTGACTGTTGTCTGCGAGGACTCCGTCTGGGCGCAGGAGCTCGACCTCATGCAGGAGCAGCTTCTACGGGCCCTGCGGGAGCAGCTCGGGGAGGCCGTGCCGCGGAGTTTGCGCTTTCGTGTCGATGTCGACCGCAAGTAGGCGCACTTTTACGTGATTTGCAGGGATTTTTTTGCTTCGCGGCGGGTCTTCCAGGGGGGCGAACTGGTATCCTTATGTCAACTCGAATTCTGCCCCGACCGGGCGCGACGAGTGCGCCAGGCGGTCGGGGTTTTCTGTGAGACGCGGAAAGGACCAGTTGCCTAAGACGAACGAGAACGCCGGCGGGGGCAAGGCGAAAAAAGACGACTCCTACGGCGCCAAGGACATCACCGTCCTCGAGGGCCTCGAAGCGGTCCGTAAGCGCCCCGGCATGTACATCGGCTCGACCGGTCCGCGAGGCCTCCACCACCTCGTCTACGAGGTCGTCGACAACTCGGTCGACGAGGCGATCGCCGGCCACTGCGGCGAAGTCCGTGTCGTCCTCCACCCCGACGACAGCTGCACCGTCTCCGACGACGGTCGCGGCATCCCGGTCGAAGAACTGAAGAAGGAGAAGCGACCGGCGGCCGAGGTCGTGCTGACGACCCTGCACGCGGGCGGCAAGTTCGGCGACGGTGGCGGCTACAAAGTCTCCGGCGGCCTGCACGGCGTCGGCGTGTCCGTCGTCAACGCGCTCTCGGAGAAGCTGCACCTCGAGATCAGCCGGGACGGCCACGTCTGGAGCCAGGACTACGAGCGCGGCAAACCGCGGGGGCCGCTCAGCAAGGGGGAGGCGACGGAGAAGACCGGCACGACACTGACCTTCCAGCCCGACCCGGAGGTCTTCGAGGAGGTCGAGTTCGACTTCCAGACCCTGGCCGAGCGGCTGCGCGAGACCGCCTTCCTCACCCGTGGCCTGAAGATCGAGCTGGTCGACGAGCGCGGCCAGACCAACAGCGTCAGCTTCCAGTACGAGGGCGGGATCGAGGACTTCGTCCGCCACCTCAACGAGAACAAGGACACGCTGCACCCCAAGACGATCTTCTTCGAGGGCGAGGAGGAGGAGGGCCAGGTCGAGGTGGCGATGCAGTGGAACGCCTCCTACCAGGAGTCGATCTTCAGCTTCGCCAACAACATCAACACGCACGAGGGCGGCTCCCACCTCTCCGGCTTCCGCTCGGCCCTGACGCGGACGCTCAACGCCTACGCGCGCAGCAAAGGCCTGCTCAAAGAGAAAGACGACAACCTCGGCGGCGAGGACGTGCGCGAGGGCCTGACCGCGGTGATCTCGGTCAAGCTCCACGACCCGCAGTTCGAGGGTCAGACCAAGACCAAACTCGGCAACCCGCCGATCCGCGGTTTGGTCGAGGAGACGGTCAACCGCAAGCTGGCCGAGTTCTTCGAGGAGAACCCCGCCGACGCGCGGCGGATCATCAACAAGGCAATCGACGCCTCGCGTGCTCGCGACGCGGCGCGCAAAGCGCGCGACCTGACTCGCCGCAAGTCGGCCCTCGAGAACTCCACCCTCCCCGGCAAGCTCGCCGACTGCACGGTCAAGGATCCGCGCGACGCCGAGCTCTTCGTCGTCGAGGGCGACTCGGCCGGCGGCTCGGCGAAGCAGGCCCGCGACCGCTCGACCCAGGCGGTTCTGCCGCTTCGCGGCAAGATCATCAACGTCGAGAAGAGCCGCATCGACAAGGTGCTGGCCAACACCGAGGTGCAGGCGCTGATCACGGCGATCGGCACCGGCGTCCACGAAGAGTTCAACCTGGAGGACGCCCGGTACCACAAAATCGTCATGGCGACCGACGCCGACGTCGACGGCGCCCACATCCGCACCCTCGTCCTCACCTTCCTCTACCGGCAGATGCCGGAGCTGATCGACGCCGGCTACGTCTACATCGCCAAACCGCCGCTCTACCGCGTCAAACAGGGAAACCAGGAGACCTACCTCGAGCGCGAGTCCGAACTCGAGGAGCTGCTGCTGCGCGACAAGCTCGAGGAGATCGAGGTCTCGGACGCCAACGGCAAGGCGACCAAGCTGAGCAAGAGCCGCTGGCAGAGCTACACCCGGAGGGCAAAAGAGTACGAGGGCTGGGGCTCCTCGCTGCAGGCCGAGTTCGGGCACGAGACCGTGCGCTTCCTCGAGGAGTCGAGCCTGCTCGACGAGGAGGTGGCGACGCTCGCCGGCGCGCGCAAGGTCCTTAGTGGCAGGGCCGCGGAGGGCGATCCGTTCGAGACCGAGGTCGTGGAGGACTCCGACAGCGGCCTGGTCGTCAAGGCGATAGAAAGCAAGAGCGGCCTGGCCCGCACCCACCGCCTTCCCCGCGAGCTGTTCGAGCATCACGACTACCGCAAATTCGCCGAGGTGCATGCGGCGCTGCTGAAGCAGGTCGGTCGGGCGCCGTTCGAGGTGCGCTTCAGTGGGCGAACCTCCGAGGCGCTTTCCTTCCAGGCGCTGCGACCCGCCGTGCTCGAGCTGGCGCGCCACGGCGTGCAGCTGACCCGTTTCAAGGGCCTCGGCGAGATGAACGCCGACCAGCTGCGCGAGACGACTATGGACCCGGCGACCCGCACGCTCGCCCGCGTGACCCTCGAAGACGCCACGGCCGCGGACCAGATCTTCTCGATGCTGATGGGCGACCAGGTGGGGCCGCGCCGCGATTTCATCGAGTCAAACGCGAAAGAGGTCAAGTTCCTTGACGTGTAGCGAGGGCGGTCGCTGATGGCGCTGGAGGCCTTGACGGGTCGCATCGAAGAGCGCGAGCTGGAGAAGGAGATGCGCTCCTCCTACCTCGACTACGCGATGAGCGTGATCGTCGGGCGGGCGCTGCCGGACGTACGCGACGGGCTCAAGCCGGTGCACCGCCGCGTGCTCTACGCGATGCACGACATCGGTCTGCAGCCGACCCGGCCCTACCGCAAGTGCGCCTTCATCGTCGGCGAGGTGATGGGCAAGTACCACCCGCACGGCGACTCGGCGATCTACGACACGCTGGTGCGGATGGCGCAGGAGTTCTCGCTGCGCTACACGCTGATCGACGGCCAGGGCAACTTCGGCTCGATCGACGACGACCCGGCAGCCGCTATGCGGTACTGCGTAACCGGCGATACGCGAGTGGCTACCTCAGAGGGCACCCTGCGAATCGATTCTCTTGTGCCCGACGCCGAGCCCGGCACTGACAACGAGCTCGATGTCGAGGTGCTCGACCGCCTCAGACGTCCAGTGCAGGCCACAAGGCTCTTTCACTCCGGCGACCATCCGACGCTGCGCCTGCGCACCTCTCACGGCCACGAGCTGACGGGGACCCACAACCACCCCGTGCTCTGTCTGGTCGACATGGCCGGAGTTCCTCTGCTGCTCTGGAAGCTCCTGGAGGAGATCAGCCCGGGGGATCGCGTGCTCATTTCCCGGACGCCTCAGGAGCCAAGCGACGGCGGGTCGCTCTCAGAGGCGGGTAGGCGGTTGGCCCTTCTGGCGGGAGCATTCGTGTCTGAGGGCTGGATCAGCCCGAATCGCGCTGGATTCAACAACGTGGACAAGGATTTCTTTGATTCGGTGCTCACCGCGTATGACGCGGTGGTCGGTGGCCCCCGGTACGTGTCCTCACGGCGGATCGCCTCTGGGAGCCTGCTCCACGAGCTCGATGTCCAGAACCTGAGCTGTCTCCGCGAGAGCCCATTGGGGTCGATGGCGGGCAAGGCAAGTGAGAAGAAGGTTCCCGAGTTCGTCTGGGAGTCAACGGGAGCGTTCAAGCGCACGTTCCTGAATGCTCTGTTCACGGGCGACGGCTCGTCATCTCTGCTGCCGCGCAACTCGATCCAGGTCTCCTACTCGACTTGCAGTGAGCAATTGTCTCGCGACGTGCAGCTCTTGCTTCTGGAGTGCGGTGTCGTCTCGCGGATATGCCGTTATGAGAAGGGCGAGTTCAAGGTGGTGATCAGCAACCGGCGCGATGCGCGGTTGTTTGCGCGCAACGTCGGCTTTCTAGGCGCCAAGCAGGCGAAGCTGGAAGGCGACCTGGCGACGATCCCGGAGGCAAGTCGTGCGCTCAGCCATGACCACGTGCCATACGTCGCCGACTACATTCGCTCGGACCGCGGATCGAGGTGGACCGAGCGCGATTGGTTACGCCGGCACAACGTCGATCGGATCGAGCGCTGGGAGCGGGGCGGGACGGCAATCATGGAGCGGATCGAGTCGCCGGAGGTCCGCGACGTGGTCGAACCGCTGGTCACCGGCGACTACTTCTACGCCAAGGTCGAGTCGGTGGAGCCGGCCGGCGTGCAGCCGGTGTTCTCGATCCGCGTCGATACGGACGATCACTCCTTCCTGACCAACGGCTTCGTCAGCCATAACACCGAGGCGCGTCTCGGTCGGCTGGCTACGGAGCTGCTGCGGGACATCGACGCCGACACTGTCGACTTCGGGCCCAACTACGACGAATCGACCCAGGAGCCGCTGATCCTGCCGGCTCGTTTCCCCAACCTGCTGGTCAACGGCGCGTCGGGAATCGCGGTGGGGATGGCGACGAACATCCCGCCGCACAACCTGCGCGAGGTCTCAGCCGCCGTCACCGCCTACATCGACGACCCGGGCATCGACCTCGCCGGCCTGATGGAGCACGTCAAGGGCCCGGACTTCCCCGGCGGCGGGATCATGAGCCTGGAGGGGATCCGTGACGCCTACGCTTCCGGCCGCGGCACGGCCAAGGTCCGGGCCCGCGCCCACGTCGAGCCGCTCAAGGGGGGCAAGGACGCGATCGTCGTCACCGAGCTGCCCTTCATGGTCAAGAAGGGCGGCGACAACGGCCTGATCACGAAGATCGCCGACCTCGTCCGCGACAAGAAACTGGAGGGCATCTCCGACCTGCGCGACGAGTCGGACCGCTCCGGGATGCGCCTGGTGATCGAGCTGAAACGCGGCGGCCAGCCGGCCAAGGTGGTGCTCAACAACCTCTACAAGAAAACTCAGATGCAGGCCAGCTTCGGCATCAACATGGTGGCGCTGGTCGACGGTGTGCCGCGCACCCTGAGCCTGCTCGAGCTCGTCCACCACTACGTCCACCACCAGCGCGAGGTCGTCACCCGCCGCACCCAGTACGAACTGCGCCGCGCCGAGGCCCGCGCCCACATCCTCGAGGGGCTGTTGATCGCGCTCGACAACCTCGACGCGGTGATCAAACTGATCCGCGCCTCGGCCGACCCCGACGCTGCCCGCGACGGCCTGATCGCCAAATTCGAGCTCTCGCGCGAGCAGGCGCAGGCGATCCTCGACATGCGCCTGCAGCGACTGACCGCGCTGGAGGCCGACAAAGTGCGCGCCGAGCACGCCGACCTGCTCGAGCGGATCGGCGAGCTGCGGGCGATCCTCGGCGACGAGGCGAAGGTGCTGGGCCTGGTCAAGGAGGAGCTGGCGGAGATCGTCGGTTCCTACGGCGACGAGCGCCGCACCGAAATCGCCCACTTCGAGGGTGACGTCGGGATCGAGGACATGATCGCCGACCAGCAGATGGTGATCTCGCTGACCGCCTCGGACTACGTCAAGCGACTGCCGCTCGCCACCTATCGCCAGCAGCGCCGCGGCGGCGTCGGCGTGATGGGGATGAACCTGAAGGAGGACGACTACATCGCCCACCTCCACATCTGCTCGACCCACGACTACCTGCTCTTCTTCACCAACAAGGGCAAGGTCTACCGGCTCAAGGTCTACGAGCTGCCCGAGGGCTCGCGCACGGCGAAAGGCAGCGCCCTGGTCAACCTGCTGCCGCTGCGCGAGGGCGAGCGGGTGATGGCGGTGATCCCCACCCGCGATTTCAAAGAGAACAAGTACCTCGCCTTCGCCACCGCCAAGGGCTTGATCAAGAAGACCGAGTTCCTCGCCTACAACACGCCGATCCGTGCCGACGGGATCATCGCGATCAAGGTCCGCGACGGCGACGAGCTGGTCCAGGTGCGCCTCACCTCGGGCGAAGACGACCTGCTGATGGTCTCCAAGTCGGGCCACGCCTCGCGCTTCTCCGAGGACGCGGTGCGGCCGATGGGCCGCGACACCTCGGGCGTCAAAGGGATGAACGTCTCGGCGAAGGTGAACGGCGTAGCGAACCGCGTGCTGGCGATGGACGTCGCCCGCGACGACACCGAGCTATTCGTCGTCACCGAGAACGGCTACGGCAAGCGCACCTCGATCTCCGAGTACCCCGTCAAGGGCCGCGGGACCAAAGGCGTCCTCACCGCCAAGCTGACCGAGAAGAAGGGCGGCCTCGCCGGCGCCCTGATCGTGCGCGAGCACCAGGACCTGCTCTTCATCTCCCAAAACGGCATGGTCCAGCGCACCCGCGCCGGCGGCATCTCGCAGATGGGCCGCCCGACTCAGGGCGTGAAAGTGATGAACATGACGGACGACGAC
>Ga0193695_1000054_pt1 | contig 22262 bp, 24 predicted proteins | sample L3s2metaG_FD_160568 | JGI IMG/M metagenome (GOLD analysis project Ga0193695, IMG submission 160568) | Soil microbial communities from a riparian zone of the East river system, Colorado, United States - L3s2 | ecosystem: Environmental > Terrestrial > Soil > Riparian zone | place: USA: East River... | reverse complement strand
GCCTACGGCCTCGTCTACCACTACTTCAAGTCCAAGGACGAGGTCCTCAACGAGCTCTTCAGCGAGCGCTGGTCGCTGCTGATGACCGCGATCGAAGAGGCCGACCGCAGCGAGGCGACCCCGCGCGCCAAGCTCGAGGCGGTCGCCGGCTTCATCGTCGACTCCTACCGCCACAACCCCGAGTTGATGAAGGTGATCATCGTCGAGGTTACCCGCGCCGCCAACTCCTTCGGCCGCACCCACCTGCCCGAGATCCGCCGCGCCTATGACTCGATCGCCAAGATCGTCGCCGAGGGCCAGGAGGCGGGCGCGTTCCGAGGCGACGTAGACCCGGACTTCGCCTCGATGTCCTTCTACGGCGCGATCGAGCAGCTGCTCTCCGGCTGGATCTTCGAGCTGATCCCCGCCTCCGACGCCGACTTCGAACAGGCCAAGGCGCTGGTGACGGCGACGATCTGCGACGGCCTCGAGCCGCGCTAGCGCTGGCGACGCTCCTCGGCGACCGGGTCGCCGCCCTCGTCGGCGATCGCCGCGGGTGGCCACGGCCCGGCCCAGTTGTCGCGACCGCCGTCGATCGTGATCGTCGCGCCGGAGAAGAAGTCGCCGGCGGGCGAGGCGAGGTAGGCGACGAGCCAGGCCATCTCCTCGGCGCGGCCGGCACGGCCGATCGGGATCGAGCGCTCGAGGTTGTCGATCACCACCCGCGGATACTTGGTCATCAACGTCTCGGTGGCGAACTGGCCGGCGGCGAGGGCGCAGGTCTTGATCCCGAAGCGCGCCCACTCGGTGGCGAGCGTCCGCATCATGTTCTCCACCGCGGCCCGCGCCGCACCCGAGTGGACCATCCCCGGCATGCCGTTGTGGGGCGAGAGGGTGACGCTGAGCACCTTGCCGCCGCCCTGCGGGATGAACGCCTTGGTCGCCGCGGCGTGGGTCATCAGCCACGTCCCCTGCACGTTCAGCTCGATCACCGTGCGGAAGCCTTTAGGACTGATCGACTCGGCCGGCGCGAGGAACTGCCCGCCGGCGTTGTTGACGAGGACGTCGAGCCGCTCGTGCCGCTCCAACAACCCGTCGAAGAGGTGCTCGACCGCTTCCTCGTCGCGGATGTCGAGCGCCTCGTGCTCGAAGGAGCCGACCAGTCCCTTGGCCAGGCCGGCGGTCTCAACCAGGGGCTCCTCGCGCCGGCCGCAGCCGACGACGACGGCGCCGAGGCGGGCCAGCTCGAGGGCGGTCTCGCGCCCCAGGCCGCTGCCCGCTCCGGAGACCAGGCAGACCTGTCCGTCGAGGAGACCCTCCCTGAAAATGCTCGAATGCTCTCTCTCAGCCATGTCTCAGCAAGCCTATAGACGACCCGGACCCAGGTAATGTGAACCGGCGATGAAGGTTCATGTGGAGGCGAAACCGCTGCACGAGCCGCTTGCCGGCGGCACGCCGGGGGCGTCGGTGAGCGTCGAGCCGCTGATCGCCGGCCACGTCACCTGGCCGCGCACGATGATGGAACGACCGGGCGGGCGCCTGGAGACGCTGAAGCTGCTGCGCGCCCTGCTCACCGGTGAGCCGGCGATGACCGTCCCCTGCCCCGCCTTCCTGATCCGCCATCCCAGCGCCGGCGCGATCCTGGTCGACACCGGCCTGCATCCCTCGATCGCCACCGGTGGGCGGGAGAACTTCGGCCGGATCGGCGCCCGCGTCGGAAATCCCTCGCTGGAGCCCGGCGAAGACGTGCCCGCGCAGCTGCGCTCGCGTGGCCTCGACCCCGGCGAGATCCCGGTCGTCGTGATGACCCACATGCACATCGACCACAGCTCGGCGATCTCCGAGTTCGCCAACTCGACCTTCGTCGTCAGCGAGGTCGAGTGGGAGGCAGCGACGGTCGGCCCGAAACCCCTGCTGAACGGTTACCGGCGCGCCCACTTCGACTACGCCTTCGATTACCGCACGGTCGACTTCGACCGCGGCGGCATCGACTCATATTCCAGCTTCGCCCGCTGCTTCGACCTCTTCGGCGACGGTTCGATCCGGCTCGCCTACACGCCCGGGCACAGCGCCGGCCACACGTCGGTGATCGCCCGCCTGAAGGAGCGCGACTTCGTCATCGGCGGCGACGCCACCTACACCGAGGCCCAGCTCGACGGCAGCGCGCCGCTCGCGCCGCGCCCCTTCGACGCCCACAACTACCGGCGCTCGCTGCAGGAGCTGAAACTGTTCCGGCGCGAGTACCCGGACGCGATCGTCACGCCGGGGCACGATCCGAGCTTCTTCGAGAAGCTCGGTGACCGTTACGAGTAAGCGCCAGACCGGCGCTCAGCCCCTCGTACATCGCCCGCACCCGGCCGAAGATCTCGGTCGCGACCTCGAGCTGGCGCACGCGGCTCGGCGAATCCTCCTGTGCGAAAGAGACCGGCTCGCCGAACTGGACGGTGACCTTCGGGAAGCGCAACCGCTTCCAGCGCCGCACCTTGGCGGAGCCGTGGATCGCAATCGGGACCACCGGCGCGCCTGATTCCAGCGCGATCCTGCCGATTCCCGGTTTGGGCTCGCCCAGCTCGCCGCTACGCGAGCGTCCCCCCTCGGCGTAGACCAGCAGCATGCCTTCCTGGTCGAGGATCGTCGCGGCGGTGACGAAGGCCTCCTCGTCGTGGTGGCCACGGCGCACCGGAAAGACGCCGCCGTGCTTGTAGATGTAGGTGAGGACGGGCGGGCCGAACATCTGCGATTTCGCCATGAAGCGGATCTTTCGCCGCAGGTAGAGGCCGATGAAGAAGTGGTCCATCTGGCTGAAGTGGTTCGGCGCGAGGATCAAGGGGCCCGTCCTCGGCACATTCCCGACCCCGACCGCGCGCACACGGTAGATCAGCAGGGTCGGCAGCGAGACGAGGATGCGGACCAAGGTGTAGGTCCAGCCGACCCCCTCGCGCGCGGCCGCGTGGAACTGGTCGAAGTAGGCGGCGGGACGATCGTCCTTGTAGACCTGTGGCTTCATGTCGGGCATTGCGAGGGCGCCGGCGGGGGCGGCCGGCCGTCGCTGTGCGTTACCCCCGCCGTTGGCGGCGGTTACGCTGGCTGATCCCGCCACGCGTTCGCTGTTTGTCGGGCTATGCCAGACAAAATGCGAACGCGCCGATCAGGTCGCCCACGAACGAGAGCGGTCGAGTGCGCGGTGCCAGTTGGCAAGCAGGGTCTGGCGCTCATCCTCGCCCATCCGCGGCTCGTAGCGGGCCGCCTCCCGCCACATCTCGCCGACCTGCGTGGCGCTCCAGCGGCCAGTCGCGATCCCGGCCAGGTAGGCGGCGCCGAGCGCCGTCGTCTCGGCGATCTCCGGCACGACCACGGGTGCGCTGAGCACGTCGGCCTGGAACTGCATCAGCCAGCGGTTCGCGGTCGCGCCCCCGTCCGCTTTCAGCTCGGCCAGGCGCTCGCCACTGGCCGCCTCCTCCGCCTGCACGGCGTCGACCGTCTGGTAGGCGATCGCCTCCAGCGCCGCCCGCGCCAGGTGGGCGCGGCCGCTACCGCGGGTGAGGCCGACGATCGTGCCCCGGGCGTGGGGGTCCCAGTGGGGCGAGCCCAGCCCGGTCAGCGCCGGGACAAAGTAGACGCCGTCGTTGCCGTCGAGCGATGCCGCCAGCGTCTCGCTCTCCCCCGCTTCCTCGATGACCCCCAGCCCGTCCCGCAGCCACTGCACGGCCGCGCCGGTGACGAAGATCGAGGCCTCGAGCGCGTAGGCGGGTTCCTCGCCGCCGGCGCAGGCCACCGTGGTCACCAGGCCCTCGCCGGGCTCGGGTGCCTCGCCGCCGGCGTGGAGCAGGACGAAGCTGCCGGTGCCGTAGGTGTTCTTGGCGCTGCCCGGCGTGTGGCACGCCTGGCCGAACAGAGCGGCCTGCTGATCGCCGGCGAGTCCGGCCACCGGCACCTCGCCGCCGAACTCCGAGGTCGTGCCATAAACGTGGGCGGACGACAGCGGCTCGGGCAGGCGCTCGGGATCGACGCCGAACATCGCGCAGAGCTCTTCGTCCCAGGCAAGGCGGCGGATGTCGAACAGCATCGTCCGCGAGGCGTTGGTGTAGTCGGTCGCGTGGCGGCCGGTCAGCTTGAAGAGCAGCCAGGAGTCGATCGTGCCGAACACCGCCCGCTCGACCCCGTCGGCGTTGCGCAGCAGCCACTCGATCTTGGTCGCGGAGAAGTAGGGGTCGATGACGAGGCCCGTGCGCTCACGGACGATCTGCTCGCGGCCCTCCGCGCGCAGCTCCTCACAGCGGGCCGCGGTGCGGCGGTCCTGCCAGACCAGCGCCCGGTGCAGCGGCTCGCCGCTTACCGGGTCCCAGGCGACGATCGTCTCGCGCTGGTTGGCGATGCCGATCCCCTCCAGGTCGGCCCCCCCGATGCCGGCGTCGGCAATCGCCTCGGTCGCAACCCGCCGCGTCACCTCCCAGATCTCGTTCGCGTCGTGCTCGACCCAGCCGGGTCGTGGAAAGTGCTGCTCGAACTCCGAGTAGGCCCGTCCGGCGACGGCGCCGTCGCCGTCGAAGACGAGGCACGTCGTCCCCGTGGTCCCCTGGTCGATCGCGAGGATCACCGCGAGTTGGTGAGGCGGGTCGGTGGCACCGCCGGCAGGCTATCCCGGCCGGTGCAGCTCGCGCTCGCCCTTGGGGTGGGCGTCGACCCACTCGATCAGCGAGCGGACCTCGTCCGGCAGGCTCTCCTCGGTGAAGCGGAGGGTGCGCTCGCGTTCGCCGTCCTCGACGGTGACCGAGTAGAGAAGTTCGTCCGCGTGGCGCGGCGAGCGCCGTGGGGTCTCCGGCCTGCTCAGCAGACCAGACTCGCGCACCCGCTCGTCGAGCGCCTTCGCCTCGCCCTCCGGCAGCGCCTCGGCGGCGAGGCGGGTCCTGGTGGTCAGGCCCGCGACGCCGCCGCCACGCACGATCGCGACCTTCATCCCCTCATGGAAGGACCCCAACCGACTGCCAGGCGCTCTCGACAGCGGAGCTCTCTTCGCTGCCTTCGCCGTACAGCTCTTCCGCCACCCCGATCGTCGCCTTCGCAGCGTCTTCGAATTCGGAGTTGGGGTTCAGGTGCCCTCCGGTGAGAGTCTGGTACCAGATCTGGCCGGCCTTCTCCCAGGCGTAGCCGCCGATCGAGGTCGCGGCCAGGTAGAAGGCGTGGTTCGGGATCCCGGAGTTGATGTGAACGCCGCCGCTGTCGTGCTCGGGCAGTCCGTCGTCTGGTAGATCGACATAGCCGCTCATGTCAGCCGGTTGAGGGTCGCCTTCCATCGCGGTTCCAGGTTCCTTCATTGAGCGTAGCGCTTTGCCGAGACTCGGCACCAGCACTCCCTCGCCGATCAGCCAGTCGGCTTCCGCCGCCTGCTGGTTGAGCTTGTGCTGCTTGACCAGCGAGCCGAAGACGTCGGAGAAGTGCTCGTTGAGAGCCCCCGGCTGGTAGCTGTATTCGAGCCCGGCGGTTCGTTCGGTGATCCCGTGCGTGAGCTCGTGCCCGATCACGTCGAGCGCTTTCGTCAGCGTTCCGATCTGGAGGAAGTGACCGTCGCCGTCGCCGTAGACCATCTGCGCGCCGTTCCACATCGCGTTGTGGAAGAGGTGGCCGTAGTGGACGCTGGAGATCAGCTCCATGCCTTCGTCGTCGATGCTGTCGCGTTTGTAGACGTCCCGGTAGAAATCGTGCGTCGTTTCGGTCGCGTCGTAGACCTCGTTCACCGCCGGGTCGGCGGCGGGCGGGTCGCCGCTGGCGCGCATCAGCGTGCCGGGCAGGGAGGAGTTGCCGCCCTCTTCGACGTCGTAGACCGACTGCAGGGTGGCTTCCGGCTCGGCGGCGGTCGCGGCCTGCGAAGGCTGCGCGAAGGCAATCGAGCGGACCTCGGGCATCTCCCTGGCGATGCGCCCGATCAGGGCGCGGCGCGAGCGCACCGACGCGGACGCGGCGAGCGTGTTGAAAGCGGCAGTGCGCTGCTCCGGCGTCCCCTCCTGGATCAGGCGGGCCAGCAGAAAGGGCGGGGCGATGTAACAGCAGCAGGCCGAGGATCCGGCCTCGTGTGAACGACGAGGGACTGGGCGCATCTCTTCCTCCAATCAGCACAGGGGTATTGCACTGACCCTATTAAGCACTCACTTATCCCAGTATTAAGTTTTCGAGTGGTACGCGCGGGCGAAGTGGGCGAGCTGGCGGCCGCGGTGGACGAACCCGACGAGCGAGCGGCCGGTCGCCCGGTGGGCGAGCGGGAGCTCGTACTCGCGCAGGCGGTACCCCGCGCGCACCGCGTCGATCGTCATCCCCACCTCCATGCCGTAGCCGTGGGCGAAGGGAAGCGCGCCGCGCAGCACCTCGACGCGCATCGCCCGCTGGCCGGAGATCGGCGCGCTCGTCTCCAGTCCACAGCGGCGACGGATCGCCCAGCGGGCGAAACCGAGCGCGACGCCGAAGCCACCGCCGACGCGGCGGCTGAAGGCGGCCACCGCAAGGTCGCACTCTCCCCGCCCGACCGCGTCGACCAGCGCCGCCAGCTCGGTGGCCGAGGCGCCGAGGTCGCCGTCGCAAAGCAGGACGAGCTCGGGTGCCGGCTCGGCGCTCAGCGCCGCCCCGGCCGCCGCGCCGACGTTGGCGCCCTTGCCGTGCGGCCGGCCGCGGCTGACCACCTGGGCGCCGGCCGCCATCGCCGCCTCGGCGGTGCCGTCGGTCGAGGCGTCGTCGGCGACCCACAGCGCCGCCCCGGGCAAGGTCGCGCGCAACGCCGCCAGCGTCGCGCCGATCCGGTCGGCCTCGTTGCGCGCGGCGACGATCACCGCCAAACCGGGCTCTAGGTCGGGCACGCTGGATATTGTCCCCGCCCATGGCGGACATCGAGGCGCACATAACCGGCAACGTGTGGAAAATCGAGGTCGCGGTCGGAGACGAGGTCACCGATGGCGACACGGTCGTCATCCTGGAGTCGATGAAGATGGAGATCCCGGTCGAGGCCGAGGACGACGGGACCGTGAAGGAGATCCGCTGCGAGGAGGGCCAGGCGGTCAGCGAAGGCGACGTCCTCGTCGTGCTGGAGTGACTCCGGAGCGGCTCGCCGGCGGCAAACTCCTCCTCGACTCACCGGCCGAGGCGGTCATCCGTATCCGCATCTCCAATCCCGAGCGGCGCAACGCCCTCGACCACGAGATCCTCGACACGCTGGCCGAGACGCTGCCCCGGCTCGACCGCGGCATCGAGACCCGCTGCGTGCTGATCACCGGCGCCCCGCCCGCCTTCTCCGCCGGCTACGACCTCGCCTCGATCCCGCGCGAGACCTTCGAGCGCGACGCCGAGGCGCTCGTCGCCCATCCCTTCCACGACGCGATGGAGGCGCTCGCCTCCCACCCCTGGCCGACCGTCGCCGCGATCAACGGCCACTGCCTCGGCGGCGGTCTCGAGCTGGCGATCACCTGCGACCTGCGCATCTGCGCCACCGGTGCCAAGCTGGGCATGCCGCCCGCCAAACTCGGCCTCGTCTACGGCCACACCGGCCTGCGCAAGTTCCTCGACGTGGTCGGACTGGCGAGGACGAAGGAGCTGTTCCTCACCGGGCGCAACTACACGGCCGAGCGGGCCGAGCAGATCGGCCTCGTCCACGAGGTGGTCGACGACGACACGCTCGAGGACGCGGCGGTGGCCCTGGCCGAGGGGGTCGCCGCCAACGCGCCGCTCTCGATGCGGGGCAACAAGCGGGCGATCGAAGTGCTCAACTCCAACCCGGTCCTTAGCGAGCAACAGGAGGGCGGCCTGATCGCCCTGCGCGAGTCGTGCTTCTCCTCGGCCGATCTGCGCGAGGGCATCGAAGCCTTCGCCGAGAAACGCAAGCCGCGCTGGAAGGGACAGTGAGCGCCAGGGACGCCAAGGCGCGTGCCGCCCTCGCCGCCGCCGACCCGACGATGGCGGCGCTGATCGAGCGGGTGGGTGAGATCGACATCGCCACGCGGCTGCGACGGCGCGGCGAGGAGCGCCCGGCCGACGCTTACGGGGCGCTGCTGCGGGCGATCGTCGGCCAGCAGCTCTCGACCAAAGCGGCGCGGACGATCTACGGTCGCGTCCGCGACCTCTTCGGCGGCACGACGCCCTCGCCCGAGCAGCTGCTGGAGGCCGGGGAGAAGGACCTGCGGGCCTGCGGCCTCTCCGGCCGCAAGGTCGAGTACGTCCGCGATCTCGCTGCCCACGTGCTCAGCGGCGAGCTCGAGCTGGACCGCCTGGGCGAGCTCTCCGACGAGGAGGCGACCGAGGAGATCGTCACGGTGCGCGGCCTCGGCCGGTGGACCGCGGAGATGTTCCTGATCTTCCACCTGGAACGGCCGGACGTCCTCTCCGGCGGCGACCTTGGCATCCGCAAGGCGGTCCAGGTCGAGTACGAGCTGGAGGAGATGCCGGCGCCGCGGCGGGTGCTGGAGATCGGCGAACCCTGGCGGCCGCACCGCAGCCTCGCCTCGCTCTACCTGTGGGAGTCGCTGGCGGGCGTCCGGCCCGATTCTTAGCCTTGGGCCCGAATGCCGCCCCTGATCTCCTTCGAGGAAGCGCTGACGCTCGGCGAGCTGAGCGACCGCGAGCAGATCGGCGCGCTGGTCGAACGCGCCTGGGAGGTGCGTCGGGAGAACTTCGGCGACTCGACCGACATGTGCTCGCTGGTCAACGCCAAGTCGGGCGGCTGCGCCGAGGACTGCGGCTTCTGCGCCCAGTCGCGCTACGCCGAGGCCGACACGCCGATGCACGCGATGATGGAGCCGGAGCAGATCCTCGAGCACGCGCGGGCAGCCGAGGCGGCGGGGGCGCACCGCTTCTGCATGGTCACCCAGGGCCAGGGCCTCTCCAAGCGCGACTTCGAGAAGATCGTCGAGGGGGCGAAGCTGGTCGCCGAGCACACCAACCTGAAGCGCTGTGCCTCGATCGGCCACATGTCCGGCGACCGCGCCAAGCGACTTCGCCAGGCGGGCATCCAGCGCGTCCATCACAACGTCGAGTCCTCGCGCTCCTACTACCCCGAGGTCTCGACCACGGTCCGCTACGAGGGCCGGCTGCGGACGATCGACGCGGTCAAGGAGGCCGGCCTGGAGACCTGCGTCGGCGGCATCCTCAACCTCGGCGAGTCGCCCCGGCAGCGGGTCGAGATGGCCTTCGAGCTCGCCGAGCTGGAGCCGACCTCGGTGCCGATCAACCTGCTCAACCCGCGCGAGGGGACGAAGTTTGGCGAGCGGCCGCTGATGGACCCTTGGGAGGTCGTCAAGTGGGTGGCGATTTTCCGCCTGATCATCCCCGGCGCCCTCTTCCGGCTCTGCGGCGGCATGGTCGAGAACCTCGGTGAGCTGCAGCCGTTGGCGGTCAAGGCGGGACTGAACGGGGTGATGATGGGCAACTTCCTCACCACTCTCGGAGCCGAGCCGGAGGACGATCGGGCGATGTTCGAGGAGCTGGGGCTGAACGTGGCGCGCCAGCCCGACAACGGCGCCAACCCCCGCCCCGACAACCGCTCCGGCTGGCTCGACGGCGAGGCGCCGGCGACGCCGATCGACGAGCTGATCGACAGCCAGGAGGAAGCGAATTTCTGGGACCCCTCGACCCAGCTGCGGGTGATCAAGAAGACGAAGAAGCCCCCGCCGTATCCCGCCCGCCAGCCAGCGGCATGAGCGAGGTCGCTGAGCGGCTGGAGGAGCTTCGCGAGAGCGGGCTCCGCCGCCGGCTGCGGCTGGTCGAAAGCCCGCAGGGACCGCGGGTGCTGCTCGATGGCAGGCGGGTGCTGCTGCTCTGTTCGAACGACTACCTCGGCCTGGCCGATCGGGCCGAGGTGCGCGACGCGGCGGCCCAGGCGGCGCTGCGCTGGGGCGCCGGCGCGGGGGCCTCGCGCCTGATCTCGGGAAACATGGAGCTCCACCGCCGCCTCGAGGGGCGCCTGGCCGCGTTCAAGGGGTACGAGGCGGCGCTGCTCTTCGGCTCCGGCTACCTGGCGAACCTCGGCTCGATCTCCGCCCTTGCGGGACGGGACGAGGTCACCTTCTCCGACGAGCTCAACCACGCCAGCATCGTCGACGGTTGCCGGCTGGCGCGCGCGGAGACCTTCGTCTACCGCCACGCCGACGTCGAGCATCTCGCCTGGGGACTTCGCCAGGCCGGCGGCCGTGCCGCGCTGATCGTCAGCGACGGCCTCTTCTCGATGGACGGCGACGTCGCCCCGCTGGAAGAGCTCTTGCGGCTCAGCCGCGAGCACGGCTGCCGGCTGATGGTCGACGAGGCGCACGCGACCGGAGCGCTCGGTCCGGGTGGCCGCGGCTCGGTCGCCGGCGCCGAGCTGAGCGGCGAGGTGGACCTGATCGTCGGAACCCTGGGCAAGGCACTCGGCTCTTACGGCGCCTACGTCTGCGCGAGCGCCGAGCTGTGCGAGTACCTGCTCAATACGGCGCGCTCCTTCATCTTCTCCACGGCGCTGCCGCCGCCTGTACTTGCCGCCGCATCCGCCGCGCTGGAGCTGCTCGAAGCGGAGCCGGAGATGGTGCGACGGCTGCGTGCCAATGCCGCGACGCTGCGCGAGGGCCTGGCCGCGGAAGGACTCACGGCGGGCGGCGGGCAGAGCCAAATCGTTCCGCTGGAGGTCGGCAAGGCGGACCGGACGATGGAGCTCTGCGAGCGCCTCCTGGAGCGCGGCGTCTTCGCCCAGGGCATCCGCCCCCCCACCGTCCCCAAGAATTCCTCGCGCCTGCGCTTCAGCGTGATGGCGACGCATGAGGAGCGAGACCTGTGCGAGGCGGCCGGAGCGGTGGGCGAGGCAGCGCGCGAGCTGGGCGTCGCCGGCGAGCGGGTACCGGCGACGATCGCAGCCTGACGATGCGCGTTTCGGCGGGATGGGCACCGTCCCACCACGAACCGCTGCAAGGCATCTTTGTCACCGGAACCGGCACCGAGGTCGGCAAGACCATCGTCGCCGCGGCTATCGCCCGCACACTCGTCGTCGCCGGTCGCTCCGTCGGCGTCTTCAAGCCGGCGGTCACCGGCCTCGACCAAGGCGGTGAACCGGACCACGCCCTCTTGCGCCGGGCAGCCGCGTCGCGGCAGTCCGATGAGGAGATCGCGCCCTACCGCTACGGGCCGCCGATGTCGCCCCATCTGGCGGCTGAGCTGGCTGGGGAGTGGATCGAGCCGGCACGGCTGGTCGAAGGGGCGCTGCGGGCAGCGAGGGGCAACGACTTCCTTGTCTGCGAGGGAGTGGGCGGCCTGCTTGTGCCGTTGTGCCGCGATTACAAGGTGATCGACCTGGCGATCCGGCTGTCCATGCCGCTCGTCATCGCCGCCTCGCCAGGTCTCGGCACGATCAACCACACCCTGCTGACGATCGAGGCGGCGCGCGCCGCAGGCCTCACCGTCGCCGGGGTCGTCCTCACTCCGTGGCCGGAGGAACCGTCGGCGATCGAGGCGTCGAACCGCGAGATGATCGCCGCGCTGGGCGAGGTTGCGGTCGAGACGCTGCCGCCCCTCGACCTCTCCTCGCCTAGCTCCTGGCCGCGGCTAGCTCCCCGCCGGGGTTGACCTCGGCCTCGGCGACCTCGACGCTGACCCGCTTCGGCCTGGCGTTGATCGCGGCTGCGGCGATGAACGCGCCGAGCAGCGTCACCACGGCGGAGACCACCATCGCGTTGCTGAGCCCGTCGACGAACCGCTGCGGCGTCGCCGTCTCGAAGCTGCTGCCGGCGGCGCCCTGGAAGATCGCGCCGGTCACCGCCACGCCGAGGCTGCCGCCGACCATGCGGAACATCGAGAGGACGCCGGAGGCGATGCCGGCTTTCTGGACCGAGACCGCGTTCATCGCCGCGCTGGTCATCGGCGACATCGTCAGCGCGATGCCGATGCCGAGCAGCATGAAGCCGGGCAGAAGGTCGAGGTAGCCGGAGTCGACGGCGATCCCGGTGAAGCTGTACAGCGAGAGGGTGAGGATCGCCAACCCGGCGACGATCAGCCAGCGCGGCCCGAAGCGGTCGGCGAGCCGCCCCGCGACCGGCGCCACGCCGACGATCATCAGGGTCGCGGGCAGGAAGCGAACGCCCGCCTCCAGCGGCGAGTAGCGGAGGATGTCCTGCATGTAGAGGGCGAGGAAGAAGAAGACGCCCATCATCGCGAAGGTGATGATCAGCGCCACCACGACCGCGCCGAGGAAGTTGCGATCGGCGAAGAAGCGGAACTCGACCATCGGTGCCTTGACCCGCAGCTCGGTGAACACGAAGGCGATCCCGCCCAGCATCGCGCCGGCGAGCAGCCCGACGATCTCGGCCGATCCCCAGCCCCAGCTGTTGCCCTCGACCAGGGCGAGGATCAGCGCGGTGAGGCTGGCGGTGAGGGTCACCACGCCGAGGTAGTCGACCTCGCGGCCGACGGTGGTGTCGCGCGACTCGCGCACGGCAAAGAGAGTCGCGGTGACGGCGCCGATCGCGACCGGGATGTTGAGGTAGAAGATCGCTCGCCAGCTGACGTGCTCGGTGAGGAAACCGCCGAGCACGGGGCCGACGGCGAGCGCCAGGGCGGAGACACCGGCCCAGGTGCCCATCGCCTTGCCGCGCTCGTGCGCTGGAAAGGCGTCGGTGATGATCGAGAGCGTGCCCGGCATCATCAGCGCCGCTCCGATGCCCTGCAGGACGCGGCTGGCGACGAGGTCGGTGGCGCCCTGGGCGAACCCGGCGGTTGCTGAAGAGAGGGCGAAGATGACGACCCCGATGAGGAACATGCGGCGGCGGCCGAAGATGTCGCCGAGTCGTCCGCCGGTCGCCAGGAGGACGGCAAAGGAGAGCGTGTAGCCGTTGATCGTCCACTCCAGGCCGGAGATCGAGGCGCCGAGGTCACGCTGGATCGAAGGCAGCGCGACGTTCACGACGGTGTTGTCGAGCATGATCATGAACAGCGCGAAGCACATCGCTCCGAGCGTCCACCACTTGCGGTTGTCGTCGGTGATCAGGTGGCGGTAGCGGGTCAAGCCGGTCCAACTCCCTTCAGGTGCTCGTAGGCCTCGGCGATGTCCTCCCTGTCCATCAGCGACTCGATCGCGGCATCGAGCTTGCGGCGCTGGGCCGGGCTGAGGCTCTCGGCGAATGCCTCCAGGCCGGCCTGGCGGACGACCAGCAGCGTGTCGACCAGCTTCTTGCCCTTGGCGGTGATCGCCACCCGCCGCACGCGGCGGTCGTCGGGATCCTCCAGCCGGGTGACGAGCTTCTTCTTGACCAGGGCATCGACCGCCCGGCTCATCGAGGGGACGGAGACGCCGAAGCGCTCCGCCAGCTCGCCGACCTGGCGCGGCTCCGCCGCCTCGCCCAGGCCGCCCAACTCCAGCAGCGCCTTGCACTGCGTCATCGAAAGGCCGGACTCCTCGATCACCCGCAGCTGGTTGCCGCGGTCGTAGAGGAAGACGTGGCGCATAAGGGCGCTGAGCCGCGCCGCGGTGTCTTGCGCACCGCCGCTCACCTGGGCCTTCTCCGCCAGAACCGCGATCTCGCTCGCTTGCATGCGAACAATGATTGCACCTGCACAACCATTTCTCCAGAGAAATAGTTGCTTGCGTGACCTATGTCACGCTGGGTGCTCCGTGGCCCCGCGATAGGGCCCTGGCTTCGGCCGCGAGGTGCCGCCGGGGAAGGCGAGCCGGAGGATCGTCCTCTGCACCATTCCCAGCTGCTGCCCGAACGGCCCGCCGTTGTAGGGCAGGCCATAGCGCTCGCAGACGTCCTTGACCTGCGGCGCGATCTCGGCATAGCGGGTGCTGGGCATGTCGGGGAACAGGTGGTGCTCGACCTGGTAGCCGAGGTTGCCGCTGGCGACGTGGAACAGGGGGCTTCCCTCGATGTTCGCCGCCCCGACCAGCTGACGCACGTACCAGCCGCCGCGGCTCTCGTCCTCGACCTCCTCGGGGCTGAAGGTGTAGGTCTGATCCGGGAAGTGGCCGCAGAAGATGATCGCGTAGGCCCAGGCGTTGCGGACGACGTTGGCGGTGGCGTCCGCCGACGCGGTGGAGCGGTAGGCGCCGGCGCCGCCACGCAGGGCTGCCTCAAGGACGCGGCTCAGGCCGCGGCGACGCCTGCGACCAAGGAGATTGCGACGCTTGCGACCGCTGGCGCCGCGGTTGCGACCAGCCTCGATTGCGGCGTCGAGCGCCGCCATCGCCAGGCCGCTCAACAGCGGCCAGGCGATGTAGTCCTTGACGATCTGGCTCTTCGCCTTCTCGCGGATGCCCGCCAGCTCGCGCTTGACCTGGGCCTTCGACTTCTTGCCGGTCCGTATCGCCTCGAAGTCGAGATCGTGGAACGCCACGCCCCACTCGAAGAACGCCGCGAGCACGAGATTGTAGAGCGGCTGGAGGAGGTAGACCGGATGCCACTTCTGGCGCGGGTCGATCCGCATGATCTCGTAGCCGAGGTCCTTGTCCTTGCCGAGGATGTTGGTAAAGGTGTGGTGGACGTAGTTGTGCGAGTGCTTCCACGCCTCCGCCGTCGAGGCGGTGTCCCAGTCCCAGGTCGAGGAGTTGATCTGGGGGTCGTTCATCCAGTCCCACTGACCGTGCAGGACGTTGTGGCCGATCTCCATGTTCTCGAGGATCTTCGCCATCGAGAGCGTCGCCGTCCCGGCCACCCAGGCCGGCCGGTAACGCGAGGCGAGCAGCAACACCCGCCCCATCACCGCGAGGCGGCGCTGCATCGCGATCATGCTCTCGATGTAGCGGCGATCACGGCTGCCGAGCTCGGCGAACACCCGGTCTTTGAGCGCGTCGAACTCGCGTCCCAGCTCGTCCAGCTGCTCACGGGAGAGGTGACTGAGGGGACTGGTGCTCTCGGTGCTCGTTGCGGTCGCGTTGCTTGTTGCGGTCATCGTCTGCCTTTCGGTTGTCTCAAAGTGCGATCTCGATCGGTCCCTCGGGCGCGTTCACGCAGGTGCGGATCATTTCCCCCTCGTTGCCGTGAACCTCGCCGGTGCGAAGGTCGCGGACCTCGCCCGCGCAGAGCTTTCCGACGCAGGTGTGACAGATGCCCATCCGGCAGCCGAAGGGAAGAACGGCGCCGGCCTCCTCGCCGCCGACCAGGATCGGCGTGGCGCCGTCGCACTCGGCATCGACCCCGCTCTTGGCGAAGCGTACGCTGCCGCCCTCTCCGCCGCCGGGATCGCCGCCGATCATCGGCTGGAAGCGCTCCATGCTGAGCTGCTCCGCCACTCCCTCCCCCTTCCAGTGCTCGCTCATCGCGCCCAGCATCTCGGCGGGCCCGGAGAGAAAGGTGTGGCGGCGGCGCCAATCGGGACAGAGCTCGTCGAGGTCGCCCGGGGCGATGCGCCCCTGCTCGCCCGTGATCCGCAGCTGCAGGCGATAGCCGGGGTGGGCCTCGTCGATCTCGCGCAGGCGGTCGGCGAAGATGACGTCGTCCGCGGTACGGGCGGAGTGGATGTGGGCGACATCGCTCACGGCGTCGCTGCGGTGAAGGCTGCGCAGCATGCTCATGATCGGCGTGATGCCGCTGCCGGCGCTGATGAAGAGCAGCTTGCTCGGCGCCGGCCCAGGCAGGACGAAGGTCCCTTCCACGCCGCCGAGCCTGACCACGTCGCCCGGCCTGGCCTGACGGACCAGGTAGGGCGAGACCTTGCCCGAGTCGACGAGCTTCGGCGTGATGCTGATGCACCCGTCCGGGCGGTCGGGCTCCGAGGTGAGGGAGTAGGCGCGCCAGTGATGCACCCCGTCGATGACGACCCCTATCCGCAGGTACTGGCCGGGCCGGTGGCCCGTCCACTCGTAGCCGGGGCGGATCAGAACGGTGACGGTGTCCGCGGTCTCCTCGTCGATCCGCTCGATCCGTCCCCGCAGCTCGCGGGTCGACCAGAGCGGGTTGATCAGTTCGAGGTAGTCGTCTGGGAGGAGCGGGCTGAAGAAAGCGCGTACCGCGCGCAGGGCCCGCCGCCTCGCGGGAGAGACCTGGGGAGTAGCTCCACGCTCAGCCATCGGACTCAACATTACATCGTTTGATGTCACATTCTGTGAAATCCCGCACTCTGGCGTCGCGGTTACCCGCCGCGGCCAGGTCTATGTTGATGGTGGCGATGTCGATGGACCACGCTCAGCTCGATCGCGACCATCTCTGGCACCCGTTCACCCAGCAGCAGAGCTGGGTCGAGGAAGAGCCCCTGATGATCGAGCGGGCCGAGGGCGCCCAGTTGATCGACAGCGAAGGCCGCCGCTACATCGACGGCGTCGCCTCGTTGTGGTGCAACGTCCATGGGCATCGCCATCCCGGCATCGACAGGGCCGTGCGCGAGCAGCTCGACCGGGTCGCCCACTCGACCATGCTCGGCCTCTCCCACCCCGGCGCCGCCGAGCTGGCGGCGAAGCTGGTCGAGCTGGCGCCGCCCGGCCTCTCGCGCGTCTTCTACTCGGAGTCGGGCTCGACCGCGACCGAGATCGCGCTGAAGATGGCCTTCCAGTTCCAGCGGCAGCGTGGCGGCCAGCACCGGCGCCGCACCTCCTTCGTCCACCTGCGCGACGCCTACCACGGCGACACGATCGGCTCGGTCTCGGTCGGTGGCATCGACCTCTTCCACGCCACCTACCGGCCGCTGTTGTTCCAGACCCACGCGGCGGAGCCGGGAGACGCGGCCGACCTCGAGCGCGTCCTCGCCTGCCATGAGGAGGAGGTCGCGGCGCTGATAGTCGAGCCGCTGGTCCAGGGGGCCGCCGGAATGCTGGTGCACCCGCCCGGCTACTTGCGGCAAGCGCGCGAGCTCTGCGACCGCTTCGGCGTGCTGTTGATCTGCGACGAGGTGGCGACCGGCTTCGGCCGCACCGGCACGATGTTCGCCTGCGAGCAGGAGGGCGTCGCGCCCGATCTGCTCTGCCTCGCCAAGGGGTTGACCGGCGGCTACCTGCCGCTGGCCGCGACCCTGGCCACCGAGCGGATCTACGAAGCCTTCCTCGGCGCTCCCGAGGAAGGCCGAACCTTCTTCCACGGCCACACCTACACCGGCAACCCGCTTGCCTGCGCCGCCGCGCTCGCCAGCCTGGAGGCGTTCGAGCAGGAGCGCACGCTGGAGCGACTGCAGCCGAAGATCGAGCTGCTTGGCCGGCAGCTCGACGCGGTCGCGACTATGCCCGGGGTGACGGAGGTGCGCCGCCGCGGCTTCATGGTCGGCATCGACCTCGGCGAGCACGACCCCGCACTCCGCCTCGGTCACCAAGTGACGCTGGAGGCGCGCAAACGCGGCGCGATCGTCCGCCCGCTGGGCGACTGCGTCGTCCTGATGCCGCCACTCTCGATCACAGAGGCAGAGCTGAGACGCCTGGTCGAGATCGCCGCCGAGTCGATCGAGGCGGCTTATAAAGCCGCCTACTCGAATCATGCAGTGGTGCGAACGCCGACCTCGAGCGTGACCTCACGGTCGGGCGCGGCGATCGCCGCCTGAGCCGCCGCGATCAGCACCTCGGCATCGAGCTCGAACCGATCGGCCGCCTCACGCAATGGCTCCTCCAGACCTAGATTGGGATAGAGCACCTCCACGTTGACCGGCTTGTTATCGGCAAAGGAGACATTCACCCGCTCCCCGACCCCCTCGCTACCTTCCCAATGCCGGGCGTCGACTAGATCAATCGATAGTGCATTCGCCTCGCTGTCGTAATCGGCTTTCATCCCGGCTTTCTCCTGACGATCACTGTGATGACGTATCCGGGCGCATCGGACGCAAGAACGACCTCGAACGTCCGGCCGCGCTCGTCGCGGCCTATTGCCACCGAGTTTCCTTCATCGTCGATCCTCCGGCGCTCTGGAGCGATAACGATCGCCTCGATGGTACTCGGCTTGACCTTCCTATGGCGCATCCGATTCTTCGCATGGTGGCTATAGCGCACATGCCTCTGAGTTCTCAGCGGCGGATTCTCTCCCCCCAGATAGAGTCGATCCATGGGCGAGGAGAGAAGACGTGGGCCGGCGGAGGCTCACAATCTCGGAGAGCCGGCTGCGCCTCGGCCGTCAGCTTCAGTCGTGCTGCTGAGACGTGGCGGGAAGCATCAGGATCGAGCGCTTGAGGTGCTGCTGCTGAAACGGACCGAGGAGGCTGAGTTCATGCCTGGGGTTTGGGTGTTTCCCGGTGGTGGTGTTGATGCTGAGGACGGTGAGGGGGAGGCGGGGTACCGGGCTTGTGCTGTGCGGGAGCTGGAGGAGGAGGCGGGTATCGCGCTTCCCGAGGGCGAGGAGCTGGTGCTGTTTTCGCGCTGGATCACGCCAGAGGTAGTCTCGCGACGCTTCGACGCCTGGTTCTTCCTCGCCCTTGCTCCAGCGCACACACCGCCCGAGGCCGATGGAGTGGAGACGACCGAGGCTCGCTGGTTCGAGCCGCGGGCGGCGTTGGATGCGCAGGAGGCGGGTGAGCTGGCGCTTGCCTTCCCGACGATCAACCAGCTCCAGGCGCTGCTTCCCTACCGCACCTCAGACGAGGCGATCGCGGCCCACCACGACCGCGAGGTGGAGCCGATCCTGCCCAAGGTGATCGGCACGCTGGAGGAGCACCGCGTCGTCCTCCCCGGCGACCCCGACTATCCCGCCTGAGCCCGCTTCAGAACTGCTTCTTGTTGGCGCCGTTCACGCTCGAGGTCGAGCAAGCGTTGGCGGCGAGGTCGCTGACGGACGCCGAGGGGGTCCAGGCCGGTCTGGACTTGGCGGTACTGAGCTTGGCCCCCCCTGAACCCGCGCCGAGGACGATCGTCACCGTCTCGCCGCTGAGGGACATGCTCGACCCGCTGAAAGTCGCCGTGCTTTCTTCGGTGTAGTCGCCCTTCAGTTCGACGCTGCCGAGCGTCGCGCCGCTGATGCTCAACAGGTCGTTGGTCGAATTGTCCGCGATCGAGACGGTCACCGATTTCGTGCCGCTGCCGTTCCAGCCGGAGACGATCGTCTTTGCTTCGGGCAGGTTGTTGAATTCGAAGCTGACCGTGTCCCCTTTCTCCGGCTTGCCTTCGGTGCCGCCGGAGACGTTGCCGGTTTCGAAATCGCTGCCGCTGAAGGGCCCGTAAACCGTCACGGAAAAGCTTTCTTCTCCGACATTGCCGGCTTTGTCGGTGAGGGTGAGCGCGTAGGACTTAGATCCGGTCCCGAGGCTGCTGCCGGCAGTGAGTTCGGCGCTCCGGTAGTTGTAGGAGACGCCGTCGACTTCGTAGGAGCCGGCAACCATCGACACGCTCGTCTGACCGGAGGTGATCGAATGGACGTCGGCTTTGACCGAGGCGGTGCCGCCGGCCGGGTTGCCCGAGTCGGCGACGTTTGCGTAGACGTAGTAGGTCCCGTCCTTCTTGATGTAGCCCGCGACTCCGCCCTGGGTCTTCGCGATCTTGCTGACGCCGGCGCTCGGCGCCAGGAAGTCGGCGGCGGCGCTCACCGTCACGGTGTTCTGCGCGCGGTCGGTGAAGCCGTTCGCCACTTCCCACTGCAGCGTGAGTGAGGTCGAGCTCCCCTGCAGCGAAGCTTCGTTGGAAGCTTCGGGCCAGCTCAGGGTGAAGCGGTATTTGCGGGTCGTCCCGGCGGAGAACGAGCCCAAGGAAACGCTGCTGAACGAGCCGAGCTCGCCTTCGTACTTCATGCTCGTGCCGCTGGTGACGTCCTCGATCTTGAAGGTGATCGCAGCGGCGAGCGCGGTCCCGCTCAGTCCCGTCGCATTCAGGGTCACGTTCCCGGCCACGTCGCCCTGGTTGCCGATGCTGATCGTCCCTTCCTTGACATCACCGGGTTTCATCCCGGCGGCGGAGACGATCGCCTGATTGGGGAGCGAGGAGCTGAGCTGCACGCTGCCGGCGGCGAGCGAGGCGCTGTTGGCGCTCTTGGAGGTGAAGCGCGCACCGCTGAACATCGCGGTGCCGAGGGCAAGCGACATAAAGGCCAGTGCCGCCAGCAGGAGCCAATGACGCGATCCGACCAGCAGCCTCAGCCGCTCCATTGCGCCTCCATCTCACTCGACTCTTCCTGCCGCCTACGTGCCTCCTCACCGGCATCGCGCCAGATCCCGACCAGGATCAGCAGCGCCACCGCGACCGCGGGGATGCCGATCGCCAGCATCCTCACCGCCGGGATCGAGAGCGCGGCCAGGAGGTAGCCGACGTAGGGCACGGAGAAGGCGACCTTGGCCTGGGTCGCCTTGTCGAGGGTGAAGGTCCACGGATCGGCGGTTTCGTTCGCGTCGCCTTTGGTGCGGTAGGTGCGTTCGCCCGCCTTGTTCTGCCCGATCCAGACAATGCGATGGGTGAGGAGCTTCTCGGGCGAGGCGCCCAGAGGTGGTTGGTAGGTGATCGGGTCGCCGACCTTCAGATCCCCCACCGGCACTTCCCTGTCGAAGACGATCGAGCCGCGGTCGTAGGTGCCCGTCATCGAGCCGCTGACGATCACGTAGCGCTGGTAGCCGAACAGTGCCGGGAGCAGCAGGAGCGCGGCGAGGGCGACGCAGAGAACGGTCGCGCCCGCCCCGAGCCAACGGACAACCGGAGCCGACCTCATCGGCCGGCCCCGGCCCCCCGTCGGGGGATGACCGCTAGGAAGCGGCATCCCACTGATAGCCGACGCTCATCGACGATCCCTTGTAGACGTTGTCCCCAGTCGTCGGAGACGACGGAGTCCCGCCATCGGGGAACGTGACCGTGAATTTGTAGGTGCGGGCCTCGCCGGCGTTGAATTTGCCGAGCGACTGCGCACCCATCGCGCCGACCTTGCCCGAGTACACGCTGACCGGCGACCCCACGTTGGTCACGTCTTCCACTTTCAGATCGAGCACACCCGACAGCTGGCCGCCATTGGCGCCCGGCGTATCCGTGAGGCTGGTCTTCGAGAGGGTGAACGTGCCAGCGACGTCGCCGCTGTTGGTGATCGTCACCGTGCCGTTGGTCGAGGAACCGGGCAGCATCTTCGTTGCCGTCAGGACCGCCGCGCCTTCCTTGGAATTGGACTGCGCGAGGTTGCCGGCGCTGAACGTGTTGCTCGGGTTCGCGGACTTCGAGGTGAAGCTCGCGCCTGATCCAACGACCGCGCCGAATGCCAACAGCGCAACGAGCAGCGCTCCAAGCAGATGGCGAGGACTCGAGAGGATCACGGAAATGCGAGACATAAGTGCCTCCTTCGGGGCTCGATTTATGGGCTCCGAAAGCGGCAGCCGAGCTATCTCGGCCAAAGCCGAGACCTCTAGCTTTGCGTCCCCGCCTCACGGCGGGTTTGCCTTGAATCGCTTCCATGCCTGAACCTGATCGGCACTGAGAGACAAAAAGCTGAGTGAAGCCGCCGCTCAGCGGTGAGCCGGCGAGCTCGCAACGTTCGCCGGGGCGTCCTGGGCGAAGAACTGTCCCGTGTCGACCCCGCCGTTCCAGGTGCCGGCGCCGAAGGCGGCGGGAAGAGCCACGGCCAGGATCGCGAGCACCGCGAACAGCGAGAGGACGCGCTGGGCCAGGATCCGCGGCGCGCCGGCGAAGGTGATGGAGATCGTCTCTGCGAAAGCGATCACGGCAGTCCCAATCGGCAGCGAGAGACGCATACCTCACCCATCTGGACCCTTGTCCAATGGACGTTTGTTCGAGGGGAGGGAAGGCAAGAACCTACCCGTTGGGGAATGGAGCGAGGCCGGCGTGCCACGGGCCAGGCGCATACGTGTGAATGCCGCTCTCGTCCATCTCACCCCGCAGGCGCTTGAACAGCTGACCGACGTTTTTCAGCGCCTCTTTCAGCTCGGCCTCGCCGCGGTCGCGCAGGCGCCAGAGGAACCAGAGCTGGCGGTCGTTGACGCCGAAGTCGATCTCGCCGGTCATCGTCGTCGTCCAGGAGAGGAAGCCGGGGCTGAACAGCTCGCGCAGCTTGACCGGGTCGTACTCGCCGGGCACCGTCGCCAGGAAGCGCTTGTTGAAGTCGATCGACTCGAACTCGACCTTGCGGGCGAAGCGCTGGGTGAGGACCTCGTGCCCCTCGATCGACTCGACGTTGAAGGCGGGGACGACCCGGGCCAGGTCGGGCATGTGGGCCTTGGCCAGTAGCGCCGTGGGCAGCACCGCCTTGTTGAAGAGCCCGCCCACTTCCCGCTCGTCGGCATCGCAGGACGAACCCCAGAAGCCTTCGTTCAACTGCCCGGTCAGGCGGTTGGTCCCGCCGACGCAGAGCGCCACCGGCCCGTCCTTAGGGTTGATCCCGCCCACCGGCTCATACGTCAGTTCGTGCCGCTCGCCATAGCGCCGCACGGTCTCGGCCCATTCCGCGGCTTCTTGCTTCGCGCCC
>Ga0193695_1000053_pt1 | contig 22846 bp, 18 predicted proteins | sample L3s2metaG_FD_160568 | JGI IMG/M metagenome (GOLD analysis project Ga0193695, IMG submission 160568) | Soil microbial communities from a riparian zone of the East river system, Colorado, United States - L3s2 | ecosystem: Environmental > Terrestrial > Soil > Riparian zone | place: USA: East River... | reverse complement strand
CCGGCGGATGAGCGCGAGTGGGGCACGGTCGCGGCGGCGGCGCTCGCCGTGCGCGAGGGAGCGGACATCCTTCGAATTCACGACCGCGGCACGCTGCAGGCCGTAAAGGTTGCTGGTCGCATCGCTCGGCCCACCCGGAGCCGCGCCTAATGGCGAAGAGCCTCCTCGAGACGCCGTGGGCGATTGCGATCGACCCCGCGCGCCGCGACGGCCGCATCGTCGCCGAGAGCAGCGAGGCGGAGCGAGCGGCGAAGCCGGTGGCGATGCCGCGCTCGCTCGACCCCGGACTGGTCGAGGCGCTCGGCAGGGTCGGCATCGAGCGTCTCTACTCGCACCAGCGCGAAGCGTTTCGGGCTGCGGCGGGATCGAACCTGGTGATCACCAGCGGCACGGCCTCCGGCAAGAGCCTCGCCTTCAACCTGCCGGTGCTCGATGGCATCGCCCGCGACTCGAAACGGCGCGCACTCTACCTCTACCCAACCAAGGCGCTGGCCCAGGACCAGGCGCGCAAGTTGGCGGCGTTGCGCCCGCCCGGCCTGCGCGAGGCGATCTACGACGGCGACACGCCGCGCGAGGAGCGGCCGGCGATCCGGCGCCGCAACAACCTCGTCCTCACCAACCCGGACATGCTCCACGTCGGCCTGCTGCCCAACCACAAGAGCTGGGGCGACTTTCTCGCCAACCTCGGCTGGGTCGTCGTCGACGAGGCCCACACCTACCGCGGCGTCTTCGGCTCGCATGTCGCCAACGTGCTGCGGCGGCTGCGGCGGATCGCGCGTGCCTACGGGGCCGAGCCCCGTTTCCTGCTCGCTTCGGCGACGATCGCCAACCCGGTCGAGCTGGCCGAGCGCCTGGTCGGAGAGCCGTTCGAGCTGATCGACGACGACGGCGCGCCGCGGACCGGGCGCGAGATCGCGATGTGGAACCCGCCGCTGATCGACAAGGCGAGCGGCACGCGGCGCTCGGCCCTCTCCGAGGCGGCGGAGCTGCTTGTCGAGCTGGTCTCGCACGAGGTGAGGACGATCTGCTTCCTCAAAAGCCGGCGCGGGATCGAGCTGATCCAGCGCTTCGCCCGCGAGGCGCTGGAGCGGCGCGGCAAACCCGAGCTGGCCGAGCGGATCGCCCCTTACCGCGGCGGCTACACGCCGCAGCAGCGACGTGAGATCGAGGCCCGCCTTGCCGCCGGCGAGCTGCTCGCCGTGGTCGCCACCGACGCGCTCGAGCTGGGGATCGACATCGGCGAGCTCGACGCGGCGATCTGCGTCACCTTCCCCGGCACCGTCGCCAGCCTGCGGCAGATGTGGGGACGGGCGGGCCGGCAGCGGCGCGGGCTCGCGGTCTACGTCGCCGGCGCCGACGCCCTCGATCAGTTCTTCTGCCGTCACCCGGATGAGTTCATCGGCCGGCCGGTCGAGGCGGCGATCCTCGACCACGAGAGCGAGCAGATCGCCTCGCGCCACATGGTCGCCGCCGCCTACGAGCTGCCGTTGAGCAGCGAGGACGACGAGGTCTTCGGTGAGGGCTGGCGCGAGCGGGCCGAGCGTCTGGCCTCGGCGGGGGAGCTGCGGCGAGCCGGCGGGCGGCTGCTGCCGAGCAGCAGCGAGTTCGTCGCCGCGAAGATCCCCCTGCGTTCCGCCTCGGCCGACTCGGTGGCGGTGATCGAGCGCGACTCGGGTGAGATGCTCGGCCTGGTCGAGGCCGAGCGCGCCTTCACCACGGTCCACCCCGGCGCGATCTACCTGCACCTGGGGCGCTCCTATGAGGTCGAGCAGCTCGACGTCGAGGGGCGGCGGGCGATCGTCTCCCGCTTCGACGGCGACTGGTACACGCGGCCGAAGAAGGAGACCGAGATCTACATCGAGCGCGTGCGGGAGCAGCGGACGACCGCGGGGGTCGAGCTGCACTTCGGCGAAGTCTCGGTGAGCGAGCAGGTGATCGCCTTCCAGCGGGTCTCGATCTCCGAGCAGGAGCCGATCGACATCGTCGCCCTGGAGCTGCCCGAGCAGCACTTCGTCACCCAGGCCCTCTGGTACGTGCTGCCGGACGGGCTCAGCGGTGCTTTGCCGCCTGACGTCCTGCTCGGCGCCCTGCACGCCACCGAGCACGGACAGATCGCGGTGCTGCCGCTGATCGCGATGTGCGACCGCTGGGACATCGGCGGCCTCTCGACCAACGTCCACTTCCAGACCGGCCGCTCGACGATCTTCATCTACGACGGCCACCCGGGCGGGGTCGGCATCGCCCTGCGCGGCTACGAGCAGTTCGAGCGCCTGCTCGGCGACGCCGAGCGGCTGATCGCCGAGTGCCCCTGCGAGTCCGGCTGCCCCTCCTGCGTGCAGAGCCCCAAGTGCGGCAACCTCAACGAACCGTTGCACAAGGCCGGCGCGCTGGAGCTGATGCGGACGATGAGCGCCTCATGATTGGTGGGAGGTGGGCATGAAGCAGATCTCGGTTATCGGCAGCGGCAGTTGCGAGCAGACCTCGGAGGAGGCTCTCCTGGCGGAGGAGGTCGGCAGGCGGCTGGCGGAAGCCGACGTGACCGTCGTCTGCGGTGGTCTCGGCGGGGTGATGGAGGCCGCATCGCGGGGAGCGGCGCAGGCCGGCGGTACCGTGATCGGCATCGTCCCCGGTAGTTCCGTGGACGACGCAAACCCACATTGCACCCACGTCGTGGCCACTGGGATCGGCTATGCCCGGAATCTCGCGGTGGTCGCCAGCGGCGAGGTCGTGATCGCCGTCGGGGGCGAGTGGGGGACGCTCTCGGAGATCGGCCATGCGCGCGGCACCGGGCGCACCGTCGTCGCCCTGCGCAGTTGGACGCTGAAAGGCGCGGGCGCGATGGAGTCGGCGCCGGGCATCGTTCATGCCTCTTCCCCTGAGGAAGCGGTCAGGGCTGCCCTGGAGGCATAGGCCAGAGTTCGCGCAGGGCGAGGATTGCGAAGGCGTGAGACCAGGCGAGGGGAGTCGTTGAGGTTGGGAGCCCCGTGTGGGCATCGACTCGCTCGGGGAGAAGGCCGAGCGGGGTGGCGGCGCGGCGCAGGTCGATCATCAGGCTGAGGGCAGCGCGCCGGTTGCCGAGGGCGGCGAGCGCCCAGGCGGTCCACGCGGTAGGCGCCGTCCAGGGATCGTCGCCTCCGTTCCAGGTCTCCGAGGGAACGATGCCGAAGCGACTCCCCCCTCGAGCGACGAGCCTCAGCAGGGTGCGGCGAACGGCTGGAAAGAGAGACGGACGGGGGAACGGCCGCACGGCCCACGCCGCCGCCGAGTCCACGCCGGATCCCGGGTCGCCCGCAACCCTGACCAGCGCGCCATCGAAACCGAACAGCTCGCCGATGCCATGCGCGTTCAGGCCGGAAGCGATCGCGTTGCCCAGGTAATCACCTCCGCCTCCCTCCTGGTAATCGGCGCGGTCTCGCCACCGACGGCGATCGCCGTGTGAGGGCTGAAGGCCGGCCGCCCTGGCCGCGGCGGCGACCCAACCTGCCGCGTCGCCCTGCGCACCGCGGCCCGGAACCGGCGCACCGGTTCCGCGGAACCGCGCCGCCGCGCTCAGGTTCAGCCCGGCGAGAAATCGCGCAACCCGCCGGGCCTCCCTCCTATACCCGGCCTTTGCCAAAGCGATCGCCGCCGCCGCGGCGTCCCGCGGCCAGACATCCGCCCAGCCGTCGCGAGCACCAGCGGCGACCGCCCCGGTGCGGCGGTCGGTCAGCGCCCGCAGCACCAGCAGCGAACGCCGGTACATCGCCCGCGCCCAGCCCGGGGCGCCACGTCCGAGCGGCCACGCCCTCGCCAGCCAGCGCCTGTCCGCCCGCGCGGTTCCAGATCGGCCGATACGTCGCACTACGACCACTTTCCGATTGCCAAACGCCGCAATGGTCCGCAGCACATTGGTGCCGGGCAGGTACCGCTGCCGGACCGAGTCAGCGCGCCAAAGCGGCAGCGTCCTTCCATCCGCGAGGCGGGCCCGAGCGACAACCGCTTCTCCCGCCGCCACCGTTCCGGCAACCTGTCGCTTCGCCGACACCGCGACCAGCGACCGCCCCGCCGGTCCCGGTGCTCGCAGGTCGACCACGTCCCCATAGGCGTCAATGGCAGCGGTCCGCCCCCCATTACCGACTATGGCGACGCCAAAGAGCGGCGCCGGCAGCCCCGCCAGCGCAGGCGGAGTTCGTGGGTCGCCAGTTGAACCGCCGGATACGAGGGTGGCGCCGACCGCGACGGCGAGGATGGCTGCCAGCCAGGGTTTGATGTTTAGAAATTTAGGCAAAATTTCTCAATATCGCCTAGACTTCGACGATGCCTCGCATAGCCGAGACCCTCAGCCTTGTGGACAGCATTGTCCGTCTGCGTCGTGCCGAGCGGATCCGCCGCGCGGCACCCGACGTCGCCCCCGTGCGACGGCAGCTCGAATCCCAGCTCGGACCGACGCTGTCGCGCTCGCGAGCGAGCAGGATCCTCGGAGTCAGTCAGACGGCCCTCGATCGCTGGGTTGCGAGTGGCCAGATCCCCGTCGTGATCGGGCCGAGCGGCCGACGCGAGGTACCGCGCCAGGTCGTGATCGAGCTCAAGGAGTCGCTGGACCGGCTGAAGCGCAAGGGGATCACCCGGCACCCCCTCAGCGCCGCGCTCTCCGAGCGGCGCGGTACCGCTGGTTCGATCAGATCTATTCCTCTGGAGTCGAATGCCGAGCGGCTGCCGATCGGCCACAATACCGCCGAGCGCCGCAGCCTCGCTTACCACCGGGCGATCGCCGAACGGCTTGACGACGGCCTGATTGCCGAAGCGCGCGAGCGGGTCGATCGCCTGACCGCCGACGGTCACATGCATCCGATCTATGCCGAGCGTTGGCGCGAGGTTCTGGCCCTACCGCCCGACCGCATAGCCGAGGCGATCACCGCGGACGGCCGGGATGCCCGCGACCTCCGTCAGAACTCCCCCTTCGCCGGCGTTCTCAACGAGCACGAGCGCCGCCGGATCATCGAGTCGGTTCGATAGCCATGCGGAGGGCGGAGCTCGAACACGTCATCCGGGCCGCCGCCGAGGTGGCCGGGGACGAGGAATTGGTGATCGTCGGAAGCCAAGCGATCCTCGGCCAGTTCCCCGACGCTCCGGAGTCGATGCTCGTGTCTCGGGAGGCCGACATCTATCCAAAGAACCATCCAGAGCGGGCCGACGAGATCGACGGCAGCCTTGGCGACGGCTCCTACTTCGATTTGACCTTCGGCTATTACGCCCACTCGGTCAGTCCTGAGACCGCCAAGGCGCCCGCCGGTTGGGAGGGCCGCTTGGTTCCGGTGCAGAGCGAGAACACGGGAAACGCCATCGGCTGGTGCCTGGAGGTCCATGACCTGATCCTCTCCAAGTGTGCAGCGGGCCGCAAGCGGGATTGGGATTTCGCCGAGGACGCGCTGCGCCACGGCTTGGTCGATCCGAGAGAGCCGCAGCGCCGCGCCGCCGATCTCCCGCTCGCCGTCGACGAGACCGAGAGGATCCAGCAAACGCTCGCGGCGATCATCTAGCCTTGCGGTCCTGGCGCAGCGATCCTGCGCCACCGGGCGAGGTAGCTCAGTTGGTAGAGCACACGACTGAAAATCGTGGTGTCGCCGGTTCGATTCCGGCCCTCGCCATCAGCTTTTCCCTGCAATTAGGCTCAAATTAGATTGAGCCAAAGTGCGCGTTTGGGCGACGACTGTCCGTTCGTCGCCCAAACGTCGCCCAATCACGAAACTTTCTGGCGGCACTTAAAGCTGAAATTGCTGCCGCTCTCGAGGGCATTTGGCTTCACAGGCGGGTTCTCGTGGCATGACGCGGGCTTCGAACTTTGGTTCCACAGGGCGGAAATCGTGGTGTCCTCGGTTCGATGTTTGACCGTCGCACCGCTGAGCCAAATTCACCGCCCCGGCAGGCGAACCATTGCTCCGTGCGCTTTGGGCTCCTGATTGCTCTGGTTGGCCAGATGTGCCTAGTTCGGAGCGCTGGGTAATCGGCACAGAGTCATCGTGGAGCCGAGATTTTCTTCACTGAAAGAAGCCCAACATGCAAGGCACGTCGAGGCCGATGCGCCGAATCCCTCACCGGCAGAGCCGAGCACGGCGTACGTCGTGACCCCGATGTCATGGCAAACGTCGACCCCGCGACGGGATCGGCCGTTTGAGGAGGCGGAGTCTTGTCGAATAAGTCGCCATTACTCGATCCCAGAAACGACCGATGGAGTTCTTAATGTTGAGTTGCCTTAGATGTATCGCCATCCCCCGGTTAAGACGGAACGGCGACCGAGAATCCGCGCAGAGGAGCAGGGCGTTGCCATGGAGGCCACCCAAGATTTCGCCATCCACGTTCCGGCTTGTATCTCAGAGGAGATCAAGCTCGATCGAAACTCGGCTAGGCAAGTCCTGAAACCCGCCTGTGATGCGAAAGTAATCGAGTCTGGAGCGACTCTCAGGCTTGAATGCAATTCCGGAGAATCAATTGAGATCGTTCGAGGCCCCGCAAGTCTTGAGCCAGGACACTATGGACTTCATGCAACTAGAGCGGTACGCGAATCTCCCGAGCGACTTACCGAACCAAATGCACTCAAATGGATCGGCGACCGACCGTCAATTTCTCCCGAAGTAGTCCGCGAGTCTCTAAACGACAGCCTGCGCTTCAAGCTCGCTGACGCGTCCAGCGGCGGCGGACTTCGAACCCCCAGCTCGGTGCCTTGCATGCCGTTCTCGGGCACTGGACGATCGCAGAGGCAAAGCCGGCAACGGTGGTGATGCCAACCGGCACGGGGAAGACTGAGACGATGGTGGCCCTCTTCGCGGCCGCGCAAATCGAGCGCCTGATCATCGTTGTGCCGTCCGATGCTCTTCGTGCCCAGATCGCCGAGAAGTTCGAGCTGCTCGGTGTCCTGCAGGAGACCGGCGTAGTCGACGCTGCGGCCGAGCGCCCGGTGGTTGGGCGCGTCGCCCACGGGTTCAGCTCGACCGGGGCGGCGCAGGAGTTCGCCCGTGCCTGCAACGTCGTCGTGACCACGCCGAACGCTCTTTTCGCCTCCTCTACCGAGGTCATCGAGAGCTTCCTTGCCGAGTTCAGCCATCTCTTTGTCGACGAGGCACACCATGTTGTCGCTTCGACCTGGCGCCACATCCGTGAACAGTTCGAGGGACGACCCGTGGTCCAGTTCACGGCAACCCCCTTCCGCGAGGACGGCAGGCAGCTCGGCGGCCGAATGGTCTACAGCTTCCCGCTTCGCCAAGCGCAGGCGGAGGGGTACTTCTCGAAGATCAATTACTTGGCGGTCTCCGAGCTTGACGAAGCCGATCGCGTGCTCGCTGAGAAGGCGATCGACGTCCTGCGCGGAGACCTTGCGGCGGGACGTGACCATCTCCTGATGGCACGCACCAAGCGGAAGGGCCGCGCCAGGGAAGTTCACGAGCTGTACGCGGAACTCGCCCCTGACCTTTCCCCCGCTCTTCTCTACAGCTCCTTGGGAAAAGGCGAGCGCGACGCAGCGATCGCCGCGATAAGGGAACACGAGGCGCGAATCGTCGTCTGCGTCGACATGCTCAAGGAGGGCTTCGACCTTCCCTCTTTGAAGGTCGCCGCCGTGCACGACCCGCACAAGAGCCTTGGAGTGACCCTGCAGTTCATTGGGCGCTTTGCCCGCGCCGCCATCGACGAGATCGGCGATGCAACGGTCGTCGTCGGTCGGCCGGAAGGCAAATACGATGAGAACTTGAGGCGGCTTTACGCCGAGAACGCGGATTGGAACCTGCTAGTTAATGACCTCTCAGCTGCTGCGGTCGGCGAGCAGGAGCAGGTCAGCGAGTTTGAGGAAGCGTTCGGTCAGCTGCCCGAAGAGGTCTCACTGCGCAACTTGGAGCCGAAGATGAGCACGATTGTCTTCAGAACCCAGTGTGAGTCCTGGACGCCCGAGGTAATCGAAGACCTTTATGAGGAAGGCAAAATTCTTACCTCGCCAATCGCGGTCAATGAAACGAACCAGGTTGCCTGGTTCGTAACCGAATCGACATCACCGGTCCTTTGGGGGGACATTGAGACGATCGCCGATCTGACCTACCACCTCTATGTCCTGTATTGGGACACCGAGCGCCAGCTTCTCTACATCAACAGCTCCAACAAGGCGAGCACTCACGACGTACTCGCGCGGGCGGTCTGCGGAGAAGAAGCGACCCGGATCGCCGGCGAGGACGTCTTCCGGGCGATGGCGCGAATCCAGCGCCTCGTGCCAGTCAACGTTGGAGTTCTCGACACTCGTAATCGCTCGCGCCGCTTCTCGATGCACGTTGGTGCCGATGTCAGCGAGGGATTTCCGGTGGTGGAGGAACAGACGAAGACGAAGACCAACATCTTCGCCCGTGGCTATGAGGAGGGTGAGCGGGTAACGATCGGCGCGGCAGTGAAGAAGGGGCGCGTCTGGAGCTACCGCGTTGCGCCGACCCTCAAGCATTGGATTGGATGGTGCGACCACGTCGGGGCCAAGCTCATCGACGACGGCATTGATCTCGGCGAGGTGATGGGTAACTTCATCCGCCCCGAATCACTGGACGAACGCCCACCTCTGGTTGCCCTGGCGGCTGAGTGGTCCTGGGAAGTGCTTCTCAACACGAGTGAGGAGATGAAGCTCGTCTACCAAGGCGAGGAATGGCCGCTGATTGACGCCGAGCTGAGAATCGTCGACTTCTCAGAGAGCGGCCCGATTGTCTTCGAGGTTCAGAGTCCGATGTGGCAACACGTTTATGAGGCTGAAATCAAAGAGGGCAAAACCAACTATCGCGCGCGAGATGGCGAGCTCAAAGTTCTCTCCCGTGGAGGGGAGGAACCCCTCAGTGACTACCTGAACGAGCACGGCCTTAGCTTCTTCATGGAGGGCGACGCGATGCTTGTCGCTCCAGCGATTCTTCTCAAACCACCTCGTGAGATTCCGGCCTTCGACCGCGAGAGCCTCGGGGTGCTGGATTGGGAGGGCATCAACATCCGCAAGGAGTCCCAGGGTCCCGACCGCGATGCCGATTCAATCCAGGCAAAGGTAATCGCTGAATTGATCGCGTCCGGAGATTGGCGGGTTGTGATCGACGACGACGGCAGTGGCGAGATTGCCGACATCGTCGCGATCCGTGTCCAAGACGAGGAGCTAGTCGTGCGGCTTGTCCATTGCAAGTACTCCTCCAGCGACGCACCGGGAGCAAGAGTCGCGGACCTTTACGAGGTCTGTGGCCAAGCGCAGAAGTCCGCCCGCCGACGCCACAACATCCAACTCTTCTTCCATGAACTGATCCGCCGTGAGCGGACCCGTAGCCATCGTCACGGAAAGACTGGACTGCAGCACGGCCAGGCGGCGGACCTTTTCGCCCTTCAGGATGAGGCGCGGCTACTGCGACCGAGCTTTGAGATCAGCATCGCGCAGCCCGGATTGAGCAAGGCGACGGCCAGCGATGCCCAACTCGAGCTACTGGGCGCCACTGAGGTCTATCTCTATGAGAGCGCCTACGCCTCCTTCAGCGTGCTTTGCAGCCCGTAGGGAACACTCTTCAAGCCCTAAGTTAGGTTTCGCCCCTGGCACTCGCTCGCACCACGGCGGAGGGGTGCTCCCGCAGCTTCGCGAGCAACTCTTTAGCCACGTCCCCATCGCCGCTTGGTTCGGACCGCTCGCCGAGAACTCCGGCGATCGCATCGGGAACCCAGGCGCCTCCATCTCCGAGGCAGCTACGCAGGGTGGCTGGCACCAGCTCGCCGCCCAGTTCATCAACAAGCATGCCAGCGAGTCCTCCGGCGGCAGATGCCCTGACCATCGGATGCGGGTCCGAGGTCAGGGTTACCAGCAGCCCAACGTCGGTGGGCCGCCGCAGGCGGGCGGCAAGGAACGCAGCCCAGCGCCGGTGCTCCTCATCACCTTGGAGAAGTCGGACAAGCGGCGCCTCGTCTTCGCTGGGGTCGATAGCGCGGAGGACGATCGCGAGATGGGTAGCTCTGCCCACCAGGTCATCGTCGAGCTCGAACGGGTTGACTCGGCCTCCTATCTCCTCCCTGCAGAGCGCCGCAGCGATGGGACGCAGCTCTTCCCGTACCTGCTCGGGCAAGCGATCGGCGAGGTTGGCTAGAACGACGAGAGCGCGCTGCTTACTTTCGATCGCTACCACAGGATCGGAGAGCTGCGCGAGGATCGGCCTCCACTGTGCCTGCTGGGGATGCCAGGCATTGAGCAGGACTAGCACTTCGGGCACGTCGTGGGTGCCCATACCAAAAGTTCCTTTATGGGCATCGGCGATCTGCTTCTCCACTTGCCTGGCCATCTGCTCGATCAGCGCGTGGGAGACTCGCGGCGGCAGGTCGGTGACGCTGCCGAGGCAGGAGAGGGCATCAAGAGAGCCACGGCGTGCTCGTTCGTACAGGGAACGCTGGGCGCCGGCGTCATAGCCAGCGGCAATCCCGAGCAGACCGATCCGCAGGGTCGGGTGGTGTTCTCTGGGCCTGGGCTTCGCTTGCAGCGCCAGCTCCTCGGTCCACGCCCGGTTGGGAAGCTTCTTCAAGACCCTTCGCCAAGCGGTGGCGAAGACTTGCTCGGGCTCAGGGGGCATGTCGATTATGTGCCTGATCACCTGGCGCTGGGCGCGCAGTCCCGCCGCAGTAATCACACCGGCCAGGGAGTCGAGCAGCTGCCAATTGACAACAAAGGAGGCGCTGATTCGCTGCGCGTAGGGGGTCGGGTCACCCAGCGTCGCGAGAATCCAGCGGACCACCCGATCGGCCGCCTTCGTATCCAGCATGCTGCCGCCCTGCTCAATGATGGTGAGCTCGGCAAGGGCGGTGGTGCGAGTCGCCTCCCCTAGACGAAGGTCTGGGCCGAGCTGGGTGACTGCTGTTGCCGGGCCGTCGGCAATCAGGTGGCGCACCGCGAGCTTCAGCGAGGCAGTGTCCCCGGCTTGTAGGAGCTGGCGAAGTCCAAGCCCGGCTTGCTCGGGATCAGCGGTGCGATCAAGCTGGAGCAGATCGCTTTGTCCGCGGAGCGCGCGTAGATGGCGCCAACCACCTTGGTCTGCGCTGTGACTGGCCAGCAGTGCGCTGGACTCAAGCTCCTTTACGACCGTATCCACGGCGGCGACGGTGACAGAGGTACTGCGGGCCCAGTTCTTGAAGTCGCGCTCTGCAAGGGCATCGAGGCCCCGTCGCGTGACCTGTGATCGCCACCACACGGCAGCGGTATCACCGACCGTGATCACCTCGTCGAGGTTCTTCGCACCCCACCCGGACGTGTTGAAGACGAGCGTTGCCGCAGCCCCCAGAAGGGCGGCCGCGGTAACGTCGCGAGCCGCGTCGGGGCGGATCGATTGCACCGCCAAGGCGGCATCCCTTGCCTCAGCCAGGCGCCCAAGCTCCGCGCAGCAGCGTGCGTGCTGAATGCGCAGCCACGCCTCATCGACGGAGCTGTTGCCCGAAGCGCCAAGCGCCTTCTCGATGGCTGAGATCGCCTCGTCAATTTTGCCCTGCTCAAGAAGTGCACAGACTCCGGCCACGGTTGCCGCTGAGCGGGTCGCTGGGTCGGGCGCAGAATCGATGAGGTCGAGGAGATCACCGGGCTCCTCCTCGAGCAGCCACTTTCCGAAGGCGCCGACAAAACGCCAGCGCCAGTTCCTCGACCGTGCTGCCCGGCCGAGGGAAGGCACTTTCGTGTGGGCGGCGGCGAAATGCTGGTAGTCGCGGATGCGAACTTGGACTAGGAGTGCGAGGCCCTGCTCGGGTGTGAGGGCGTCGCCATCGCCGGCGTTGGGATGTGGGGCGACCAAGCGTGGAACAAGCATCGCGTAGCGAAACCCGTCGGCAGCAGTTGGCGGCGACTTGCCGGTCCAGGCGCTTTCCTCCCACCCCGCGCGGCCGTTGGCGCCCACAGCCACTCGCTCGAGCCGCTCCCGATTTGCATCGTCGACGAGATTGTCTTGGGGTACGAACACCTTGGCGCCCTTGCCCGTAGGGACGATGCTCTCCGGGGTGACATGCGCCCAGTGGGACTCCCCGGTATCTAGGTTGTGGAGGACGATCAGGTGCGGTACCGCGTGTTCGGCCCATGAGTCGACGTGGGAGCGCTTCCGGTCTCGGAACCACCAGCCCAGAACCTTCCCGTCCTCGGTGGTTTTTGGCTCCCTGAAGAACGAGGTGCCGGCCTTGACTTGGGCACCGACGAGCAGGCCGCGGTCATCGCCAGCCCGATCGACGACGAGCATGAACAGGTCAGTGCCGTAGTCGTGGCGGGAGTTGAACATCGTGCCCCAGCCGAGCCGTTCGAAGTTACGAGCGACCTCGGTCACGCCAAGGGCGCCCTGGCGCCCCTCTTTTGAGGTCTTCATGGTCCCGACCTTCGACCATAGATGTCACCTGGGACGGCCGACTTCCGTACGCCTGGCGTCAATAGTTGGAGGGATCTCGGCCTCAGACCAAGCCCGATACTACGTGCAGTTAGGACAGTTCATGCTAACCTGCCTATCGAGGGCCACAGATGATGAAGACGATCCACATCGATCCCGCTGAGGGAAACACCGAGCAGCAGATCTCGACGATCAATGAGGCGATTGAGGGGCTGCTTGACTCCGACAAGGCGATCACGGTTACGGTCGCTGACGAGGACTCGATGCTTTCTCCTCAGCACGCGGCCGACCGGCTCGGCTTCTCTCGCCAGCATGTTCGCCGTCTGATCGAGGCTGGTGAGTTGCAGGCGCAGCAGCTGCCCAACTCCACGCATTGGAAGATTCCGTTGCGCGCTGTCTTGGCCTTTGAGGCGCGTCGCACGGCGGCCGAAGAGAGAGCAGACGAGCATTCCCGCTTGCTCGACGAGCTCGGCGCTCCAGCTGAGTGAGCACGTCGCGCGCCGTCCTCGACGCGGACATCGTCTTCTCTCGTGTCCTGCACGAGTTGATGGGCCGACTTGCGACCGGTGCGCGACTCTTCGATCTGGTTTGGAGCGAGGAGCTGCTGGACGAGGCTAAGTCCTCGCTGATGAAGCGAAAGGGCCTCAGCGCCGACGCTGCCCAGGCCTGGGTCGGCCATATGCGTCGCGAGTTTCCCAATGGCGTGGATCTCGCAGGTGTTCCGGGGGGTCTCGACCTCGCCTCGATGACGCGCGATCCCGGAGATGTTCACGTTTGCTCTTTGGCGATCGCCAGCTCCGCGGACTTGCTCTTCACATTCGACCGTGGCTATCTAAAAGAGCCGCTAAGGGAACACGGTGTCGAAGTTCCTGACATCGACCGCTTCCTCATTGCGCAATGCAAGGAGCAGCCTCAGGCCATGGCTCGGATCGTTGAAGCTCAGGCCGATGTCTGGAGTGGTGGTCGACCGCTCGAGGAGCTGCTGCTTGCCTTCGAGCGAGCAAACGTCCCCGGATTCGCGTCGGCACTTCGTTCGTTGCTCGACGTACCGGGCTGACCGTCTGAGCGCTCAAGGCGCCACCGCCCTGTTTGGGCGACGAAACTCGATCTCGTCGCCCAAACCCACCCGAAACTTCCAGTATTTGCGGGTATCTGAGTCTCGCTACGTGTTGTATGGTCTCAAGTGGAGGTATTCCCGGATCCGCTTTGCAAAGCCGATTCGAGCCAGCGAGGGCAGGGTTTCAGCCCTGGTGAAGCCTGCGACTGAAAATCGTGGTGTCGTGGGTTCGATTCCCACCCTCGCCATGCTTTATCCCTGCAAATGGGCTCTTTCTAAAGCTGTGTACCGCAACAGAGCCCCGTTTATTGGGCGACGTTTGGGCGACGAAGCTGTTGGTCGTCGCCCAATCGTCGTTCGCGGCGGTGGGTGTATTCCGCATGTAGCCGCCATTTTTCGCGCCTGCGTTCGGAACCAAAGAGACCACGATTCCTCGGGCGTGTTCCCGCTTTCAGTTCGACCAATGAGACACCATCAGGTGTATAGTGATGCTATGAGCCGCACCCAGATCTACCTTGGGGAAGACGAGCTGGAGCTCCTCGACCGCGCGTCGCAGGAGACCGGAGCGTCGCGCTCTGAGCTCGTCCGCCGCGCGGTGCGATCAACCTTCGGCCGCCAGGGCAAGGACGAGAGGCTTGGCGGGCTCCGCGCGAGTGCCGGTTCATGGCGGGGACGCCGCCGCAGCGGGGCCGAGTACGTCGATGCCATGCGCGGCGGCGATCTAAACGAGCGCCTGTCCCGCCTCGGCGTCAAGTGAAGCTGCTCGACACGAGCGTGGCGATCGACCATCTCCGCGGCTTGTCGGAGGCGGTCGAGCTGCTCAGCAGCCTGATCGAGGCCGAGGAGCTTCTGCTCGCAAGCGAGGTCGTCCGCTTCGAGCTCCTGGCCGGCGTCCGCAAAGGCGAGGTCGAAGCGCTCGAGCAGTTCTTCTCCGCCCTGTCCTGGGTGCCCGTCGGCGAGGAGGTCGCCCGGACCGCCGGTGAGCTCGCCCAGAGCCACCGTCGCGCCCACAGCGGCATCGACGATGCCGACTACCTGATTGCCGCCACCTCGCTCCTGCTCGAGGCCGACCTGCTCACCACGAACGTGCGCCACTTTCCGATGCTCGCCGGTCTCGCGCCCGCGTACTGAAATCCCGTTGCCCCTGCTCACCGAGTTGTCCGGAGCTAATTAACTCCTCCGTCAGACGTCCGAGCTCTGACACCGAGGCAACGGTGCGATCTCGGTTGCGATAGAACGAAGCTGCGCCAGTTCGGCCAGGGAGGGGCGGCGACGCGCCCGGGGTGTTGCCCGTGGTTTACCTCGAACTCAGTCGTTGGCTACGGGGTGAGGTCGTTGACTATCTGCGCGGCTGGGCTGACGTCGGATATTTGGGTCACCTTCGTGCCCGCGTATAGCGGCCCGGAGTCCAGCAGGCCGGGCGGTCCGTCGTCCAGGGCCATTGGCGGGGCGAGGAACGGTAGTGATGGTCGCTGGATCGCCAGCCACCGGTCCTGGACCGCGAGCGGGAGGCGCGCCGCAAGTGGTGAGGCGAGCCGGTTGGCGAGTCGGATCCAGCGCGGCCCGCGTGGTTCGTCCCCCAGCCAGCGGCGGGTCGCAGCGTTCGGGATCACCCGATGCGGCGCGTCTGCCCACCCGAGCCCGAAGAGCTCGGTCAGCACCGTGCCCTCGGCCTCCAGGCAGCGCCGCTTGTAATCGGGATGCGCGCGGCTCTCCTCGCTGAGCAGGAAGCGCGTGCCCAAGACGGCAGCGGCCGCGCCGACATCGAGAGCCTGGCCCACGCCCGCCCGGTCGACGATCCCTCCCGCCGCCAGAACCGGGATCTTGACTGCGGCCCGAACCCGCTCGACCAATTCGAGCACCGGCGTCGTACCGCGGACGTGCCCGCCGGCCTCGACCCCCTGGGCTATCACCGCGTCGGCTCCCGCCGCCGCCGCGGCTCTTGCTTCCTCGACTGAGCCGCACTGGTGGATCCACGTGTTCCCAGCAAGCCTGCGTGGCTTCCCCCAGAAGGTGACGATCACGTTGGCGTCCGCCGCCGCCTGCACATCGCCCGGCCGAAGAAGCGGCAGCACGAGGTTGACCGCGATCGGTCGGCCGGTGAGCCTCCGGGCGGCAGCGAGCTCCTCGGCGATCGGTGCCCGAGCGCCCCCGATCGTCCCCAGGCCACCGGCCTCCGATACAGCTGCGGCCAGCTCATGGCGGGCAACAGCGCCCATCCCGGCCTGAACGATTGGCGCCGGCAAACGACGCAAGTCAACCACCGCAGTCACGCGCGGCAGTCTAGTGACTCGAGGGCAGGAGTTGTCCCGACTTCTCCTTCGCGCGAGGAGCGGCGTGAGCAAGCTGGCGCTCAACGGCTTGATCTGGGGTCGGATGACGTTCGGCGTTGCAGCATGGCTGGCGCCACGGCCCGTCGGTAAGGCGCTCGGCCTCGACATGGTTGGGAACCCGCAGGCTGCCTACCTGGCTTCGGGTGCTGGCCGTGCGTGATGTCGTTCTTGCCTGCGGTGCTTTCGGAACTGACGGAGAGGTTCAGAGACAGTGGATGCTCGCTGGTCTGCTGTGTGACAGCGCCGATACCCTCGCCAGGATCGCAGCAGGACGGGGTGGATACCTGCCGAAGCGCACAAGCGTCTACCTGACCGGGTTCGCCCTGTCGGGTGTGGTCGCGGCCGCGGCTGTCTTGCGCGAGCGATCGGGCGCGACTTCCGCGTAAGCATCTGATCCGCCACCAAGCCGTCTGTTCACAAGGTGCAGGGTGCGGGACTCAAGAGACGTTGCGGAAGCACCCAATGGCTGAGGGGAGCAGCTCCTCGAGCGCCCGATAGGCGTCGAGCGTGCAATCGAAGGCGGAGGGCAGCGGCTGGTGCAGCAACAGCAGGTCGAGCCGGTCGACGCCGAGCTTGCCGACGCTCTTCTCGAAGGCGTGCAAGGTGGCGTCGTGGCCATAGTCGCTGATCCAGACCTTGGTCTCGATGAACAGCTGCTCGCGGTTGACGCCGGAGCGACGGATGCCCTCGCCGACCTCTCGCTTGTTGCCGTATGAGGCGGCGGTGTCGATATGGCGGTAGCCGACGCGCAGCGCCTCGGCGACGGCGGCGGTGTCTCCTCGGGCGGTCTGAAAGACACCGAAGCCCAGGACGGGCATCTTGACGCCGCCTTTTAGTCTCAGGGTGGGGGTCATCGTGGATTTGTTCCTCTCGTGTCGTGGTCCTACCTGCGGAGAAAGGTCACAGGGCGTTGATCGCCACAGCGCCATAGTCCAGCCCGGCGGCCGGCTCCTCGATGCGCCCGGGCGGCGGGCGAGGAGCGACGCCCGAGGAGGCGCCGGTAATGACAGCAACGAGTCGATCTTTCGTTGACAGGCATGTACCTACCAAAGCATTTCGGGCGAGGGTGGGAGGGACCGCAAGGGGGGGCCTGACAAGGCACCTCGGGAACGCCGAAGCGGGCGTATCGTCCGCAATCGGTGACTCGACCGGAACCAAACACAGCGAAAGGAGAGACCGATGGCCGAGGAACAAAGCCGGGCGCAGCAGCTAGTGGGTGACATAGCCCCGAAGCTCGCTGAGCTGACCGACGAGGTGTTGTTCGGCGACGTGTGGGTGCGTCCCGGCCTCTCGCCGCGCGATCGCAGCCTGATCACGGTCGCCGCTCTGACCGCGCTGGGGCGCACCGATCAGCTCCGATCCCACCTCGGACTCGCGCTGGACAACGGCGTGACCCAGGACGAGCTGGCAGAGCTCGCTACCCACCTCGCCTTTTACGCAGGATGGTCGGCCGGGATGAGCGCGGCGACCACCCTCAAGGAGGTCCTCGATGAGCGGTGAGCCGGCCGACAGCGGGTCGATGGCAGCCAGAGGCGGCTGCGCTGCGCTTCGTCGGCGCCCCGCGTCTTCGTCAGGGAGCTGCGAAAGCCGAATTGCTCCCGCCAGTAGCGCTCGCTCGCTCCGTCGAACGGATCGACTGCGATGACGGCAGCACCGACCTGTCGGGCGGCGATCTGAGCGATGCCGACGGCATGGCGCAGGATTGTCGCTCCGTCGACCTTCCTCCTGGTCGGTATTTGCGAGCTTTGACACCCGCAGAATCCCGCTTCAGGTGGACGAAACCGCGCCCCGGCGGACCCCGGGCGCGGTTTCTTCATGAAGGATCGGGGCTAGAAGGCGGTCGACAAGGCCCTCGATGACTCCTCCGGCTACCGGAGGATGCGGAACGTCAAATGATGAGGCTTCGATCGCTGGCCGGCGGCATTGGTGGCAGTGATGATCACCCTGTACGTGCCGGGCGCGAGCCACAGCTTGGGGACGATGGCCCCGCGGAAGCGAACTCGGTTGGTGCCGGCACGCCCGGTAATGGAAAGTTGCCCTGCGTTCACCCTGTGAGATTGACTTCGCTCCAAGAAGGTCATGGTCACGTGGGCGGGCTGGTTGAGCGTGAACGAGAAGACTGTCCCGGCTGGTACGCGGTGTACGCGCCTGCCTGGCTCGCGCCACTTTCGGGCCTTCTGCGCGACCCGGCTCAAGTTTGGCGGGCGTTGAAGCGCGACAGGCTCGCTGGAGTGGAGCGGATGACCCGCGATGCTCTCGTCTAACGCAAGCATGGCTGTCAGGCGTCCGCGAGAGGCAACAAGCCTTCGCTGAGCGCTCTTGCCAAGGGGGATGATTACCCACCGGGACCTGTACGGCTGGATCGCGAATTGGGTTATTCCGAGCACCCCGGCATGTCCGTTGCCGTGCCGGGCGCGCGCGGCGATCGCCGCGAGCCGTGTAGTTCCTGTCAGTGCGGCTGTCCCGGTGCAGGTATTCGAAGCGGGGCATCCGAGGTAGATCGCGACTGACTTGCGAGCCGCGAGGCCAACAGCGGAGCCCCTCGACGTCAAGGTTCGCCAGGTGGTGGTGTTCAGGATGTCTCCGCACGGCTGGTTTGAGTCAGCGTGCGGGTCTGGCCCGGCGAGCCAGAAGCCGAGTCCACCGGACACCGCGATTTGGCCGACGGTTCCTTGCCAGTACTCGATCCCCGTCTTGGGTCCGGGTGCCGTCGGGCTGACCATGAACGCCATCCCGCCGCCGAAGCCGACGCTCACATCCGCGGTGGCGCCTTGGACGAAACCGTCGACCTGTCTCCAGCTGTACGTTCCTTGCGGGTTACCAGGCGTACCGACATAACCAGCCGCGAGGACCGCACCGATGTTCAATACCTTGAGGCTGGGCGTACCGAGGGGGATGCCGCCGCCCACGAAGCTGTAGCCGATCGACGGCTCGACGAAGATATCGCCGGAGCAGGTGATGATCGCGCTGAACGCGCCGCTCGGCCCGCGAGAATAGCTGGCTCCGCCGGTCAGGCTGGCAACGATGAAGTCGGGGTTTCGTGCCGGGCCGAAGCTGCTGCTGATCTCGCTCGTGAACCAATCCGCCGTGGCTCCCGCCCCCACCCGCCAGCACGCCGTAGGCCCAATGCTGAAGACGTCACAGCCGCCTGGAGTGGGAGGGGGAGGTGGCGGCGGGGGGAAGAATGTGAAGTTGACATTCGAGTGGTAGATGCTCGTCTGAAGCCCGGAGCAGCAGCGCTGGACCCCCAAGTAGTACACGCCGATACCTCCGGTCGGATAGTCCTCCGAGGGGGTGACAGCGTCGATCTTCGTCGGACTGACCACAGTCTCCTGCGACGCGCACTCTCCCGCATTGACGTCCAGCGCGATGTAGAAGCAGAGTTGGTCTCCAGGCAAGAATCCAACTCCGGTCACCGTGATGTGCGTACCGCCCTCCAGCGGACCAGCAACAGGGGTGACCGAACAGATCGTGGGCGTGGCTCCGTTCGCCGAGCACGGACCGCCACCGCCGCCACCTTGAACCACCTCCGTCGCCGCCGAATTAGCCGGAGCACCTGGGCCCGCGGCGTTGCTGGCCTTCTCCTCCACCCGGATCCTGTGGCCGACATCCGAGGCCGTCGGCGTGTACGAGTCGCCGGTTGCACCCACGATCGACTGGCAGCCATTGCCGGTGCTATCACAGCGTTCCCACTGGTGGGAGTAGTTCGTCGGGCTGTTTGTCCACGTGCCGTTCGTCACGGTCAGCGTCTCGCCTTGCAACACGCTGCCGGAGATGGTCGGGGGTGAGACGTTCGAGGGGACTGCCGATTCGCCACTTGTAAACACCCATACCGCGCCTTTGCCGTTGTTGTCCAAGGGAGCGCCGATCAGGGCGGTGTTGCCGTCTGCGGAGAGCGCCACGCTCGAGCCGAACTGGCCCGCACCGCTCTCTTCGCTCCCTGTGAGCTTCGGTCCCTGCTGTGTCCAGGCCGAGCCAGTTCCGTTGAACACCCACACAGCACCGGTCCCGCCGTTATCGCTTGGGCCACCGATCAAAGCGGTGCTACCGTTCGAGGCCAGCGCCACGCTGTGACCAAAGGCAGACTGGCCGATCTCTTCAGTCCCTGTGAGCTTCGGTCCCTGCTCTGTCCAGGTCGAGCCCGCACGGGTGAATACCCACGCTGCACCGTTGTCGTAACCGTCGTTCTGACCTCCGACTAAAGCAGTGCTCCCGTCTGAGGACAGCGCAACGCTCACGCCGAACCCAGACTGATTTTCACCTTCGCCGGTGAGCTTCGGCCCCTGCTGTGTCCAGGTCGAGCCGGTTCGGGTGAACACCCACGCCCCACCGATGGAATAACTGTTCCCGTCCGCACCGATCAGCGCCGTGTTGCCGTCTGATGAGAGCGCGACACTCCCACCGAAGCGAGCACCTTCGGCCTCTTCGCTCCCAGTGAGCTTCGGCCCCTGCTGTGTCCAGGTCGAGCCAGTTCGGGTGAACACCCACACAGCACCGGGATTGCTGGGTTCCCCTGGGCTACCGATCAAAGCGGTGTTACCGTCCGAGGACAGCGCCACACTTGCACCGAACAACGCTTCGGGGGTTTCGTCGCTCCCGGTGAGCTTTGGTCCCTGCTGTGTCCAGGTCGAGCCGGTGCGAGTGAACACCCACACAGCTCCCGTGTCGTTGTCGTACGGGCTGCCGACCAGCGCCGTGTTGCCGTCTGATGAGAGCGCCACAGTGCCGACGTCGCCGCCGACCTCTTCGCTCGGGGTGAGTCCCGGTCCCTGCTCGCTCCAAGTCGAACCGGTGTGAGTAAACACCCGTACGACATTGTGTCCCGGCGCGCCGATCAGCGCTGTGCTGCCGTCCGGGGACAGCGCCACAGTTGCACCGAAAAGCCCTTCGCCGTAAAAGTCTTCGTTGACGGTGAGCTTTGCTCCCTCCTGAATGAACGGATCGATCCTCACCGGGTATCGGGCGCCTTGCGAGTCGATGCGGATCACGACCCGACCACTTTCGAGCGCCAGCCAAGAGCGCAGCGCCTGGCCCGTAGCGTCATTGGCCGAGAGGCCCGTGTAGCGCAGCACGGTCTGGCCATTGCGAGAGAAAGCGATGCTCCGCCCGTCCGCCGCGAGCACAGGATGCGCGTTACCGGCCATTACAAACGAGAGCGTCAACGGCCCAGACGCGCGGCGGGAGAGGGGGCGGGGGATAGTGAAACCCTGCTCTACGCCGAGCGGCCCATTCGCATACCATTCGCTTAAGCCTGGATGTTGGTAGACGACGCGGTTGGCGTGAGCTCTTGGAACGACCCGGCCTACCGGAGTAAGTGTGGAGCCGTACCCGGCGGCGCGCAGACTGAGAGTGACCCGCGCCCCGCCCGAGTTCACCGACACTCCCGCGCTGGTGAAGCTGCTGTGCAACCGCTGCGCCGGGGTCGCCGCGTTGATGAGACTGGCAGGCGTTCGGCTGATCCTGTAGGCGGGGCTCTCGGCCCCTAATGCTTCGGACACCGGCCCTTGAGCCGCCGAAGGAAGGCTCGGGAGGTCCTGTCGCGAGAAGGCATGAGCGCGGGCGAGAGGCGAGGCAGCGTCCCTTGCGTGCGCCGAAGCGACGACAAGTGCAGGATTGTCGCCGAGCCCGGCGCGGAACTCGGGAATCGTTTCTAGCGCATGGGCAGCGGCGTTCCCCGCAGCGATGCCAAGCAACCCCGTGACAGTCACCAAGGTGACGATGCGGGTGATCAGGCAACCCCGACAACTGCGATTCTCCTGGGCTGGCAACTCCATGCCGTGGGAGGTAATGTACTTCGCTGGCTGACTTGTGCGCAGAAATCAGGGCCGGCTCGGCACCGGGAAAACAAAATCTGTTACCCCGGTTAACCAAAAATTGGTAGGCACTACAGAGCCAAATCCTATAGACCTCGGATCTGGAGGCGACCAGCGCCAGACGGCTTACCTGAGAATCTTGACGGCCTGGCTCTTGCCGAGGGCCGGAGGCCCTATCGCTGCACCCTGGCGACCACCGCATGACGCCGGTAATCGATCCTGACGGTGGGCGCGACGGAGTGACTGCAGAACTCGAGCGGGATCGTGGCTCCGTCGGGGATCCCGTGGAATCTGCCGCTGAGCCCGCCGCCCGCCTTGATCAGCGGATAGGCGGTTCCGGCCCTGAGTCCCGTGCAGCTTCGCCCACCTCTACGACTGCTCCCGCCCCCGAGCCTGAGGTGCGCGCCGTGCAGACTCGCCTTGCCGGCGACACGGAGCTGGGAGAAGTCAGTTCCGGGGGTGGTGCCGCTGCGGTCGATGTAGAGCGAGAGGCTCGCGCGCGAACCGAGCGTGAGGGGGCCAGCGACCGTCAGCGTCCCATCGGGCGGCACGCTCTGGCCGATCTGGAGGTTTCCCCCGCTCGCGGTGAGCGGTCCAATGGTCGAGCCAGGGCCGTAGGCGGAGAGGCTCGCTCCCTTGACGTCGACGAGGCGCCCGTCGGCGCCGTTCAAAGACGCAGGGCGTTTGCTCCCCGGCGGGGCGGCCAGCGACAACCCACCTGCGAACCTACCTGCGCCGCTGATCGAGACGCGACCGACCTCGACGTCGCTGCTCAGGTTGAGGAATCCGGAGTCACGGAAGTGGATCCCGAGGCTCTCCGATTCGCCGCTGACGTTCGCATCCACACCCAGCTGCTGGCCGTGGCCGCCGACGATCGACCATGTCTGGGAGGCGGTGAGGACGATCGGCAATTCGAGCTGGGGAACAACGACCCTTCGCGGATCACTCGCGGACGGAGAAGCTGTCACCCCTCCCTTGCCCAGCATGATCGGATTTCCGGAGAGCAGGTAAGGGACGCCGTCGTCGATCGAGATCGCGTTGATGGCGAGGCCGCTGATGTTGTTCTTGCTCAGGTAACAGGCGAGCACCTCATCGGGCTGTTCGCCGCAGGGTGGTTCAGGGAGGGCCGCAAAGGTAAGCCGGCCGACGCTGCCGCTGGGTACCGTCCCTTCCCAGTTAGTGTCCTGAGTCATAAGTTCCGCGCCGGTTTATGGTAGTCTTCAGGCGTGGCTGCGCGTGGTCCCAAGCCGGTTGAGATCACCCTGACCGATACCGAGC
>Ga0193695_1000052_pt1 | contig 22897 bp, 18 predicted proteins | sample L3s2metaG_FD_160568 | JGI IMG/M metagenome (GOLD analysis project Ga0193695, IMG submission 160568) | Soil microbial communities from a riparian zone of the East river system, Colorado, United States - L3s2 | ecosystem: Environmental > Terrestrial > Soil > Riparian zone | place: USA: East River... | reverse complement strand
CCGATCCTGAACGTTGCCACGGCGCGTCGTCGGCGGTCCGGGTAGAGGCCCCAGCCGACCTGAGGGGCCTCGCGCTTTCGTTCAACCGCCGGAGGCGTAGCCGGCTCTGGTTGTCGCGGAAGAGCCGGAAGGCGACACGGCGCCCCTGGCTGTCGCCCCGGGAACCGTTCGGCTGCGCTGGCTGCGGCTTGCGGGTGGCTCAACTGGCGGGCTCGGCGGTAGTCGCATGCGCCAAGCCGACGAGGACGCCGAGCGCACCCAGGAGCGCGAGGGTACTCGTCGCCGAGTACGGTTTTCGCGGCGTGCCGTGGGAGTGGGAAGAGATCCAACGTCACTGGCTGGCCGGAAGCTCAGTGGCTGCTTCGCCCGACGAGGTTGTCGCGGCGTTCGACCGTGTAGAAGCGACCTTTGGTCGGGATTGGATCAACGGTTCGCGGGAGGAAGCGGGCGGAGTATCGCGGGGCTCCCTGCCAACACTTCACGTCGTAACCCTCGGGCAACTAATGGCGGCAGTTGACGGCGTCCAGGGGAGTGCGTCACTCCTCGAAAAGATCCGTCGCGGCGACGAGACGGCGTGGGCGGAGCTCTGCGCGATACATCTTCTGCGGTCACCCAATCCGTCCGTGGCGGTCGAACTCGAGCCGGTGGTGATCGTCGGCGGCCGTCAACGGAAGCCCGACTTCCGGGTTCAGAAGGCAGACTCGGACTGGACATACGTCGAGGTGACCGCGCCGGGCAGATCGGTTGCGCAGCAGGCAGTGCTCGGCACCCTCGAGCGGATCGGCAGGTTGATCAGCACCGTGAAGAGAAGCTATGCCCTTGAAGTGTTCCTGCGCAGAGAGCCGTCGAAGGCCGAAGAGGAGTATCTACTCGGTAGGGTGCCCGAGGTCTGTCGACTCGACGGCGTTCATACCGAAGAGCTTCCAGACGGTCTAGGAATGCTGATCCTCAACGCGACCGCTCCTGGACAGGTGGTGCTGACGGAGCACGAGGGCGAGGAAGATGTTCCTCGACTCGGCCGTGCAGACGTGCGAGCCGGGCCGGATGAGCCGCATCGACATATCGCGGTACGGCTTGCGTTCACGGATGCACGCGCTGATGAGTTCCTGCGTGTGGAAGCCCGTCAGCTTCCGAACGATGCGCCGGGTCTGATCATGATCCAAACATCCAGAGCGGCTGGAAGCTGGAGAAGGTGGGACGAGTTTCTGCGGAAGCGCCTGACGTCAGATAAGCACACGCGCGTGAGCGGGATCTGCCTGTTTCAGTCGGGATACGTCGATACCCCGCAGGGAGAGTCGTGGCGGCCGGAAGCAAAGCTGATCTTGAACCCTCACGCTCGCTTCCAACTTCCGCGATGGATTCCTGAAACCCTGGCGACCTACGCCCCGCAGTAGGGTTGGGTAACGCGCGAGGCCTACGAGCGCTACATACGCGACGACCTCCTGCGACTCCGCGCGCCGTCGTGAGCGGCGCGAGCCACCGACGGCGATACCGTCCGCGCACCATGCGCGGCTCGCCTACTCGCCCTCGTTCCGTTTCAGCTCTTCCCGCTCGATCTCGAACGCCGCCCCGACGTCCTCGACGCTCGCGCGCCCGGCGAGGAAGTCGGCTCGCAGCTCGCGCCAATCCTGCTCGGTGAAGAGCTGCGCGCGGAAGCGGAGCTCGACCAGTCCCCAACCGTTCATCGCGCACCATCTCGCCAGCCACTGCTCGTTGAGGCAGGTGAGGAGGTAGGCACGCACGGCAGCGGCCGCCTCGCGCTGGCGGCAGAGGCGCACGAGCTGGAAGAACTCGGTCACGTTGCGCAACGGGACGTCGAAGAGGACGTCCGAGACGCGGTCCTCGGCGTTCTCGACCTGCTCAAGCGCGTCCTGGTAGGCACCTGTGCGGGCGCGAACCAGCGGCAGCAGCGCGTCGTCGGGGCTGGCTCCTGCGCGCAGCCCGTAATGGGTCCGCGCCCACAGCCGCTCGACCCGGCGTCCGGCACGGAGCGCCGCTTGCGCCGGCGTCCTCCGACCGCCGGGCTCGTCGAGCGGCCAGTGCATCTCGACGATCTCCGGAGGCTCGAACTCGCGCCACTGCTCGGCCGCGCCGACGAAGGCATGCTTGCTCACGTACTGCTCGAAGACGACGCCGTCCCGGGTACGTCGCTTGGCCACGGTCTCCGGCGCGAGGAAATCGATGCGCTCGGCGAGCACCCGCTTCTCGCCGGCGTACTGGACGCGCAAGTAGCAGCGGCCGTTGTCGATCAGCTGACCGACGCACCATTGCAGCGCGTGCTCGACGCCGAGGGCGTTGCCCCAGAAGTCTCGCCGGCCCCAACGGTCAAGCGCGCGCTCGCGGACATGCCTCACCGCCTCGGCGTCGTCGCCGAAGGCGTCGATGCCGTCGAGCGTCGGGATGACGGCGAAGCGGAACGTCTCGGCGGCGGTGTGGGTGCGCGAGGCCGCGAAGCTCTCGGCGGCGTCGTAGCGGAGGCCGAGCGCGAACTCGGCAAAGGGATCGGCGCCGAAGTAGCCGGCCTCGGCCTTGGCTCGCCGCCTCATCCGCCGAGCTCCATGATCCGCTGCTCGATCAGCTCGACGAGCCGACGGCGGACGTTGAAGCGGACGACGTCCTCGACCATTGCCTTGACGACCTCGTCGATGTCGTCGTAGGCGGCCCACTGACGGATCAGCGGCGAGGGATGGTCGCGGGCGACGCCGTAGCCGAACGCGCCCGGCTCCTGGACGTAGATCTCCGGCAGCTCGTAGATCGCCGTCCTGAGCGGCTGGAACCAGGTGCGGTGCTTGACGCCGCTCATGAACGGCCACGTGAGGACCGAGGGGCTCTGGTCGAGCAGCGGCAGCAGCCCCTCGAGGTCGAACAGAGCCGAGACGACCGGGGCGATGCGCTCGACGACGCCGGCGGCTTGGTGGTACTCGGCCCAGCCGTAGACGTAGGCGAACTGGAGCAACAGCTCGAACCGACGGAGCGCCGCTGTGGTATCTGCGCTCGCGGTGGCGGAGCCGCTAGCAGCGGCACCTCCGGCCGCAGCCCCTTCACCAGCACTGCCGGCAGGCGCGGGCTCGCCACCGCTTCCGGCGGCGGTCGGACCGGTCGCCCCGGCAGCGCTGGCCACGGTCACCTGCTCGAACAGATCCATCGCCAGCGCCACCTCGAGCAGGTCGCCGGCCAGCTCGAGCTCGCCGCGCTCGGCGAGCGTGCGCAGCGCGACCCAGACCCCCTCCTCGCGGAGCTGCGTCCGCTCGGTCGCCGTCGGCGCGAGCCGGTAGGCGTCGACCAGGTCGCCGCGGAGCGGGTCGAGCGCAACGGCCGGCCTCGCGCCCTCGGCGAACGCCAGCACGATCGTCCGCACGCACAGCTCGGCGGCCGTCGCCGCCTGCGTCGTCGCGTCGGCCTCGACGACGGCGTGGAGATGCGTGGTCGCGAGCGCCAGCGCCCGCGCCAGATAGTGCGCCTGCTTCTCTGCTCCGAGCTGCTCCCAGCGCGGCCGGAGCTCGGCGATCATCGCCGGCTCCGGCGTCACGACGTGGCCGGTGATGGCGATCTCCTTGCGGATCTTGCGACCGAGCTCGTCGGCGAGCTCGCGCGCCGCTCGTGGCAGGCTGCGTGTCTTGTCGCGCTCCCACGGCTGCGTGGCGACGATCTTCTCGACAGAGGGAGCAAGCCCGTGGGCGAACTCGTAGACCGCGACCCACGGCAGCTCGAGGAACCCGCGCGAGGTCGAGGAGACGATCGCCGGCGCGGTCGCCAGCGACTCGGCGGCCTCGAGCGCGCGATCGAGCACCTCGAACTCCTGCGCCCGCCAGGCGAGCTGCAGGGCGTGCCCGTGCAGGTTGAAGACCGCCTCGCTCAGGCCCGACTCGGCGAGCCCCAAGAGCGGCACCTGCGCCGCCGCCTCGTAGATCTCGCGCTCGAGCCAGTCCCGCTCGGGGCGGATATCCATCGGCGGCAGGCGTCCGAGGCGGGCGAAGTTGAGCGTGATCTCATAGGCGTCGGCGCCGAGCCTGACCGGCATCGGCCGGAACCACTGGCTGCGCTCCGGCAGGCGCCGCTTGAACGGGACGTAGACGTCGATCAGTCGCCCGAGCATGGCGATGCCAGCGGCGGCTCCCCGCCAGTCGCTCTCGCGGGACAGCGTCGCCAGCAGATCCTTGGCGATCTCGAGGTCGCTCTCGCTCGTCCGGCGCGCGTGGGCCTCGACCGAGCGGCCGGGCCGCTTCCTCGTCAGCCCCGAGAGCTCGCGGCGCAGCTCGCGCTCGAGCGCAAGGAAGACGTTGGCCGGGGCCAGCCCGAGCAGCGCATGCTGGCGGTATACGATCAGGCTGCCGATGCCGGCGGTCGCGACCGCGACGGCCAGTGCGGTCGAGACGTAGGGCGGGTAGCCGCTGACGACGTCGCGGAGGAAGAGCAGCCAGAGCGAGAAGAGGAAGCCGGCCGCGAGCAGCCGGACCACGACCGACCCGACCTGCTCGCGGACGAGGAAGGCGACGATGCGGTCGCTGCGGTAGCGCGACGCCGTTGTCTGGAAGGTGATCAAGGAGATCGTCAGCACCAGGCCGAGCACTGCGCCGGTCGCAGTCGCGGTCGCGGTCAGCGTGCTGGCGAGCGTCCCTGCGCTCGGGCCGTTCAGGTGGCGGGCGGCGAACTCGCCGCCGGGCACTGACGCGAGGTGGCGGCCGTAGCGAGTGGTCAAGACGTCGGCCGCGAGGCCGCCGACGATCAGCGCCAGGACGATAAGGAGAAGGCCGACCTGGCGGCGGACGAGGACGGCCGTCAGACGCGGCCCGCCGAAGCGGTCGCCGACACGGCTGCGCTCGATCCGGACGTGCTCGCGGGCGCGATCGAACCAGAGGTAGGCCCGGCCCAGGGCGCGCCCGACGGCAACCTGGGCCGCTGGGAAGAGGGGCGCGGGCTCCTCGACGAGCGGAGGGAGTGCGTGGACGGACGGGTACTCGTCGCGCTGGAAGCGCAGCCGATAGCGAAGCGTCTTCGCGAGTCGGCGCACGACGAACCTCGCGTAGAGCGCCACGCGCCGGGCCTGCCGACGCATTCGCGTCCAGATGTCAGCGCCTGCCACACCGGGATTCTGGCGTCGCGAGGACGGGCCGGTGGTCGAGCACGGCGGACGGGACGCACGAGTGGGGCCTGAACTGCCAGCTGCACCGCGAGGGCGGGCCGACAGTCGAGTACAGCCGACGGCAGCGCGACTGGTGGCTGAAGGGCAGTGACCTCAGCCCATTCGACTGGTCCGCTTTGGCCGAAATGAGCTGTTGCTGCCCGGGTGCCGCACGCGTCGCGGTTCCCGCAGAAGGCGACAGGCGCCGGCGGAGCGTAACGAGACGCCCTACGCGCGTCGCCAGCACCCGCGCGGGCGACGTTCCCGAGCGACAGATTGACTAGGCGCTTTTCTGTTGCCTGAAGCCGAATACGGCTTGGTCGAGCGACCGAGCGGCGCGAACGCACCTGTCGCAGGGCCAGCGGCCGCAGCAGCTCCCTGCCATATAGCAAACATCTTATCCTGTACGACTGCAGCACGGCCTTGATCTCAAGCAGCCTCAGCGCGTCGTCGAGAACCCCGACCCTCTGAAGTCCGCCTAGTTGATGCACACTCGCGAGGTGAACGTGCGCCAGGTTGGTACAGGTCCCTGAGGTAGCAGAAAGACGCCGCGTCTCGCTTAGCTAAACGGTTTCCGCTCTAGGGTCATACAGAAGGGGTGATGGGCAAGCACCCCACGGACTAGAGCCGTCCACCTGAACCCGCTTCGCGGACCGCCCGCTTTACACGCAGCGGGGTCGGGAAGTTCGAGCCTCTCACCGCCCACTGGAAGAGCTCCTCAGAAGGGAGCTCCCCTAGTGCCGGATCAGCTCGAACAACCGGATCAGCTGAAGCCCTCCTGCCTTGTCGAGCGTCGTGAAACGCGCAGAGGTCAACCGATTGGTCAACTCGATCAGGCCTGGCAAGACGAGCGTCGACCCGTCGGGGGCTGGATCGTCGAGTAGCGACCAACCCTGACGAAGGCAGGGCCAGAGGCCGCCTACAGGCCCTTTCGCACGAGCCGTGGCCGAGTACGTCCACCTGAATCTGTCCTCGCCCTCTGTCCGTGGCGTCCCCCGTCGCACCGCAGGGACCGTCGCCCAGAGGCCCCCATCACGCAGGCGCCCTCCCTTGAGTTGGGCCAGGAGCGCGATGTCGTAGGGAATCGGCTGGCGGCGCTGCAGGTAGAAGAACGCCATGCGACGGATGTTGTCCACGTCACCGATCGAGTCGTAGAGATAGGCACTGATCACTCCGCGCACGGGATCCGCATGTTTTCCCTGTCGCAGCGCGATCGCCAGGTCCGTTGCCGCGTCCGCCCGGAGGGCGCCTCGCTCCATCTGGCCGAGAGCTCGTTCTGTCGCCGTCGCATCCTCGGGTCGGCCATAGATCGCTCGATAGACGAGCCCTGACACCCCGCGTGGCCCCACAACAAGCGAAGCAACGAACTCGGGGAGCGCCGTGGCAGCCGCGAACCGGCCGCTCGCGAGCTCGATCAGCACAGGCACAGGCTTCTCGAGCCGGAGGTCGTTTCTCGACCGCGAGCCGATGTGCCACCAGTCAGGCCGCTGCGGTGCCCCCGCGATCACGTCGCGGCTTGTCCAAACCGCTTTCACCTTTTCGCCGTCGATCGCGAACCCCGATCCGGTCTCGAATCTTTGGGGCCGTTTCTGGCGCTTGAGTTTCTGCTCGAGGGGCTTGGCGGACGCTTTGACCGCGCGCGGCGCCGGGCGTGCGCGCGGAGCAACGGCTCGTCTGGCAGGGGCTCCGGTCGGACCTTGCGTCGTCAATGCCGCAGCAGGCGGCCAGTCGGGAAAGGTAGGCGGCTTCGCGGGCGGGCCGTCGCCGAAGTAGACGTCGTCGCCTTCGGGAAACGTCGGGCTGATCGTCGGCACGAGGGTGCAGCGGTACGTTCGGGCGACGCGCGGTACCTCGGTCTGGAGGTATGTGCCCAGGCTCCGGCTCGTCACCTTGTTCTGCAAGGCCGTTGAGAACGCACCGGCCTTCGTTCCCCAGAGCCCCTCGAGCAGCACGCCGGAGAACAGGCATCGATCGTCCTCAGGGGTCGAACCGGGAATCATGAACGTCCGCGTCCCATCCTGTGCGGCGACGAACTTGTCGACAGCCACGACGGACGACCGAGGCCCCGGCCCCCTGCCGAGAACGGCGTCGGGCGTCAGGTCGGCAGCCTCGATGTCGGGAGGCAAGGAGCGACAGGCGTCGGCGAAGATCGCGACCTGATCGACTTGGTAGAGGTAAAGGCGGCGCCTGAGGGCTTCGACGGCAACGGCGCGAAGCTCGTGGTTCCAATCAGACAGCAGCCAGAGCCCCTCCTCCGCCTCCCGGATCAGACCGTGGCCGGCGAAGTAGATCAGGAGCCTGTGCGTTCCCGATCCGCCCTTCGCGAGCAACCGTTCAAGCGTCCGACGCAGGCGTAGCGCCGTCACCGGGTTCTTTTCGTCGGTGACGAGCCGTGCGTCGTACCCGAGCGCCTTGGCCCAGCGATGGAAGGCGCGGGCGCCGTTCACCGCTCCGCCGAGGTAGGGGAGCGGTGGCGCGTCACTGACGCCGATGGCGAGTGCCGCCATGCGCTTGCCCGAGGACATCGATCCCTCCCGTGCGACCCGCTGTTCGAATCCCAACGCCGATTCTAGACCCCTCCGTGCCGAGAATCATCAATCCGAGTAGACACGGGCGGCACGGTTTGCTTCGATCACGAGATGGCCCAGGACGCGAGTCGCGCGCGCGAGTTCGTGCAGTCGATCGACCTGACAGGTACTCCGCGCTGGCCGCTCGCGCAGGACGCCGCCTCGGAGGCGAGTGAGGTCTTCGACGCGGCGAGGTCTCAGGCGCAGGTCGTCGGCTCGGGGCTCTTCTCGTTCGCGCAAGGAGTCACCGCTGAGACGCGCGAGGCGATCTCGGGCTCGGCGCTGCTCGCGCAGCTGGTTGCGAACAAGCGCTCCTCCTCTACCGAGACACCGACCAAGTGGTACACGATCTACCAGGACGTCCTGCAGAGCGTGGGCTGGATACTCCAGGAGCGTGGCTGGAACGACTACACCACCGACGGCGCCGCCATGGAAGTACACGAGAAGATCATCGAGGTCCTGACGGCAGCGCTCGGCCCCTCGGTTGCGGCGATGACGCTCATCAAGTCGGCGGTCGATGCCCTCAAAGCGATGGCACCCAACAGCTCCTGGCTGACGATCTTCAACAGGGAATCCCAACAAGCGGAGATCGGACGCTTTCAGATCGGGCTCGCCGAGATCGGAGAAGAGTCGGACGTCTACGTCTCGATGCTCGCCTGCCTGATCCAGGCGAAGAGCTCGATCACCCAGGTGCTCCTCTTCAAGTTCAGGGCGGAGCACGCCGCCTTCAAGGCGAACAGCGCGAAGCTCTCGATCGATCGCTCCTCACTGTTGGAGATCCAACCCACGATACGAGCAAAGATCCGCGCCTACCAGGCGGACTACGTCAGCAGCATCAAGGACATCTGAGGTCAACCCGCCCAGCGCGCTACGTGAAACCCATCCTTTGCCAGGTGTTCGCTGATCCACAAAGGCGATGCAGGTAGCAGTCCAGCGGCTGCGCCGCAAATTGGAGGCCGATTAGAGGCTGGTGTTCGCCTGCCTCCCGGGGGAGGGGAGATTGGCGAGCTGTGAACACGCTCTACTGCATAGCTCACGCCGGACGCGGCCGATGACACGCCGGAGGTCAGGTGACGATCGCATCCGCGACCTCCATTGGATGAAGAAGCATCACGATCCGGACAGGTTCGCGTCGACTTCGGCGCCGATGACGGCTCCGCACGCGTCGCGCTTTTTGATCGTTTGCTGCCCGAGCGCGCGATCACGTTCTCGGGTAAGACAACAAGATCGTCGTTTTTGCAGGGATTTTCTACGGGAGCGACGGGACTCGAACCCGCGACCTCCGGCGTGACAGGCTTGTTCCTCCGATACGACGATTGGCGACGAGTGACGCGCAATCGCTCTCTTCATGCGGCCCTGCGGGCCGCGCCAGCTGATTTGTGCACGATTGCGTAGGCTCGATTTGAGACGTTTGCTGCCCTTCTGCTGCCCGAGAACTCTCTAACGCTGGACATCCGATCACCGACGACGGGCATCGTCGATCGCGCGTCGAAACAGGACTCGGGAACTGCCGACGTGGGCTGGTACGCGAATGAGGCGCGTCTCATCATGCGTGTGTGCGGCTGAGCTCCAACCCGTGAGCTTGGTTCCCCCGAAGACGAGTTGCCGCTGAGACAGTGCTCAGCTGGCCGCGACCCGCGCCGTTGCCGCGTCGTTGGCCGGCGGGATCTGGTGTCCGTCAGCGATCACGGTTCAAGGCGAGACCCACAGAACTCATGCTCGGTCAGTTTGCTTCGAGCGCGGGGAGCACTGCGTCGACGATGCGCTTGGCGAGCTTCCTGTCGAGCGGAGCGCCGCTGAGCAGGAGGCGGTAGTAGACGGGCCCGAAGAGAAGCTCATGGGCGAGTTCTGGATCCACGTCGAGCCGAAGGTCACCTCGCTCGATTCCGCGCTCGACCGGCAAGTACGGTCGGCGCTCGCCGTGCCATTGAACTAGTCGTCGCCCGCCCAGCTCCAGCGGGGAACCTCTCGCAACGGGTGCAGTTCGTCGTTGCTCTCGGCGTTCGAGTTCTGCATGGCGACCCTGGAGCCGAACTCCACGTGCGAGCGGACTGCGTCGCGAAACGGCTCGTCCTCGGGCATGCCGGCCTCGTCAAGCGCCGCCATGTACAGCTCGACGAACCTCTGGCGCTGCTGGTCGGTGATCTTGAGGTGCCGATGGACCGCGATCAACGCGGTGAAGCCGCCCAGCTCACAAGTAAAGCGGTCCGGGCCGCCGAACGATTCGGCCGTGAACGCGGTTAGATGGTCGACATGGTGAGGCTGACCCTCACCGAACAGCGGCTTGAGCACGGGATGCAGCTGACGCTGTTCACCGTCGAGTTAGCGCCGCCTGACGAGTTGTCAGCGAGGTGGCTGGGCCGGTCGATGTCGCCGGCTGCCGGTTAGGGCTGAGCTCGGAAGAGCAGTCGTTCCTTCTCGCGCGGCGAGTCCTTGACGTAGAAGCCGCGCGCCCAGCTGTCGTCATCCTTGAGGTAGAGCGTCCCCCTCGCCTTGGTGCTCGGCGCCAGCTGCGCAGTCGTCACTCCCGGGCCCGGCGCCGGATGCGTGGTGGGCGTCTTCGTGTGGCCGCGGAAGCGGAAGTGCGTGAACAGGCGCATGAACTCGCAGCCCGGCTCAGCAGTCGGCGTTACATCGGGTCGATGCGTATTCGGGGCGGGTCGGCGGGTATTCGGCTCTGCGAGGCGGTTCGCACGCGAATAGGGGCGCACGTCGTGCTCACATTCTGTAACGCGAGCGCCGTCTCACGCTCGGACGTCGCGTCGATTCGTCGTGTCGCTCTGTCGTCCTCCGACAGGCACGCGTTCGTCATCGCGCCGTGGCGGAGCCCGGCACTCTGGTTGTCGCACAAGAGCCGGAAAGCGACACGGCGCCCTCGAGTGGAGCTCCTATGTTGAGCGTAGGCCGCCGTCGGGCTAGGAGGGTTTGGCGCAAAAAACTCGTCGGACGGCTCCGATTCGGGGGATAGTGAGCCATAGGCAACCAGGAGGACACGATTTGCCCGACGCGGCGTAGGCGCATCGCGTCCCTCGCTGTGGGATGAGCCGATCATCAGGTTCTACGGCGACCGGAGCGAGGGTTTCCGAGCGCTCGACATAGCCCTAAAACACGGGCTCCCCGCACAGAACCTGCGACGGTACTGGCAGATCGCGGACGGGGAGCCCTGTGGCCCTTACTGGGAGCTAGCGTTTCGTTGCTAGCTGAGGCCCGCACACTCCTTGCAGAGCGGCAGACCGCCTGTTCCAGCGACCTTGTTGTACGGCTCGATGTTGTCGCCGGTCTTGCACTGGTCGTTGTTGTGATGCACGTCCAGCGTGACCTTGGAGTGGAACGGCGGGACCTTCAAGTCTTTCACCTCCCTTCTCGTGTCAATTGGCTCGATCCATGACTCGGGGAAGATCGAGCCGTACGACTCTAGACAGCGGGGCGGACGGTGTTTGGGGGCCGAACGGTCCCCACCGCCACGGCCCCCGGAGACACGAGAAGTGGTGCAGAGGACATATTCACCGCTGGGGTCGGATGTACCTGGTTGTCGCTAAGAGCGGTAATCGGCTCCGAGAAGGGCTTGGTTATGCGACGTAGACCCAGCCCGTTTCTCCGCCAAACCCTCCTAGGGAGCCGGAAAGGGCGGATGTTGACGTAGGCCGTTGTCGGGTGGTCCTCGTCGTCGCCTTGTCCGGCTCACGGGGGGGCGATGCCGACGGCATCATAGGCCGCGTCGACGGCTGCGACCTTTGCGGCCGCCTCCTCGGGGAATCCCGCGTAGCGACTCGCGACGACGTCGCGCAGCTGCTTGCGCGCCTCGGCGAAGGTGGCCTGTGCGGTGAGGCGCTGGAGCGTCGAGTAGTAGAGCCCGGCAACCTCACGGGGTGTGAAGTGCCTGGCGCCGGCAGGGTCAGTGCTACGCAGGACATTGACCGCCGCAAGCGTGTGGATCCCCGAATTGATGTGCACGCCACCGAGGTCGTAGTCGACGACGCGATAGTCGCGCATGTGATCGGGGCACCCGCATCGCGTCGGCTGGCTCGCGTCGCGGAGCGGCTCCCCGCCGCTGCCGAGGCCCGGCCCGATTTCCCAGCCCCAGTCGTCTACGTTCGACGCCTCGCCGCGCAGGTACCAGTTGTTGACGATCACACCGAAAATGTCTGACATCGACTCGTTGAGCGCACCGGGCTCGGCCAGGTAGACGAGTGCTGCGGTGTGTGACGTAACGCCGTGCGTGAGTTCGTGCGCGATGACGTCGAGGAAGGTGGCGAGGCTCTGGAACGCACCGTTCCCGAGGTGCCGCTGCCCGTAGACCATGCGCCCTTCCTTCGGGCGCCATTGTGCGTTGATCCACTCAGGCGGCGCAGGAAGCCCAGCACGGGTGCAGTTGACGACGGAAACCAGCGCCATCCCCTTCCCGTCGATGCCGTCCCGATGCAACACCGCCTCATAAAAATCGTGCACACGCGTCGCGTTGACGTGGGCCGAGACCGCGGCGCGGTTGCTCTCCCCCCAGTTGGCGCCGGGCGCTGCGACAGGCGGCGGTGTGGGTGCCCCGTCGATTTCCCCGAACTGGATGTCATGCGTGGTGACGAGCCGATCCGGATCGACCATCTCGAAGGCGCCGCCAAGCTTCCGACCGGAGAATTCGCAATACTCGCCGAGGTCGTCGACGCCGCGGCACACGCTCGCGATATCAAGCGTCGGCCCCGATGGATAGGAGAAGAGGATCTCGCCGTTCGTGGCGTCGACGAAGTAGTTGTAGGCTTCGGGCTCTTCGGCGTCGAGCGCCACTGCTCGGAAATCGGCTGGCGGCTTGGCCTCCGCCCACGCTTCAGGCGGACGCGCCGGGACGTCTTCGACCAGGTAAGCGAGGACGAGCTTGCCGCCACCGACGTCGAAGAAGACGAGCGCGGGTGCTTTCGCCGGCGTGAAGGTCTCCATCTCGAGCGCGTCGATGAGGTGCGCGACGGCGTCTGCGGGCGCAAGCCCCGCCACGGCGTCGACTTCCACGCGCCCGGTCTTCAGATCGGCGGAGACGAACTCCTGCGCGGCGCCGAGCTCGACGACGACCCGCGACCCGAAGACTGGGACACCCCGATGCGCCTGACGGAATCGCACCACGCGGTTTTCGGCGACAGGCGAGCGCTGGACGTCGAGGAGCGTGAGACCCGGTACCCGTGCGGGCTCCTCCGACGCCACGATGTCACGGAACTCCTCGCCGGGACGTGGAGCCAGTATCTGGTCAAGGTAGAACCGCGCCGCAGCCTCGTCGGTCGCGAACCCTGACGCGCGAACGCCACGAAAGCCCTCGGCGTCGGCGGACGCGCCGGCATCCGGCTGAACGGCATGAAAGTGGAGCGTGTCGAACCCGGAGATGGGCGCGCGGCTCGGGCTAGACATGGGAGGCAGGGTATGGCGCGGGGACTGGTCGGGCTCGACGGTGTAGATCGCCCAGAAGTCGCGCGCCAGCTGCGGATCGGTGAGGTACCCGTAGGGCATCGTGCAGTAGCCCTTCATCCCCCAGCCCGTGCCCCACGAGTTACGGACGATGAACGACTGGTCTGCATCGTCGTAGCCGACAGCAAGCACGGCGTGGCCTCCGAGCAGCTGCTCTCCGCGCGGAGGTAGCGGCACCTTGCCGGTCTTTGCGACGTCCGGGCTCATGAAGCTCTCGTAGACGGAGAAGCCGAACACGAACGGGTAGCCGGACGCGAGGCAGCCCTGCATCTGGTGCAGGTTCGCGAGCACCCGCCGGTAGACGAGCGCCTGGTGCTTCTTCCCCTCGACGTAGGCCGTCCTCGGCGGCTTCTCGGTGAACTTCGCGACGTCGTACGGCCACGTCGTCTCCGCGCAGACGCCGACCTTCGCGACGCTCTTCATCCCGTCCCGAATCATGGCGCCGCTGTCCGTGTCGATCGTCCCCATCAGCGCGCGCTCGTTGTAGTAGACGAAGAGCCTTGAGGGCATAAAGTCCTTCTGCTCCTGCTTGCGCTGTTCGAACTGGAACGCGGCTGCGATCGCGTTCGCCGTGGCGCTGCCGAGTTCACCCTGGTCGTAGACCTTCGGCATCTTCGACCTGAGGTCTGCCTTCTTCGGAAGCTTCGTCAGGACATCTTCGGGCGCCGAGTACGTGAAGTCCCGCGCGTCGGGAAGATCCGGGACCCAACCGAACCCTTTGACGGGTCGGTCGCGAAGACCCACGTTGCCAGAGTCTGTGCTCACTGCCTACTGTGTAGCTTCGCACGCGACCCCGCGATCCAGGTAGCCGGATAACGGGGCCCTGCTCTCGTTGGCGCGGCTCGCCAACGCGCCGATGCGCCAACCCGAGAATGTGAGCCCGCACCAGTTGCGGAATTAAGGCCGCCGAGCGTGCGCCAAAAGATGCGCCAACGTGAAGCCGCTAGCGCGGGTTGTGGAAGTACCCGGCCCGGTTTCGATCCGGCGCGCGATGTCGCCCTTTGGCGGAAAGACGACGCTGGGCTGGGCCAGTGTTCACGAATGTCCCTTGAGCGGAGCTGGGGGCACGGGCGCTTTGCGCGCTGCTCTGCCCGTGCGGACTGTCATATGTTGGGTGGGTGAGGCCCTCCGTCTCTCTCGCGGCTCTTCGCGAACGCAACCTGGCTTTGATCATCGGTTCGGCGACGGTTTCGTCGCTTGGCTCCGGGATGGCGCAGGTCGCTCTCGCCTTCGCCGTCCTGAGGATCGGTAACGCGTCCGATCTCGGGTTCGTCTTTTTGGCCCGCGAGATTCCGATCGTCGTGTTCCTTCTTCTCGGCGGGATCTGGGCTGATCGGGTCTCCCGAAAGTGGTTGCTCGTGATGGGGGATGCGACGACCGGCGCAGCGCAGGCGCTCACCGCCCTGCTCTTTCTCACCGGCCACGCGGCGATCTGGAACGTCGCCTTGCTGCAGGTCGTTTTCGGAACCGCGAACGCGTTCACGCGGCCGGCGTCAACGGGACTTGTTCCCCAAGCCGTAAGTCCGGCTCACCTGCAGCACGCAAATGCCCTCTCCGATCTCAGTCGCAGCACGATGCGTGTGATCGGCCCCGCGCTCGGCGCAGCAATCGTGGTCGTCGCGAACCCTGGCTGGGCGTTGGCCGCAGACGCCGCCAGCTTTATCGTCTCGGGGGCGCTTCTCGCCCAGCTGCGGATCGCCAGCGCCGATCGACCGGAGCGGAAGCGCTTCGTAGCCGATCTGCGGGAGGGCTGGGGAGAGTTCAGAGCTCGCACCTGGGTGTGGGTGATGGTGTCGAGCTTCGGCTTCTTTCAGTTGACGCTTTTTCCCGCACTCCTCGTTCTCGGCCCGGTCATCGCTCAGCGGCACCTGGGCGGTGCGGGTGCGTGGGGCGCGATTTTGGCTTTCCAGGCAGCGGGCTCCGTCGCAGGCGGACTGATCTCGCTGCGGCTGCGACCTGCCCGGCCGCTGTTCGCGAGTTGCCTCCTGATGCTCCCGACGGCTGGGTTTCTGGCGATCCTCGGTGCGGCGGCACCCGTCTGGGTGCTGTGCCTCGCTGGATTCATCGCGTCTGCCGGGTTGACGAGCGGCGACATTTTGTGGGTGACAACGTTCCAGCGGGAGATACCGGAGCATCTGCTCTCGCGTCTCAGCTCATTCGACTGGCTGGGCTCGGTCGCGTTGAACCCGATCGGGTACGCCCTCGTCGGACCCTTAGCGGGTCAGATCGGAGTGGTCGAGACCATCTACCTCGCGGCAGCGATTAACGCAGCGGTTTCGTTGGTCGCGGCGACGGTTCCAAGCATCCGCCGACTGCATGCAGAACCAACGCCGCCCCCAACACCCCCAACGTAACTCGTCGGCGCGAGCCACTCAGGGCGGACGCGCCTCTATGCCATCTCCAACTCCGGCCGCGAGGCGGAAACGACCCGCGTCGCAGAATGCGGGAACTGCGACACCGTCGCGGCACCCCGGGCAGCAACAGCTCATTCTGGCCAAAACGGACTAGCCGAATGGGTATTTTCTCTTTGGCCGACGGGCCTGCGGGGGCGCGGTAGCGGCACACTGCATAGGAGCGGCTACAAGAGCCGTCCGGCGGCGTATCTACATTCCTCACCGTGGCCGTCGCGAATCTCTCCGAGCACGTTCGCGAGGCGGTCGAGCACGAACGCGAGGTCATCGCGGGGCGGTTAGCCGATCTTCGAACCCAGGCGGAGCGCCTCCACGCGGTCGTCGCGGTCGTCGATCGGAGCGTGGAGGAGACTGTACGCCTACTTCGGCAGATAGACGAGATGCTGGGGCTCGCGCCCCAACTCTCACTGGAAGCGATGCACGGAGAGCTTCGTGGACAGCGCCTTCGCGAGATTGCAATTGATCTGCTCCGCCAGAAGAAGGGCGTCGGCTCGATCGTGCACTACCGAGAGTGGTACGAGCTCGTGCTCGAGGAGGGCCTCCGCGTCGCCGGCAAGGATCCCCTGGCAACATTCCTAACCCAGATCGCTCGCGCCCCAGCCGTCGAGTCCGTGCGTCCGCGCTCTGGTCTCTACCGCCTCCGAGCGGCATAGATCAAAACCGGCCGAATCTGTCCGACCCGTCTGATACCTGTCTATGTAGCTGGTGTCAGCTACAAGCGCAGATACGGGGTGCTGATGGAGACATTGCCCGACCAATTCAAAGGCGCGCTCGCGAGAATCGAACTCACGGAGAAGCGGGAGCGTGTCGTCGCCGCCCAGGAGGAGATCCGCCACTGCCTCGAGGAGGATGAGCAGCTTTGTACCTGGGGAGTCGCCACCGTTCTTATCGGCTCCTATGCGCGGCACACGGCGATCTACCCCGGCAAAGACGTCGACGTTTTCACGAAGTTGACGAAGCTCGACACGAGCGCGGACCCGAACGCAGTCTTCGAGGCCGTTCTCAGAGTGCTGGTGGCGAAGTACGGAAACCAAGCCGAGGCACAAGCTCGGTCGATCAAGGTCACCTTCCCGATCGACGGCGAGGAGGACTTCGCGGTCGATGTGGTACCAGCAGTGAGGATGGGCACTCGCTGGGCCATCCCACGCCGCGATCGCGATCTCTGGAAGTCGCCCGACGCTGGCGAGCGCTGGCGCGAAACCGATCCAGAAAAGCTCACCGCGCTGACCGTGGAGTTGAACTCCAAGCTAAAGGTCGACGGTCAAGGAGCCTACGTTCCGATCGTGAAACTCGTCCGCCAGACGCGCCGTCATCACCGGGATGACCGAAAGCCCGGCGGCTTCTACTTCGAGCTGATGACGTATTGGACGTTCGTGGCCGATGTGAAAGGCGACAGCTTCGCCGAGCTCCTCGCGGCAACGTTGCGCTCGCTCGCGACACAGCTCGAAAACTCGACTCCCCTCACCGACCCCGTGCTCGATAAGCCTTACAAGCCCGAGCCCGATCCGGACGATCGTGCGGAGGCGGCAGCCGTCTTCGAAGACCTTGCATCAAAGGCTGAGCTCGCTTTGACCGTTGCTCGTTGCCCGGCCGCCGCGCTGTGGCGCGAGATCCTGGGCGAGAACGAGCGAGGGCCGTGCTTCCCCCTTCCGCCCGGCTGCGACGAGAAGGGCAACGCGATCAAGAACGTAGCGGCTGTGGCCGCGGTTGGCTCCGAGGAGGCGAGTGGGTTCGCATGAGATCGCCACGCTCGACGTCGCCTCGCTCGAGCTCTTCCAGACAGAGCTGATCGAGGCGAGCTTCGAGCCCGATCGGTCAGACCCCCGCCGCTGGATCGGACCGATCGCCGGCTCACTCCGTAGCCTGACCCAGGCCAACACGATGTCGATTCGGTTTGTCGACGGCTGGCCGTTCCAACACCCGCGCTTGTATGTGGAAGGCCTGGACGAACGCCACGTGAGTGCGGGAGGCGAAGTCTGCTTATGGCGATCGGGCGCGGTTTCCGACGAGTGGCTGACCCTGGGCGGGTACCTGGCGCGGATCGAGGAGTGGGTGCGCCGAGCCAAGGAAGGGTTCCATCCGGAGGACTTCGCTCTTGACGCGCATCTTTCGTTCGGGCGCGTCCGGCCCGAATCATTGGCAACGGTGGACCTCAGCAAGCTGCGACTCGACGGGTCCCGGGGCAAGCACGGCGTTATTTCAGGTACCTGGAAGAAAAAGGTGCCCGTGCTCGAGATCCAAGCAGGCGGTGGGGCCCGGATCGGAGGTCGGTGGTACTACGTTGGACAGGTCAACGCACCCCCACGCAACCTGGCTGGTGTCCGGGCACTCCTCTCGCAGAGCCAGCGGAATAACTTCGATCGACGCTTCCGCAATGTGATGAAAGACGGGACGCCACGTCTCTTTCTTGTGGCGTGGGACCGAGAGCTCGGCCGCGAAGCCCTCGTACTCCTGGCCGAGCGACGCGATGGCGAAGTTGTCGCTGAAGCCATCGAAGTGGCGCCGACGGACACGGACGTCCTGCGTCTGCGCGCCGGCCCCGACGTCGCTTCGCTCATTGCGAAGTCGGTACTCGTCTTCGGTGTCGGTGCCGTCGGTTCACGCCTCGCGCTCCTGTTGGCGCAAGGCGGCCTAGGCAGATCGGTGATCGTCGACCCAGAGCGCCTCCGTCCCGGCGACGTTGTCCGTCATGCCGCAGGTTCTTGGTTCGTGGGACAGACGAAAGTTGAGGCCGTGGACCTCCTCGCGTTCAGCCAAGCCCCTTGGGCAAAGGTCAAGAAGGTTGCTGGCATCGCATGGAATCCCGAGGAGATCCGCAGCCAGATACCCAAGGTCGACCTCGTGGTTGACGCCACGGGAAGCGCAAGCTTCACCAACATGCTTTCCGCTCTTTGCGAGCAGGAAGCAGCGCCACTTCTTTCAGTGGCGCTCTACCGCGCGGGCTCAGTGGGACGAGTTCGCCGACAAGGCCCCGGAGACACTGTGATCACCGATCGGGCCGGCGAGGAGCGGTATCCGGTCATCCCTCCCGCCGACGAACCGCTTGTCTTCGAGGCAGGCTGCTCCTCGCCAATCAACAACGCCTCACCAATTGCCGTCACGGCAATCGCAGCGCTGGCTGCCGACGTGGCGGTGGACTATCTGACCGGGCGGAACCTCTATCCGGACGAAGTGATCGACATCTATCGCCCGCTGACTGAGCCTCCGTTCGAGGAGATCGGACGATACGGACATGAAGTTGCCTAACCGTGCCTGGCGTGTCTGGATCAGTGAGGAAGCGCGCAGCGCAATGGCGGCGGCCTCCGCCAGGGCTCACCCCCACGAGACAGGCGGTGTGCTCGTCGGCGTGTTGGCTAATGGTCTCGGTGCCGGTCGACCTTGGGTGACGAACGCGATCGAAATACCGTCGCCAGAGGCAGGGCCGAGACACTACGAGCTGCCTACCGGCGCTCGGGGTCGGACGGTCCGGCGGCTGCGAAATCAGGATGCACGGCTGGGTTACCTTGGTGACTGGCACTCACACCCGATCAATGTAAGCCCGAGTGGCAGAGATGCGGCTTCAATCGCCTCGATCAGCGTTAGCGGCGACTGCCCGAGGCCACTTCTCTTTGTGTTGCGCCGAATGAAGGACAGCTACGAGATCGACGGTCGGCAGTGGACCGGCGCGTCGTTGCGACGCATGCGCATTCTGGATGCTGGGCCCCTGGCGATGAAGGCGACTCGCGTAACGAAGAGGATGTCGATGCACGGCCCGCGCGTTAGCGTCTGGTCGCGACGATGAAGACAGTCAAGCTCCGCGAACTCCTCCTCGCTCAGCAGGCCGAGCTCGTAGCCGGCGTCGATACAGCTCGCGGCGTCGTCGAACATCCCACCGATCTAGGGATGATCGTCGAAATCGATTGGTGCGCGGCCTTTAGGAGATTCTTGCCTGAGCGGTACGCGGTCAACAAGGCCACGATTGTTGACGCGGACGGAAAGAGAAGTGATGCCCTTGATCTCGTGGTCCACGACACGACCCACTCGCCGCTCCTCTTCGAGAAGAGTGGCGTGCGCTACATCCCCGCCGAGAGTGTCTACGCAGTCTTCGAGATTAGGCAGGAGCTGAATCGGGCCAACGTCCGCTATGCCGCCGAGAAGGCAGAGTCAGCCAGAGGCCTGCGCCGTACGAGCGCACCGTTCCTGAACGCCGGTGGCGATGTGCGGCCGCTCAAGCTCTTCCCGATCGTTGCAGGGATCCTCGCAACCTCATCAAGCTGGACAGATCCGCTCGGGCCCCGCCTCCGAGAAGCGCTGGGAGAATGTTCCCGCGACGGGCAGCTCGATCTCGGGTGCGCGCTTCATCACGGCGGGTTTGCCGCCGCGTACCCCAAGGACGGTGCGGTGGCGATCGAGAGAAGCGCGTCGGACGCAGGCTTGATCTTCATCCTTATGTACCTCTTTGAGCAGCTTCGCCTCATGGGCACGGTGCCTGCGATCGACCTTCAGGAGTGGGGTCGCACCCTCGAGCCGGACACGTAAACCACCCCTGAGACTACCCCGCGATCGCCATCTTGGGCTGGCTGCTTGCAACGAGCCAACTACTGCCCGCAGATGACGTGAGTCGCTGCACATTGCGAAGGACACATCTCGCACGAGCTGCTCCCGGCGGCGATCGACCACGCAGCGTCGTGGAGAAACCACGACCGTACCGAAGGCCCACAGCGCACGCCGTCGCGCGCGCCGAGCCAAGGGCCGATCGCGCGGAGGCAAGAAGGGCGAGCGCGCCGATCCAACCGCCACCAGCAGAGCATAGGTTCACGCGCGCGCCCGAGTCCCACAAAACACTGGGGCCGTGCGTCAGTCCAAATCTTCGGGCGTCGCGCTCGCTTGATCTTCGGGTGCGTTGATATCGGGAGGCCTACGCACTGGCACGCCTGGGCGCTCCGGGTCCGCGAAGCGCGCTTCTCGCTCGCGCTGAGCTTTCAGCGCAACGTACTCCTCGTAGCCTGCGTGGAGATCGCCCTCGTACCGGACTCGGTCGACCAGATCCGGCGGCGGTCCGCCGACAGCGACAATGCAGCATGGGATCGCAGAGGCGAGCTTTGTCGGCACACCCCACCTTGCTCGAACGCGACGCCCGAAAAGCGTGATGTTCAAGGCTCCCGGAAGTGCCGCGCTCGGCGAGATTACGCCTGCGTGGCCTTCTTCGCGAAGCCGATGACCCTCGGCCTGGCACCGCGACCTGTCGTCGTCGACGAGCGCGTCAGGCGGAAAGCCCGCGGCCTCAGCCAGCTCGAAGGTGCTGTAGTCGACGATGTTCTCCTGCGTGAGAGTGACGGCCCAGATCTTCATGCGGACAAGGTCGAGATCTGCGGCCGCGCGAAGATTCTCCGCGCGGACGAGGTCCGCCCATGCTGCATCCGGGTCGAGAGACAAGTATTGGGTCGCTCCGTCTCCGACCATGTGCCAGCGGCCCGACGACCGGTTGTTCCGAGCCCAGAAAGGCGTGTCGTAGTTCGCGTATCTGAAGGCAGTCTGTCCAAAGAAGCCGGTAACCGGCGTACGGGTCGGTAGCTCAAGTTCCATGTTGTGCGCGTCCCTCCCGGGCCCCGAGAAGGAGGCCCCGTTCAAAGTCTGGATCGTCGATGACGTCCACAGGGCGCCGCCCCTTCAGCTCAGGACGGGGCCTGGCAAACCAGGCAAGGACGCCCTCAGGCGTCCAGGCGTCCTTGAGAAGGAGTACGAGCCGGGCGACGATGTATAGACGGCGCGACGGAGGACCTCCGTTCTCAAGCCAACGCTGAACCGTCCGCTCATTGACATCGAGAAGTTCGGCAATGCTCTTCCGAGTGGTGTGCGGAAGCCAGCTGACCAACAGTGTCACAACCGCCTTAGTGTCGTTGGGGTCCACTGGCAGATCCTCATCCAGCGCGTCACGAACGATGTGGCGGATTGACTCCGCGCGCAGGATGAAGTCATCGAGGATGTCGAGTGGTCGCTCCTCCCCGACCTCCTCGATCTTTCGGAGACCGCCGATCATGATCGTTCGAATCTCGTTCGCGGCGACCGGGTCTAGGCTCGGCGGCAGTTGCTTTTCCAGCCTGAGAGCAAGCCGCTGCGCGGTCTCCCAGAATCGCTGGAAGTGCTCATCGGCGTCGACCGGCTCTGCGTTCTCGGCTTGCTCGCGCAGAACCTGAATCCATTGCCGAATTAGATGATCCAGCAGTTCAAGTTGTTCTCGCTCCTCGGGGGATGCTAGGAGCTGCATGTCACCTCCATGTCTGGCATGTACGACATTATACTGACATTCCGCGTAAAGTAAACCCGCAGGATCAGACGGCAGCGGATACGCAGTTGGGAACCTTCCGTTACCTAGCTGGCGTCCGCCGCGAGATAGTCGTCGAGCCGTTTTGCGGATGCCTTCTCATTGCCCGGCATCAAGTGCCGGCGCGGCCTCTTCCCGCCTGGCACTCGGTGCCAGCGTGCCTTCCGGGAGCAGCTGGAGGTCGCCGGGAGCCGCCGGACGATCCTCCTGCACTGCCGGTTCCTCCTGTCCACGAGGGCGCAGAATGTGGCGCGATCCCTGCACCAGATTCAATATCGGGGCCGACCTGCATGAACGCGGGGCCGTTCCTGAGCCGGATGTCGGGCCTGCCGGGCCTGCCCGCGCGAGCGTGCCAGGCGCTCTGCCAGGTCCTCCCGCATTCCCGAGCCAGTGCCAGGTTGGGATGGCCCGGATTCCGGCACCGGAGGCCCGCATTCGCGCTGTGGTAGCCGCGTAGCAGGCGTTTCGCGCCTTTGGCCGCCCTGCCGAACGAGACTAGGCCCGTCGTGCTCACCTTTGGCCGCCCGGAGTAAGGTCCCAACCATGCCCCGCGCTCGCCGTTCCCTAGCCGGCATCCGCGCTCAACGCGAGCGCGACCGCGAGGCGGCAGTCGCTCTGCGGAAGGCAGGCAAGTCCGCAGGCGAGACGGCCGAGATCCTCGGTCTGTCGAGCGCCCGCGCCGTCCGCAAGTTGTGCTCCGGGGTTGCGGGACGCTCTTTCTCTGTCGGTGACCGACACACCGACAGAGCGACAGCCTGAGGGCGTGAGCCCGCGCCGGTTGCGGGATTCCATGTCGCGCCCGCCGCGCGAAGCACGCGTCAGGTGCGGGGGTACGGGGCCGATGTCGTCATCTGGCGGAAGTGCGACATCTCACGAGCCTCGTCTGGAACGTGCTCAAGTCCGCAGACGGGGCAGATCATCGGTGGTCCCCGATGGAGGCAACACCTTGGTGGATCGCCAATAGTGGCTTAGGGCACCTTCCCTGAAAGCACCGTCCATTCCCTTAAATTGCTCGCGGGGCCGTTTGTTTCTTTACGTTCCAGAGTCT
>Ga0193695_1000051_pt1 | contig 23023 bp, 22 predicted proteins | sample L3s2metaG_FD_160568 | JGI IMG/M metagenome (GOLD analysis project Ga0193695, IMG submission 160568) | Soil microbial communities from a riparian zone of the East river system, Colorado, United States - L3s2 | ecosystem: Environmental > Terrestrial > Soil > Riparian zone | place: USA: East River... | reverse complement strand
GACGGGTGCCTCCACAGTGGCCTGCGGAGGTGGCTTCACCGATCGCCCCCCTCGCCGACCGGCAATTGCAGGTCGGGCCCGGGAATCGGCGTGCCGTGCGGATCGTGGCTCGGCTCGCCGAGCTTCGCCGCGATCAGCTCCTCCAGCTGCTCGGAGATGTGGTGCTCGAGCACCTCGGCCTCGGCGTGGACCATGTCATCCGGCATCCCCAGCGCCTCGGAGAGGTAGGCCTCGATCAGCCGGTGGTGGCGGATCACCTCCAGCGCGACCTTCTCCCCGGCCGGCGTCAGCGTCACCCCGCGGTAGGGCAGGTACTCGACCAGGCCGAGCCCGTCGAGCTTTTTCAGCATCGAGGTCGCGGTCGCCGGGGCGACCGCGAGCCGCTCCGCCACCTCGCCGTTGAGCACCGGCCCCGGGCGGTCCCGCGAGAGGGCGTAGATCGCCTTCGCGTAGTCCTCTATCGCCTCCGATGATTTAGACACGCCTAAATAAGTTTGACATATCTAAAAGAGGACCGTCGGGCCGCTGCCGCCCTGTGCCTACAATCGAGCTGTGACCGACGCTACCGCTGTCGAGCTCGACGCCCAGTACCGCCAGCTGCGCGAGGAGTGCGGCCTGCTCGACCGTTCCGAGCGCGGCAAGCTGATCGTCAGCGGCGGCGAGGCGGCCGAGTACCTGCAGGGGCAGCTGACCAACGACGTCGAGGCGCTCTCGCCCGGCGAGGGCCTCTACGCGGCGCTGCTCGATCGCAAGGGCCACATGCAGGCCGACATGCGGGTGCTGCGGATCTCGCCCGAGGAGATCTGGATCGACACCGAGCAAGAGGCGCTGGGGGCCGCGCGGCGCCACCTGGAGATGTACAAGATCGGCCGCGAGGTGGCGATCGCCGACCTGAGCGACGAGCGGGCGATCTTCTCCCTGATCGGGCCGCGCAGCGTCGAGATCGCCGGCACCTCGGCGCTGCCGGAGCACGCCGGCGAAGTGACCGCCGTCGGCGGAATCGAGTGCCTAGCCGTCGGCACCGCCGCCGGCATCGACCTGATCGCCAAGTTGGCCGATGCGGCACGACCGCGGGACACCCTGATCGACGCCGGCGCGGTCGAGGTCGGTGAAGAGACGGCCGAGGTCGTGCGGATCGAGGCCGGAACCCCCCGCTTCGGCGCCGAGATGAGCGCCGAGACGATGCCCGCCGAGGCCGGCATCGTCGAGCGCGCGGTCAGCTTCACCAAGGGCTGCTACATCGGCCAGGAGCCGGTCGCCCGTCTCCACTACAAGGGCCGCCCCAACCGCCGGCTGCGCGGGCTCGAGCTGAGCGGCCAGGCAGCGCCGGGCGAGAGCCTGCGGCTGGGCGAGAAGGAGGTCGGCCGGATCGGCAGCGCCTGCGTCTCCCCCGCCCGCGGCCCGCTCGCCCTGGCTGTCGTCCGCCGCGAGGCCGAGCCCGGCGCGGAGCTGGTCGTAGGTGAAGATGGCGTTACGGCTCGCGTGATCGACCTGCCGTTCGGCTAGATTCCGCTCCGATGGGGAGCAGACGGTCGATTCCACGCGCCGGTGGGGCGCGTTCGTTGTCTATAGGACGACTGATGCGCCCCGCGGTGGCGAGCTGCGCGCTCGGCGCGCTCGCCCTGCTGGGCGGCGGCTGCGGTGCCTCCGAACGCCCCAATGACCCGCGGCCGCAGCCGCCGACCCGGGTCAGCGTCGCGATCAGCGACGGGGCGATCAGCGTGCAGCCGCCCCAGATCGCGATCGGCCCCGAACCAACCCAGCAGATCCCCCAGAACCAGCACGCCGGGCAGCCGGCGGTGCGTTCCAAGGCACCGCTCAACGTCGTCTTCGTCGCCGCCAACCTGACCGATGTCGACTCCCGCCTCGAGGTGCGCGGCAACGGCAAGGACCTCAGCTCCGAGCCGCTCTACGCCAACGCCAACATCAGCCTGCAGGCGATCCTGCCGACCGGCGTCTACCGAGTCAGCGCCGCCGACATCCCCAGCGCCAAGCCGGCGAAGCTGGTCGTAGGCCCGCGTCGCACCTCATCGCAGAACGACCTGCTGCTGCCTTAACGCAGTTACTTGTCTGTCAGCTAGAATGCTCCTTAGGAGGGTTGAAGCAGACAGGCGTGCTGCGTGCGATTGATACTCGCAAAGTCCTGCTTGACCAGCAGGATCAGGTTCGAGTCCGGCGCCCTCCGCAGATGCTCGATCCGGCGCGGAAATCGAGTGCTGGTGCGATTCATCGTGCTAATCTCGCGGTGGGTATCAATTGCACGCGGGGTGGTTCCCGCTTCAACAGGCTCGACCCGCTCCGGCGGGTCGTTCGCCTTTCTGGGGGGCAAAGACGCACCTGTCGCCCAGAGGCGGTTTCTGTCCGCAGCGACCCTCATCCTGGCATGGCCCTCCTTCGAGGGCACGTAACCCAGAAGGCGCACCGCGTCCTCGCTGATCCTGAGGGATTCAGCGTACGGCGGGGAGAGCGCCGGAGAGGAATCGAATATGTCAGGAGTAGCACTGGCGATCCTTGCGATCGCACTCATCGGTGTCGGGTGGCTTCTATTGCGAACGCGCGAGTCGAATGCGCGCCTCGCTGAGGCCAGTCGCAGGTCGGAAGAAGAGGCCTCAGAGGCAAAGCAGGAACGAGACGGCCTGCGGGAGTTCGGCGAATCCCTCAAACAGGTCGAGCAGGCGGTCACCCAGTACAAGTCCCGCGAGGACGCGAGGGACAGCAGGGTTAGCGAGATGCTCGCCGGGGTCGCGCAGAAAAGCGATCGGGTTGTCGAGCGGGTGGACGGGCTCGTGGGGCGCTGGGCAAACCCCAAACAGCGCGGCCAGCTGAGCGAGGAGTGGTTGGTGGCGGCGCTGCGACAGATGGGACTACGCGACAGCGTCCATTTCGAGACCCAGAAGCGAGTCGAGATCGACACCGCTCGTGGCCAGAAGGACGGCGTCATCGACGTCTACCTACTTCTCCCCAACTCGCAGGGGGTCGCTCTCGACGCAAAGTTCCCCTGGGTCCGGTTGCTGGGCGAGGTCCTGGACGAGGGAGGAGAAGAAGCTCGCGAGTTCGCGCTGCGCAAGCTGAGGGACTCGCTTCGCACGCACATCAAGGACGTCGGCGGGCGCGAATACCGCGGCAGCCGCGACGTTTCAGTCCGCCACGTGCTCGTCGTCGTCCCCGACTGGCAGACGCTGGAGCTGGTCAGAGGAACGGATCCCAAGATCGCCGAATATGCCGCCGAGCACGGTGTCGGGCTCCTTCCGGCGGACGGCCTCTATGAGATGGCGAATGCGCTGGCCGAGGTCCATCGCGAGGAGGGCTGGGGAGAGAAGGTGGGCGAGCTCTTCACGCCTCAACACGCGGATCGCATGTTTGCCGCCTGCGTCGATCTCCTAGATCGCATGGCAACCGTGGCGAAGCGCTACAACAGCCTCGGCGAGTCGTTGGAAAACATGGGCGGTGCTTTCGGTCCCAACGGTTTGGTCGGCCGCGACGTCCTCGACCCGGCCGCCCGGGCTGCCGACAAGGTTCCGCGGGAGCTAGAAGCGGAGATCCGCAAGCTGGATCCGGCGAAGACGGAGAAGTACACCACGCGGCTGGAAGAGAAGCAAAACGCGGCCTGACCCGGGGTCACGGAGCGGTGCGAGGTTGGGTCCTCCATAGAGCCCAACCCTCGCACGGTCTTTGGGACAGGCGTTGATCTAGGATTGCCGCCCGCCCGCAAAACGACCCCTACGGAGGAAGGCTTGGCCGTCGACACGAGCGCAGTCGCGAAGTTGGACGTGGAGCCCGGAACGCTGCCGGAGACGATGGCTGCGTGGGTGATCCGCCAGGAGCGCGAGGGCGAGCCCAACGACGCCTTCCAGCTCGAGCAGATCGAGGTGCCCGAGCCCGGCGCCTTCGAGGTGATCGTCCGCGTGATGGCCGCCGGGGTCAACTTCAACAACGTCTGGGCCGCGCTTGGTAAACCGGTCTCGGTCTTCGGCTACGGCGACCACCCCACCTACGGCCACCACATCGGCGGCTCCGATGCCTCGGGGATCCCCTGGCAGGTCGGCGAGGGCGTCACCCGCTGGAAGCCGGGCGACGAGGTCGTGATCCACTGCAACCAGGCCTCCTACGAGGACGTCGAGGTGCACGGGCTCGACCCGCTTGCCGCGCCGAGCCAGAAGATCTGGGGCTACGAGACGACCTGGGGCTCCTTCGCCCAGTTCAGCAAGGTGCAGGCGCAGCAGCTCCTCCCCCGCCCCCAGAGCCTCTCCTGGGCCGAATCCTCCGCCTACGGCCTCACCTACTTCACCGCCTACCGGATGCTGATCGACCAGTGCAAGCTGCAGCCCGGTCACAACGTGCTGATCTGGGGCGCGGCCGGCGGCCTCGGCGTCTTCGCCACCCAGCTCTGCAAGGCGGCTGGCGCCAACGCGGTCGGCGTCGTCTCCTCTGATGAGAAGGGCGAGCTGGTGAAGCAGCTGGGAGCGGTCGACTACATCAACCGCAGCGAGTTCGGCGAGATGATGCGCACGCCCGAGAACCTTGCCGACAAGGCCGCGGACAAGGAGCGCTTCAAGGCCTCGCGCGGCTTCGCCAAGCGGGTCAAGGAGATCCTCGGCGACGCCCCCGACATCGTCTTCGAGCACGTCGGCCAGGCGACCTTCCCGACCTCGGTCTTCGTCGTCAAGCCGTTCGGCAAGGTCGTCATCTGCGGCGCCACCTCGGGCTTCCAGCTCGACTTCGACGTGCGCTACCTGTGGATGCGCCAGAAGCAGATCATCGGCTCGCACTTCGCCAACGCGTACGAGTGCATGCGCGCCAACCAGCTGATGGCGGAGGGCAAGGTGCGGCCGGTGCTGTGGAAGACGATGGGCTTCGAGGGCGTCCCCGAGGCGCACCAGCTGCTGCATGAAAACAAGCACCTGGGCAAGATCTCGATCCTGGTCGGGGCCGAGTCCGAGGACGAGGGCAAGAACGAGGACGGCGCCGGCGCGATCCGGGCCGAGGTGGGAGCGTAGAAATGGCTGAGGTCTGCACCCTTGACTGGCACATCGCCCCCTTCCGGGCCGACCGCTGGCTCGACCTCTGGGAACCGGCAGCGGCGCGGATGCCGGCCTTCGGCGCCAAGAGCTGGTCGCTGACCCGCTCGATCGACGACCCGCTGTCTTTCCAGCAGACCTCGATCTGGGAGAGCCGCTCCGACTTCGAGCGCTACTGGTTCTCGGAGGAGATCGAGACCACCCGCGCGGCGATCATCGACCTGCACGACCTGCCGATCCTGCCCGCCTGGCATAAACAAATCGCCGGCGAATAGCCGGCGATTTGTCTCTAGGCTCGCTCTAACGGAGCCAGGGTGAGACCGGCCTCGTTGAGCTGCTCCCAGTAGTGCTCGGCGGGCTCGCGCGCGCCCGACCAGACGATCGCCTGGCCGCTGCTGTGGATCGTCTCGGCGATCTCGTGCCCCTGGGCGACCGTCATCCCCGGCAGCACCCGAGCCAGCGTCTCGGCGACGTGGTCGAAGGTGTTGTGGTTGTCGTTGCAAACGATCACCCGCCACTCCCCACCGAGGTCGGAATCCGGCCCGGCTTGGCGCGGCTTCTCCAAGGTCGTCGTCATCGCTGCATTATCCGCATATAGACCCGTTCTAGGGATGGATGTGACCAAGCAGATCAAGGACGCGGGGAGCGTGGCGTGCTTTGCACGCGAGCGACCGAGGACGCCGAGATGCGCCGGTCACATCCGGCCCTAGGATGGGGCTGGGACGCGGACGACTACGTCGTCGAAGCTCCCAACCACGCCCTTGGCGTTGCCGATCGCGCCGAGGGAGAAGCCCGACGCGCGCCCTTCGAGTTCCCCCGCGGCCGAATCGGTGACGTCGGCGACGAGCCGGCCGCCGACGTAGGCGAGGACGTGGCAGGTGCCCTTTTCCGGGCCGCTGGTGAGGTTGAAGGCCCGCAGCCGCAGGTCGCTGGCGCGGTTCAGGCCCTTCGCCCGCACCCCCTTCTCGATATGCAGGTATTCGATCCGGCCACCGCTTGAAACCTTGCGCAGCTGCGCCTTGCGCTGCAACGGGTAGACGAGCAGCTGGTAGCCGGCGTTGGCGCCACCGGTGCGCAGGTCGAGTGCCAGGAAAGCCTTTCGCTGGATCGGCTGTGGAGTGCTGCTGAGCAGCCGGCCGACTGCGGCGATCTCGAGATCGCGCCCGATCACCGGCGTCCGGTACGCGCATACCCCCGTCTGCCTGCCGACGAGGACCCGCACCGCGTGGTCGGAGCCGCCGCGCTTGCAGCGATCGCCGGAGAGCTTGACGATCTGCGCCCGCTGCGCTTCGGACTCCATGCCGTTGCGGTAGATCCCGATCAATGCCGCCCCGGCGCTCGCGACCACGGCCAGCATGGTGACGGCAACAGTGGAAACGGCTGCAATTCGCAGTCTCATTGTCCGCAGCCTAAACACGGCCTCGGCGAAAAGATGCGCATTTTGGGCGATGAACGCCTCTTGCCAGGGGCGTGTCCGAGTTTTCGGGTCCAATGTGACCCATAACCTCGGACACGCCCGGGTGCGGCATATCATTTGATCGATGGCCGAGCACCGACTACCCGAGCGCGATCGTCCTTGGGTGATGCGCACCTACGCGGGCCATTCCGACGCCCGCCGCTCCAACGAGCTCTACAAGGGCAATCTCGCCAAGGGCCAGACCGGGCTCTCGGTCGCCTTCGACCTGCCGACCCAGACCGGCTATGACCCCGACCACGTCCTCGCCCGCGGCGAGGTCGGCAAGGTCGGCGTCTCGATCACCCACAAGGGCGACATGCACCAGCTGCTCGACGGGATCCCGCTCGACAAGATGAACACCTCGATGACTATCAACGCCACCGCCGCCTGGTTGCTCGGCCTCTACGTCACCGTCGCCGAGGAGAACGGCGTCGAGCGGGACAAGCTGACGGGGACGACCCAGAACGACATCATCAAGGAGTACCTCTCGCGCGGCACCTACGCCTTCCCGCCGGAGCCCTCGATGCGGCTGATCGCCGACATGGTCGCCTTCACCGTCAACGAGGTCCCCCGCTGGAACCCGACCAACATCTGCAGCTACCACCTGCAGGAGGCCGGCGCGACGCCGGTGCAGGAGATCGCCTACGCGCTCTCGACCGGGATCGCCGTACTCGACGAAGTCAAGGCGCGTGGCCAGGTCGCCGAGGCGGACTTCCCCAAGGTATTCGGCCGCATCTCCTTCTTCGTCAACGCCGGCATCCGCCTGATCGAGGAGATCGCCAAGCTGCGCGCGATGGGCCGGCTCTGGAACGAGATCGGCCGCGAGCGCTACGGCGTGACCGACGAGAAGATGCTGCGCTTCCGCTACGGCGTGCAGGTCAACTCGCTCGGCCTGACCGAGGCCCAGCCGGAGAACAACATCCAGCGGATCGTGCTGGAGGCGCTCGCGGTGACGCTCAGCCGCGACGCCCGCGCCCGCGCGCTGCAGCTTCCGGCCTGGAACGAGGCGATGGGCCTGCCCCGCCCCTGGGACCAGCAGTGGAGCCTTCGCATCCAGCAGGTGCTGGCCAACGAGACCGACCTGCTCGAGTACCCCGACGTCTTCGAGGGCTCGCTGGTGATGGACGGCCTGGTCGAGGAGCTGACCGCCGGCGCCCGCGCCGAGATGGCCGTTGTCGAGGAGCACGGCGGCGCCGTCGAGGCCGTCCCCTACATGAAGGCCCGCCTGGTCGAGTCCCACCGCGAGCGGGTGGCGCGGATCGAGAGTGGCGAGCAGAAGGTGATCGGCCAGAACAGCTTCACCGAGACCGAGGACTCCCCGCTCACCGCCGGCGCCGACGGCGGCATCCTCACCCCCGACCCCGAGGTCGAGCGCGAACGGGTCGCGGCGCTGGAGCAATGGAAGGCCGAGCGCGACGAGGGCGCTGTGCGGGCGACCCTGGAGGAGCTCGGCCGCGTCGCCGCCGACGAGGACGCCAACGTGATGCCGGCGACGATCGCCGCGGCCAAGACCGGGGCGACGACCGGCGAGTGGGCCGCTGTCCTGCGCGAGGCTTTCGGCGCCTACCGTGCCCCGACCGGCGTGGACGGCGCCGCGCCCCCCGGCGACCGCGAGGAGCTGGCGGCGATCCGCGCCCGCGTCGAGGAGGTCTCCACGCGGATCGGCCATCGGATCAAGATCCTCGTCGGCAAGCCCGGGCTCGACGGGCACTCCAACGGCTCCGAGCAGATCGCCCTGCGCGCCCGCGACGCGGGCATGGAGGTGATCTACCAGGGCATCCGCCTCACCCCCGAGGAGATCTCCGAGTCGGCGCTGCAAGAGGACGTCGACGTGGTCGGCCTCTCGATCCTCTCCGGCTCCCACCTCGAGCTGGTGCCCGAGGTCGTGCGGCGCCTGCGCGAGGAGGGCGTCGACGTGCCCGTGGTCGTCGGCGGGATCATCCCCGTCGCCGACGCGGCTCGCCTGCGTGAGGCCGGCGTCGCCGGCGTCTACACGCCCAAGGACTTCGACATCAACAAGATCATGGGCGAGATAGTCGGCCTGGTCGAGCAACGCGCCACGACCGGCGCCGCCGCCTGAAGGTCGCCGGGCCGCGCCGGAATTCGAGCCGCGCCACAATGAAGAGATGAGCGAGCTGAACGGGGACCGCTCGGCCTGGCTGCGCTGCTACCGCTGCTGGTCCCGCAACCTCGAGATCCAGATCCACTACGACGCCATCCGCCGAGTCGACCCGGAGACGGGCGTTCCGGCGGAAGGGATCGACGAAGTGCAGGAATCGGTGGTTCAGTGCCTCGATTGCATGCACGACCAGCCCCACCTCACCTTTCAAGACGACCGCGTCGTGCCGATCGAGGACCGCTGGGAACGGATGGTCGCCGGCACCCCCTGGGTCGCTTCCTGCACGGTCACGGTCGACCAGGACCGGGTCGAGAGCTGCGCCGGCCCCGAAGCGGCCGAGCTGCTCGCCTACGGCGCCCTCGGCGAGGCCGGGGTGCGCGAGTTCTTCGCCCACGTCCGCTTCCACAAGCACGACGAGGAGCGGATCGTCGTCCACATGCTGGTCGAGCTCTACGCCCGCTCGGCCGAGGAGGCGACCGAGGTGCTCGAAGCCGCCGCCCACGGGCCGCTCGAGATCACCTCGCTGGCGGAGGAGTCGCGGCCGCCGGCGCACGCCTCGGACGAGGCCCATTGAGAACGTCGTAGGGTCCCAATTTCCGAAAATACTTCGAATATTCGTCCGGGAACATCGACGAAGTTCGTGGTGCACGCCAGATTTCTCATATCAAGCGCGACAAACTTCCTGCCGATGTGTTCACTCCCATGGAGATTTCCCATCTTCTCTACTTTCTAAGTGCTCCGTCTCGGCACTCCGCTCGCCTGAGCCAGCGGACCAGCGCACAGACAGAAGCGAGCGTCACCCCTCGAAAGCCACTCCCAAGATCCCCGTCCGACCAAAGAACCCCACGACTTAGCCCCATGGAGAGCTCCACCGCAACTCAACACCAGCACGGCTCGGGCCTGGAAGCACAGCGGTTCGACAAGCTCCCCCTCGACCACCCGGCGGACCAGGCAGAGCGATCGAGGCGGCACTCGGGCGGTGCGCTCAAGCGCGCGATGGACCTCAGCGTGAGCCTGGCACTGATCGTCGTGCTGCTTCCGCTCATGCTGATCGTCGCCCTCGCCGTCCGGATCGACAGCCGCGGGCCGGTTCTCTTCAAGCAGCGCAGGCTGGGTCGCGACAGGCAGCTCTTCACCGTGCTGAAGTTCCGCACGATGGCCGCCGGGTCCTCTTCCGAGCTCCATCAGCGCTACATCGCGGAGCTCGCGCGCTCCCAATCGGCCAACGGAGCAGCCGCCGCTAACGGCAACGGGGGATCCGCGGCCGGCACGAACGGCGACATGAAGAAGCTCACCGCCGATCCGCGCGTAACCACCGTGGGCCGGTTTCTGCGCCGCACCAGCCTCGACGAGCTGCCGCAGCTCTTCAACGTCGTCGCTGGGTCGATGTCGCTGATCGGTCCCCGCCCCGCCCTCGAGTACGAGCTCGAGCACTACCAACCGGTGCACTTCAAGCGCTTCGACGTCCGTCCGGGAATCACCGGCCTCTGGCAGGTCTCCGGCCGCAACCGTCTCGACTTCCACGAAATGCTCGACCTGGACGTCAAGTACAGCAGGGAAGCCACCCTGGCGCTCGACGTCGGCATCCTCGTCCGCACCCCGATGGCCGCGTTCCGGCATGCGGCGTGATGCGCTCATGAGCTCCGACATCTCCTTGGCCGTGGTCGGAGTCGGCTACTGGGGACCGAACCTGGTCCGCTGCGCCACCGAGGCCGACGATTGCCAGGTCAAGGCGATCTGCGACCCCAACATAGACGCGCTCTCGAAGCTGACGCGGCGCTATCCCGCGATCGAGGGCATTCAGGATCTCGACGGCCTCCTGCGCGACGACGGGCTCGACGGCGTCATGATCGCGACCCCCGTCACCACTCACTACGATCTCGTCAAGCGCTGCCTGCTTGCCGGGAAGAACGTGCTCGTCGAGAAGCCCCTGGCGGCGACCGGCGAGCAGTGCCGCGAGCTGATCGAGCTGGCCGGAGAGCGCGAGCTCGTCCTGATGCCAGGCCACACCTTCATCTACTCACCGCCGGTGAACAAGGTGAAGCAGCTGCTCGACGACGGCGAGCTCGGCGAGATCTACTTCGGCACCTCGAGCCGTGTGAACCTGGGGATTCACCAGAGCGACGTCAGCGTGGTCCGCGACCTCGCCCCGCATGACTTCTCGATCCTCCTCCACTGGCTCGGTCGCCCCGAGTTCGTGCGGGCGATCGGCCGGGCCTCGATCATCCCCGGCAACCTCGACGTCGCCTTCGTCGACCTCGGCTACGCCGACGGCATGCTCTTCCACGTCGAGCTCTCCTGGCTCTCCCCGACGAAGCTGCGCCGAACGGTGCTCGTCGGCACCGACCGGATGGTCGTCTACGAGGACACGAGCGTGGAGCAGGTGCGAATCTTCGATCGCGGTGTGAATGGAGACCCTGAGCACCAGACGTTCGGCGAGTTCCAGCTTTCGTATCGTTCCGGTGACGTGCTCACGCCGAGAATCCCCGCTGACGAGCCGCTGCGCCTCGAGGTGCGCGATTTCGTCGAGGCGATCCGCGACGGTCGGGAGCCGACCTCCAACGCACAGCTCGGCTACGACGTCGTCCAGATGATCGAGGCGGCGGAGTCATCGCTCGAATACAACTCGGCGCCGGTTCCGCTCTCTGACGACGGCCGCCGGCAGGTCGCCGACCGGCGCAGGAGCGCCGGCGGGATGCCGGTCGTCCGCTCGCGCGAGACCGAGGAGACGGCGACTCGGTGAGCAGCCCGGTCGCGGTTGGACCAGTTCCGCTGGTTGACCTTTCACGGCTCGAGGAGGCGATCCTGGCAGAGGCCCGGGCGGCGTTCGAGCGACTCTCGCGCTCGGGGGCGTTCACCTTCGGCAAGGACCTCGAGGCCTTCGAGGTCGAGTTCGCCGAGTACTGCGGCGCTGCTCATTGCGTCGGGGTCGGCGACGGCACCGACGCAATCCGCCTGGCCCTGGTCGCGCTCGGGGTCGGGCCGGGGTGCGAGGTGATCACCGTTCCCCACACCTTCGTCGCCACGGTCGAGGCGATCGCGGCGACGGGCGCCGATCCGGTCTTCATCGACATCGACCCCCAGACGCGCTGCATGGATCCGGCCTGCCTGGCGGCGGCGATCACTCCGCGCACGGCGGCGATCGTCCCCGTCCACCTCTACGGACGGCCGGCGCCCATGGGCGAGATCCTCGCCGCCGCGGGCGACATCCCGGTTCTCGAGGATGCCGCGCAGGCCCACGGCGCCGAGCTGAACGGGCGGCGAGCCGGCGGCATCGGCGCCGCGGCGGCGTTCAGCTTCTACCCCACCAAGAACCTCGGCGCGATGGGAGACGGCGGCGCCGTGGTCACCGACGATCCCGAGCTTGCCGCCGCCGTCCGCTCGCTGCGCCATCACGGCGCTGACCCCGAAGACGCGAACCTCCATCTTCGCCGCGGCTCGACGGCTCGCCTCGACAACCTCCAGGCGGCTCTGCTGCGGCTCAAGCTCCCTTACCTGGACTCCTGGAACAACTCACGCCGCGCCGCCGCCGCCCGCTACCGCGCCGCCCTTGCCGACCTGCCGGTCGGACTCCCCCCCGGAGACCCCGAGGGCGGCCGCCACGTCTACCACCTCTTCGCGGTGGAGGTCGACGACCGGGACGAGGTTCTGGCCGGCATGCGCAATGCGGGGATCGGGGCGGCCGCCCACTATCCGACCCCTGTCCACCGGCAGCCGGCATGGCGGGCCCTCGACTACCCGGAGGGCTCCCTGCCGCACGCCGAGGAGGCCGCCAGTCGCTGTCTCACCCTGCCGATCTTCCCGCAGATCGCCGACTCCGAGGTCGACCGCGTCGTCGAAGTCCTCGGAGGCCTCCTCGGCTGAGTGCGAGCGACCGGAAACGCCAGTGGCTCTTCCAAGCTATTCCGTCATCTCACCGGTCCGCGACGAGGCCGACTACCTGGACGTCACCGCCGCGTCCCTGGTGGGCCAAACTCATCGGCCGCGGCACTGGATCGTCGTCGACGACGGATCGACCGACGACACCCGTGCCATAGCCGAGCAATGGGCTTCCAAGCATCGTTGGATCACGGTGATCTCGACGGAAAGCAGGCACGAGCGTGCCCGTGGGGCGCCGATCGTCGCCGCCTTCGAACGTGGCCTGCGCGAGCTCGACGAGCGCCCGGACATCGTCGTGAAGCTCGACGGCGACCTCTTCCTGCCGGCGCACTACTTCGAGTGGGTGGCCTCAGTCTTCGCCCGGGATCCGCGTGCGGGCGTTGTCGGCGGAACCGTCTGGATGCCCGAGAACGGGCGTTGGCGCCTCGACTACGGCAAGACCTCGCACAACGTCCATGGGGTCGCGAAGGCCTACCGCTACGCCTGCCTGGACGAGATCGGTGGGCTTCAGGAGTCGATGGGCTGGGACGGCATCGACGAGTACGCGGCGCGAGCGCGGAACTGGCACGTTCATGCGCTGGGGGAGCTCAACATCCTCCATTACAAGCCACGCGGCTCCAAGCAGCGCCCCCTGCGCTCGCGCTGGGAGGAGGGTCGCGGCAACGCCTTCATGGGCTACCGCTGGCAGTTCATGCTGCTGCGCGCGGGCTACCGGGCGATCGTGGAGCGACCCCGGGGCCTCGGTGGCCTGGCGCTGCTCGCGGCCTATGCAGATGCACGCCTGCGGCGGCTGCCCCGGGTAGCGGACCCCGAGGCGATCTCCGAGCTGCGCCGTGAGCAGGCGCAGCGGATGAGGGCACTGCTGCGGCTGCGGCACGCCGTCGAGCCCGTCGCCCTGCTCCCCGACGGCGGGCCGGCCTTCTGGTTCAAGGAGCGAGCAGCGACTCGACGTTCTGCCGGTAGATCTCCGCTTGACGAGGCCAGCGATACGGCTCGTTGACCTCCGAGGCCCGCTCCACGAGCCGGTCTGCGAGCTCCGGCTTCGCGTACAGCTCGCGAATCGCCCGGGCCAGGTCGGCCGCGTCCCCCGCGTCGAAATACTCGAAGCAGCCCTCGTCGAAATAGCTCCGCACCGATCTGGTGCGTGAGATCACCGCCGGACGTCGCATCGCGATCAGGTCGTACATCTTGTTGCAGTGAGTCAGGTCGCGGAAGGCGTCCTTCTTCATCGCGACGACGCCGGCGTCGGAGCGGGCCATCGCCTCGAGCAGCTGCTCGATCGGAACGTACTCGCCGGCGAACCAGACGCGGTCGCCGAGATCCCGCTGCCGCACCAGCTCTTCGACTGCGTCGAGAGACGAGCCCTCGCCGTAAACCTCGAGCCGCAGCTCCGGGATCTCGTCGCGGAGCAGCGCCACCGCCTCGATCAGGGTGTCGTGGCCGTAGCGCTCCTCGACCGAGCCATGACAGATCAGGACGAAGCGGCCCGGCTCGCGCGGGCTCGGTGGATAGGCCCCGACGTCGAAGATCAACTCGTCGGCCGCGTTGAGGACGACGTCGATCTTCTCCGCCCGCGCCCCCCTCGAGACAAAGGCGTCCTTCATCTCCTCAGTGCAGGTGACGGCGCGATCGGCGTAGCGGATCGCGGCCTGCTCGACGAAGGCGGTCAACCGCACCAGGGGGTGCCTCGGAGAGAGGTCGTATTTCGTCGCGAAGAACTCCGGTACGCACTCGTGCAGGTCGAGCATCACCCTTGCGCCGAGCAGCTTCGGCACGATCGAGGCGAAGACGACCGAGTCGGGGATCGTGTTCGCCTGAACGACGTCGTATCGCCGCCGCAGGTGCAGGAAGGCGGCGAGGAACGTCGCCATCGCCATGAACGCCAGGTGCTCGAGCGCGTACACCCCCGCACCCTCGCGCCGGTGGTGCAGCGGGAGCCGATAGGCGTTGACGCCCTTCCACGTCTCCCGGCCCGGCTGCCCCTCGCGCCGGAGCGAGATCACGTCGACCTCGTGACCGGCATCCCGCAGGCACTCGACCTCACGCCTGACCCGGGCATCCAATGGGAAGGAGCCCTGGCGTATGAGCAGCACGCGCGCCATCAGGGTCCCGCCCCGGCAAAGGTCAGATCGAGGGCCCGCTCGCGCGAGACCGGCGGACGCCAGCCAAGAATCTTCGTCGCCTTCGAGGTGTCATAGCGGAAGTCTCCGTAGGCGGGCTTGAGGCGGTAGGGGTCGAGGAAGCTCGGTGGCGAGACGGCGCCGGCCGTCGCCCCGTCCGCTCGCGCCAGCGCCGCCCCGGACAGCCGCAGCGCGAGCAGCGGAAACGGGACGATGCGCCGGTTCGCCCTGTCGGCGTCGCGCCAGCGGCGCGCGTACTGGAACTGACGAAGCGGCCGTGGATCCACGGCGTTGAACACCTCACCGGCCGCGTGGGAATTATCGCCGCACTCGGCGAGCAGGGAGGCCGTGTTCTCCACGTAGTTGAGACGCATCGTGACAAGCCCCCCGTAGAGGAGCAGGGTGCTCGCTCCCAGCTCGCGTCCGAGCTGGTGCTGGAAGGCGCGCCCCGGACCGTAGATGACGCCGGGCCGGACGATGGCCACCTCCACCCCGCCCTCGTCCCGCATCTCCCGCACCAACCGCTCCTGCAGCCACTTCGTCCAGGCGTAGTCGTCACGCAGCCAGGGGTCCGGCTCCAGGGGCGTCGACTCGTCGACCATCGAGTGGGCTCGGACCTGGTTGAGCCCGTAGACGGAGAAGCTGCTCACGTGGACCAGCCGCCCCCGCCAGGCCGTGGAGCGCATCGTCTCCAGCAGCCGCTGCGTCGCGGCCACGGTCGTGTCGAACATAGAGCGCCAGGTTCCACCCGTGGTCGCCGCGAGGTGGAACACGGCGTCGCATTCGGCGAGCACCGGGGCAAGCCCGTCTCCAGGTTCCCTCAGGTCGATCGGCACGGCCACGACGCCGCGCCGCCGCCAATCGGGTGGGAGCTCTCGCGAGGGCCGGACCAGGGCATCCACGTGCCATCCGCGACGCAGCAGCTCCTCGACCAGATGGCCGCCGAGGAAGCCGGCGGCGCCGGTGACGAGGGCCCTCACAGCTGACCTTCCGAGGAGAAGATCTTGAACATGACGTCGTTGACCGCCTCGATCTCGGCAGCGCTCACAGGCGGCTCGCTGCCGTCCGAGACGGCCGCGTACAGGCCCTGGAGCAGGTTGTCGAGCCCCTCGAAATGGTCGAGGCGGGAGGTCAGGGTGTCGGCGAAGAGAGTGGCGGCGCCGCCGAGCAGGTTGAGGCCGTGCCGCACACCGTTCGCGATCTTGGTCACGCCGCCGCCCGGCTTCGCGACGTAGAGCCGGTCGTTGTAGAGATCTGCCTCGAGCGAGCCACCGGTTCCGCCGACCCGGAGGGTGAAGTCCGGCGGCTCGGTATGGCGGGTCACCGAGGCGAGGGCGGACGAGCGCTCGCCGGCGAGCAGCGCGCGAAGCTCGTCCTCCGAGCCCATCGCCGGATCGAGACAGCGGCGCATCGTGCTCACGCCTGCGCAGGGCCCGGTGAAAGCCAGTGCTATCGAGACCGGGTGGGAGGCGAAGTTCTGCAACACCCCGCCCGGGAGCCCGTGGCTGAAATGAATGACGTCGCGGTCGCGGACCGGCCCACCCTCGCCGGACAGGACGCCGCCGAACACGACCTCGACGTGAACGACGTCGCCGATCGTCCCTGAGCGCACCAGACCGAGGGCGCGGCGGACGACTGCCGCCTGGCGCCAGTTGTAGTTCTCGACCAGATGCAGCCCCGCCGCGGCCGCGGCCTCGCGCATCGCGACGTAGTCCTCCCTGGTCGGGGCGATCGGCTTCTCGACGAGCACGTGCGCTCCGGCCTTGAGCGCGGCAACGGCGAGCCCGCGGTGGCTCTGTGGCGGCGTCAGGACGTGGACGACGTCCGGCCGCGCCTCGGCGAGCATCCGCTCGAAGTCGGTGAACCCGACGTCGAGCGAGTACCGCTCGCAGACCGCCTCGACGACCGGCTCCTCCAGGTCGCAGAGGCCGGCGATATGCACGCCGGGAAGCCGCGCCAGCTTTTCGATGTGCACCAACGAGATCGCGCCGAGCCCGACAACCGCCGCGCGCAGCGGCGTTTCTTCTGCTTTGGGATTCAATGTCTTCAGGTATCGCAGATCGTGGGCCCGCGTCTCCCCGTCAGGCGGCGACCGATCCGCTCGAGCTGGCCGCGCCGGACGACGGCTCGCACCTCGGGTTCTGCCCGCGGCAGGCGGCGGAGGCCGGCGGAGGCCCAGCCGACCATGTAGTTGAGTCCGCCGATGACGAACGGTGGGTCGGACATGCGCTGGAAGCCGTGCAGGACGACGTGGAGCGGGTGCTCTCCCATCGCCCACGCTCCCTCTCCCCAGCGGCGAAAGCCCCGAAGCAATCCGTCGTGACGACCGCGGAACCGCATGTGCAGCGGATCTCCGTCGGGCATCGCGAAGCTCCGCGTGTTCCAGCCCGACATCGTGGCTTTGACCTCGTCGATCATGTCCCAACCGAGGATCGCCGGCATTGGAGAGATCGCCTCGTAGCACTCGCGGCGGTAGAACTTGGTCGCGCCGTGGACGTGCTCCGGCCTTATCTTGAGGCGGCCGAGGACGCCCCTTCCGTCGACCTCACTGAGATAGGAGCCGGCAAGCCCGAGATCGGGCTCCCGCGCAAGCTCGTTCTCGATCGATTCGACGGTTCGCGGCGTGAGTCGAAGGTCTGCGTCGAGCTTGGCCACCACGTCCCACCCCTCATCGGCCTGAACGAGCCCCCACTGAAATGCCGCATACTCGGCCGCATGCGCCAGCCGGTCGCCGCGCTGCTCGCGCACCGGGCGCCTGAGGGCAAGCGCCCAGTCGTGGCGGTCGGCGAACTCGCGTGCGATGGCGAACGACCCATCGGTCGAGCCATCGTCGACGAGGACGAGACGATCGGGGCGGCGCGTCTGTCGCTCGATCGACTCGAGGAAGGCCGGCAGGAACGTCTCCTCGTTGAGGAATGGGACAATCACGCCGATATGCACGGCGACAGCCTAGCCACAGGATGAGGAAACCAGCCGCGTGACGACCATCGCCGAAAATCGACTCCCAGCGCTTCGGGTGATCGGGGCCGCGGCTATCGCCGCATCGGCCTGCGCGATGGGCGTGATCGTGGGCCTCAACCCCCTCTTCGGCCTGGGCCTGGTCGCCGTTCTGGCCCTGGTCGGCCTGGCGTTCCTCGCTCCGATGACGCATCTCTCCCTGCTTCTGTTCGCGACCGCCCTGGTCCCCTACAGCATCCAGAACTCCTTTTCCCCGCCGGGAGCGGGTTTGCTTCCATCGGACCTGCTGCTGCTCACCGGGCTCTTCCGCGCCCTGATCGCGCTGCTGCGCCAGCCGCTCGATCGCCGCAGGATGCTCGCCCTCGGCGTCCTCTTCGCCTTCGTGGCGATCGTCCTGCTCCAGGCCGTCCACGGCATAAAAGAAGGGAGATCGACCAGCCAGGTCGGCTATGAGCTGCGGGTGCTGCTCGGGTTTGCAACGTTCGCGATCGCCGTGCCGATCGTCGCCGACACGGACGGCCCCCGGCGGGTGGCGAGCTGCCTGATGGTCCTCGGCCTGGTGCTCGGCCTCTGGGGCCTGGCGCAGTGGTTCCTCGGCATCAAAGAGATCGGGGAGAGCGGGCTGGGGGTGCGCGAAGGGATCAACTTCGCGCCAGTCGGGCGAGGCCAGCTGCAGGGGGGTCTCTACGCCTACCCGATCGCGGTCGTCATGTCGTTCGCCGCCCTCGTGAACATACGCAGCATGGGTTACTGGACGCGGATCGTGGTGATCGTGATCCTGATGACCAACTTCATCGCGCTGATCCTCACCTACGAGCGAACCTTCTGGGTCGCGACCGTGGTGGGCATGCTGTTCGTCATCCTCCGGTCCGGCCGCGGGAAACGCGCCAAAGCGCTGATCATGGGAACCGTCACCGCGATGCTCCTGCTCGGGACGCTCGCCACCCTCTCGCCCACCGACTTCACCGCGGCCAGGGAGCGGCTGCTGTCGCTGGGCCAGTACTCCAACGACAACTCGGTTCGAACGCGTCTCCTGGAGACCGAACACGTCGTCACGGCGATCGAAAGCTCGCCGGTTCTCGGCTCCGGCCTCGGCGCGACGATCTTCTGGGGCCAGGCTTGGAACGAAGTCCCGCCGGAAGCCACCTGGTACGCGCACAACGGCTATCTCTGGGTGATCTGGAAGACGGGCCTGGTTGCCGGCGCGCTCCTCTTCCTCTTCCTGGTCTGGGCCGTCTTCGCGAGGCCGCCGCCCGGGGAGCCGTTGCCGGCGAAGGCGCTGCGGGTCGGCAGCCAGGGGGCCCTGTTCGCCTTGCTCCTCTCCAGCCTCACCTTCCCGAGCTTCAACGCACTCGAGATCACCGCCGTCATGGGCGTGCTCGCCGCGGTGTGCCTCACCGGGCCGCGGCTCGTCCGTGGAAGTACCAGAACGGCGTGAGCACTGCGCACAGCCCCTCCGCGTAGGGCTCGCGCGCCTCGCCGGGCGCCGCCAGCATCGCGTCGAGGCGCTGCCGATCGACGTAGTCCCAGAGCGGTGAATGCGGGACCGAGGCGCACAGCTCACGGTGCTGCTCGATGCCGGCCTCCAACCAGGCACGGCCGAAGTCGAGCGGCTGCGACTCCGCCGCCGCCTCTCCGCGTCGTGCCGCCGACCGCAGCCGGGCGGCGGCCGCGGCGGCCATCCCGCCGACGGCAAACGCCGGTGCGAGATGCGGGCGCTGCGGTTTCCACGGCTTCTCGAAGGGCAGCTGGCGCAGTTCCCGCGACAGCACGGAGAGCAGGCGGTAGTGGGCGGCCTCGACGTACCGCTCCCCGGAGGAGAGCGCGAACGCGTACTCGTAGAAGTCACGGCAGATGAAGGGACTGAAGAGATCCGTCGCGCCCGAGACCCGGCGCACGCCGGTCGACGCCCAGTTGGGCACCCGCTCAAACGCGTAGTAGGCCTCGAGAACCTCCCGCGATCGCCACCCCTCGGCGCGGCGGCGATCGGCGAAGTCCCTCAGGTACCGGCGCGTCGCCTCCACGGCGTCGCGACGCACCACTCCGCCCAGGGTCGACGTCTTCGTCTCGAGCGTGCGCTTCTGCGCCTCCCACGAGGAGCGCAGTCCCGGCACCTGGGAGACGAACGGGATCAGCATTCCGATGTTTCCGGCCCGGGCGATCTCGCCCCCCGGGCCCCAGATCTTCAGGCCGAGCCGGCCGGGCTCCTCGCCGTGGTCGATGTGATCCGAGATGCCGTGGAGGGTCGCCATGCCGCCGGTCTGCGTGGCGAACCGCGCGGTGATCTCCGCCCAGCGCGAGGGCTCGGTGGGAATCTCAGGGGTAGTCAGGCGGTGGTGGACGCCCTCTGCACGGGCGAGCAGGCGGGCGATCTCGACGTCGGGTTCGCCCGCCAATCCAGACGTGTAGTAATCGACGCTCGGCACGCCGAGCGAGAGCATCAGGGCAAACAGGACACGCGTGTCGCGCCCCGCGGTGAGCGGGCACGAGATCTCGGGGGTGACGGCCACCGCGGCCGCCGTGGTCCTCCGCAGGCTCTCGGCAAGCTCGGCGACCGCGGTCAGGCGGCGTGGGTTGTTGCGCGGAGCGACTGACTCCGGCGTCAGGTGCGGCCGCTCGTCGTGACGGTCCGCGGTGAGGACGTGCATGCATCCGCCGCGCAGGGGCCGCACGCCGTCGAGCAGGGTCCGACTCCCCGGCCAGCCGAGGCTGACGAGGGCGCTCACCCCGACGGGGTCGGGGTTGCGGAGATCGCCGAGAGCCGCGACCGCCTCGACGCTGTTGCTGAGCGACCAGCCCGAGGAGTCGCGGGCGAGAAAGACCTTCGCCATGCCGACGGCATCGGTCAGGCAGCACACCTCGGCCGCGTCGGGGTCGACTCGAAGCGCGCTGAAGATGCCCTCCAACGATCCCGCGAGCTGCTGCCAGCGGCTGCTCAGAACGGCGGCGTCGGCGGCGTCGAAGCGGCCTTCCCGATCGACCGGCAGGCCGTCGAAGAGCGTCGTCGTGCCATCGGGACTCGCGCTGTAGCGCCGTTTGCCGGACAGCTCCCGCGGATGAGACGCAGCCGCAAAGGCAACCCGGCCGTCGGCGGATCGTCCGGCGAGCGTCTCGTGACCCTCGAGCTGCGGGAAGGCCGCGGCAGCGGCGACTACCGCCCCCTCGACGTCGGACTCCCGGGCGGTTCCGTCCCGGCGGCAGACGACGGCGAAGAGCTGCATCAGCGCGACAGGGTAGACGGTTGATTCCAAATTAACCGTCTAGCGGGTGGCATGCCGCTCAACGCCCGATCGTGCGGCGTATCTGGGCAATCGACCGCTTGACCAGCTCGAAATCGATCAGCGAAAGCACCGCGCCGTAGCACCCGAGGCAGGCGGCGGCGGTGCCGATCAAGCTCAGCCACGGCTCGCCGCCGAGCAGCTGAGTGACCGCGTAGCCGGCGAGCCAGGCGGGGGCAGACGCCAGCACCGCCGGCCAGACCGCCCGCACCTGATCGGTGACCGGGATACCAACCCGCGACCGGCAGGCGAACCAGATTACGACCAGCGAGACGAGCATGTACACGACGACCACCCAGGAGACCGCCTCGATTCCCGACCGCGACGCCGCCAACACCAGGCCGCCCAGATAGGGGACGTAGAGCGCCCCCTGGATCTTCGCCAGAGTACCCGGAGCGCCGCTCGAGTTGAGCAGCCAGGAGGCGGTGTTCTGAATCGGGTAGAGCGCCGCCCAGAGCCCGAGGATGGAAAGAGCCCCGACCATCCCCACCCACTTGTCGCCGAGCACGGCGAGCGTGAAGGGTTCGGCTGCCGTGCTGAGCACGATCCCGAGGGGGGTTGAGACCACGGCGACGAGTCGCAGCACCGAGAGGTAAGCCCCGCGGATGTCCTCGCCCCTCCCCCTCATCTCCGAGAACGCCGCGAACGTCACGCGCGAAACGGGGTCGGAGATCGCGGAATAGGGAAGTTCAGCGATCCGGTAGGCGGTGTAATAGAGCCCGACCTGAGTCCCGGACAGGTAGCGGCCGACGACGATGTAATCGGAGTTGTTCTGGATGAAGTAGAGCAGCACCTGGGCGAGAAAACCGGTGCTCGTGTGCAGCGCGTCGCGGGCCTCGTCGGTGTTCCAGCCCGGGCGCACCCAGTACGGCGCCGCGTAGACGAAGGCGAGAATGGTTCCGGAGACGCTCATCGCCACCCGGCCGACCACCAGGCACCAGACGCCGAGGTCGGTCACCGCGGCAAGCCCCACGGCGACCGCCGCGTAGACCACGGCCTGCCCGACCAGGACGATGAAGCGCTCGCGGAAGAGCAGGTGCTTCTGCAGCTGGGCCTCGCCGAAGCCCTGGAAGCCGCCGAGGCAGACGGTGAGGGCGAAGACCCGGACGACGGCGGTCAGGTCGGCCTCGTGGAAGAGGGACGCGATCACCGGCGCGAGCGCGAAGCCGGCAAGCCCGAGCGCGACGCTCAGGCCGATGATCATCGTCAGGATCGTGCCCTGGGCATGCCGGCTGAGATCGTGCCTGGAGATGATCGTCGCGGCGAGGCCGAGGTCGCGCAGGTAGTTCAGCGCGAGGGTCACGCTGTTGGCCAGGGCGATCAGGCCGAAATCGGAGGGGAGCAGGAGCCTCGCCAGGGCGATCGAGGCGATGAAGCCGATGCCGCGGTTTCCGGCATAGGTGAGAAGAGTCCAGGGGACGCTTCTCACGGCACGACTGTCGAGGCGACCGCCCTCTATCAGGAGCCTCTTTCGAAGTGCCTTTGTACCGGTGCTAGGAGTTGATGCCGGCGCGCACCGCCGGGCTCGGCCGGCGCTGCGCCGCGGCTTCGCGGTGATAGTAGTTCTCGGAGCGCTCCGTTCCCGTAAGCACGAAGCCCAGCACGTCGAGATCGAGCTGGCGCAGGATGCGAAGCGATTCGCGGGCAACGTCCTTGGTCGTCCAGCCAAGTCGCGCGACGAGCATGACGGCATCGACGAAGCCGGCGAGGGTGATCGCGTCGTGGACCACGCCGATCGGTGGCGCGTCGACCAAGACGAAGTCCGCCTGAGCTCGGCACTGGGCGAGTATCTCGCCCGTCGTCGGTCGCGAAAGAACCATCTGAGGAGCCGACAGCGGCGGGCCCGCCTGCAACACGGCGAAAGAGGGGGCTGCCGAGTCGGGTGAGCGGGGCGCCATCGCCAAGCCGTCGATCTCGACCAGGGCGCCGCCGAGATCGACGGCGCCGCCCGCGACCCCGGCGAAACCGGGTTCGTGGTCCAGGCGCAGACGCTCGGCGAAGCGGGGGTGCCGGAGGTCGGCCTCCACGGCGATGACGCGTTTGTTCAGGGTGGCCAGGGCACGGGCCAGGCCGAGCGTCACCGTGGTCTTGCCGTCGGCCGCCCCGGGCGAGGTGACCATCAGCGCCGAACCATGACCCCCGCGTTCCACGAAGAGGAGGTTGGCGGCAAGGCTGGCGAATGCCTCCTCCCGGAG
>Ga0193695_1000050_pt1 | contig 23148 bp, 17 predicted proteins | sample L3s2metaG_FD_160568 | JGI IMG/M metagenome (GOLD analysis project Ga0193695, IMG submission 160568) | Soil microbial communities from a riparian zone of the East river system, Colorado, United States - L3s2 | ecosystem: Environmental > Terrestrial > Soil > Riparian zone | place: USA: East River... | reverse complement strand
CGGCCGGCGGGTGACCGGGCTCTCGCGCAAGCACCAGCGGCAGCTCTCGGTGGCGGTGAAGCGGGCGCGCGAGATCGCCCTGCTGCCCTACGTCGGAGAGCGTTGATGGCTCAGGCGATCCTGCTCGAGGACGTCGAGAGCCTCGGGCAGCGCGGCGAACCGATCGACGTCGCCCCCGGCTACCTGCGCAACTACCTGATCCCGCGCAAGCTCGCCGCGCCCGCCACCCCCGGCGCCCTCGAGCAGGCGCAGCAGCGCCAGGCGGCGACCGAAAAAGCCTCACGGCTGCGGGCCGAGCGCGAAGAGCAGGCCGCTTCGCTGCTCTCCAAGACCGTGCTGACGATCCAGCAACGGGCGGATGACGGCGGCAAGCTGTTCGGCTCGGTCGGCGCCAAGGAGATCGTCGATGCGATCCAGGAGGCGCGCGACCTGCGCATCGACAAACGCAAAGTGCGCCTCGAGCAGCCGATCCGCGAGATCGGCACCCACATGGTCGAGATCGAGCTCGCCGACGGCACCACCGCCACGGTGAAGACGATCGTCGCCGAGGAGAGCTAGCTGCGGGGACTCCCGACTCGGCTGACGCGCCGCGCCAGGGCGAGGACGCGGCTCGGTTGGGCACGGTCGGAGCGGGCGACCGTGGGGCTGGCGACGGTGGCCTTGGGGGGCGTCGGAGCGGTCCTGGTGGGCCAGTACGGGCGGCTGCTGCAGCGTCGCGCCCACGATCACGGCGACGGTGAGGCTTTGGTCGAAGCAGCTCCCGCGGCCGCGCTCGACACGGTCGGCGTGGCGGTCAGCGGCTACGCGGCGACGCCCCGCAGCGAGACGGTCCTGTTCAACCTGCTCGCCGGGTTCCTCGGAGCCTTCGCGCTGGTGCGGATCTCGACCTGGGGGATCCGCGACCGCTGGTGGCCGTTCGAGAACGTCAGCGTCGGCGGCCGCCACATCCACCATTTCGTGCCGGGAATCCTGCTCGCCTTCGGCTCCGGGACCGCGGCGCTGTTGACCGACAACGACGCCCTGGAGGACCGCCTCGCGATCCCGATGGGCGCCGGCATGGGCCTGACCTTCGACGAGGCCGCGCTCCTGCTCGACCTGCGCGACGTCTACTGGACCCGCGAGGGCCTGCTCAGCGTCCAACTCAGCCTCGGCGCGACGGCGATCCTCAGCATCGCCATCCTCACCCAGCGGATGCTGCGCCGGGGCGAGCGGCAAAAGGAGGCGGCGGGCGAGATCCCGCCGGCCACGGGACTCGACTGAGCCCCGAGATTCTTTCGACGGTCGTTGCAGGGAGGCCGCTGTGGAGGCGGCGGGGCTCTGGTTTGCTTGGGCGGGGGCGGGTTCCGCCGCTTCCCGCCCTTAACTAGAAGTCGATGCCGCAACCTTCCGCAACCCACGTTCCGCCGCAGAACATCGAGGCCGAGGAATCGGTGTTGGGGGCAATGCTCGTCGCCGAGCCGGCGCTGAGCCGGGTCATCGACGAGGTCAAGCTCAACGGGGAAGACTTCTACCTCGAAAAGCACGCGGCGATCTTCCGCGCGGTCCACGACCTCTACGCCGCCTCCAAGCCGGTCGACGAGCTCAGCGTCGCGGAGGCCCTGGTCCAGCGCAACGAGATCGAGGAGGCCGGCGGCAAGCACTACGTCTCCGAGCTGGCCGCCAAGGTGCCCGCGGCGGGCAACGCCAAGCACTACGCCGAGATCGTCCAGCAGAACTCGCTGCTGCGGCGGCTGCTCGGCGCCGGCCAGGAGATCCAGGGCTGGGTGCACCAGCGCGACGGCGAACCGCGCGAGCTCTCCGAGCGAGCCGAGAAGCTGCTCTTCGACGTCGCCCACAAAGAGCAGGCGAGCGACTTCCGCCTGCTCTCCGAGATCCTCCACGACGAGGTCGACCGCCTGGAGAAGCTTTCGACCGGCGAGCTGGAGCTGACCGGCACCCCGTCCGGCTTCCGCGACATCGACGCGATCACGGGGGGTTTTCAGCCGGGCAACCTGATCATCGTCGCCGCGAGACCGGCCATGGGGAAGTGTATTGGACAGAATTCTTTGATCTATGATCCGCTGACCGGGACTCGGCGGCGCGTTGGCGATCTCTACGACGCTCATACGCGAGGGGAGGAGGTCTGGGTGGCCTCGCTTGGATCGGACCTCGCCATGAAGCCGGCCAAGGCTGTGGCGATTGAGCCCAACGGCCGCAAACCCACCTACCGGATGACGACGCGACTCGGCCGTCAACTCGAAGCGACCTCGAACCACCCCATCCTGACCAGTTCCGGATGGGAGGAGTTTGGCAAGCTCTCGCACGGAACTCGCATCGCCGTGCCGAGGCGTCTGCCGCCTCCTAGGACTCTCACCGAACTGCCCGATCACGAGATCGTTTTACTCGGAGCACTGATCGCCGATGGCTCGATCGGCCAAGCAACGCCCTGTTTCTGCTTTGGCAAGGGCTCCACGATCCTCGCCGAGGTCGAGCAAGCAGCCTCCGCATATGGCGTGCGGGTCAATGTCGGTGGCGGGCGAAAGCACGGAACAGCAACGATCAGTGGGGGACGTGGATCCGGGCCAAATCCCGTAACCGCGATGTTGCATAGCCACGGCCTCATGGGCCTTCGCTCGGCCGAGAAGTTCGTCCCCGACGCAATCTTCGGTTTGAGCGACGAGCGAATTTCCCGCTTCCTCGGTGTGATGTACGCCTGCGACGGCCACGTCTATCGCAGCGACAGGCTCGCCCAGATCGGTTACACGACGATCAGTGAGCGGCTTGCCCACGACGTACAGCATCTGCTGCTGCGACTGGGCATCGTGGCGACCATTCGGACGCTGAAGCGGCCGGTCTACGACGGCACCGGCAAAGTTGCCAGGGAGATCAGGATCACCTCTCAGGCGGGGATGCGGAGGTTCTGTGAACTCATCCCGGTTCCCGGGAAGGAACAGAAGCAGGCCGAAGTCCTCGAGCGCCTTGACGCCTCCCCACGGTCGACCAACACCGACACGATTCCTACTGAGATCTGGGAGGACGTGTTGCTCGCAAAGGGAGAACGACCTTGGGCTGACGTCAGCGAGGTCACCGGCAGACCTCGTACCTACAACTGGCACGTCGGCAAGCGCAGTCCCTCTCGGGGGCTTCTCGCCGAACTGGCGGAGGCGACCGCATCGCCAGCTCTAGAGGAGCTCGCCGACTCGGATATCTGGTGGGACGAGGTGGCCTCGGTCGAGTACGTCGGCGTCGAAGAGACCTACGACCTGGACGTGCCCGGCCTGAGGAATTTCGTCGCCGACGACATCATCGTCCACAACAGCGCGATCGTCGCCAACATCGCCGAGCACGTCGCCGTGAAGAACAGAATGCCCGTCGCCTTCTTCTCGCTGGAGATGTCCGAGGTGGAGCTGGCGCAGCGCTTCATCGCCTGCCGGGCGCGGATCTCCGGCGACAAGCTGCGCAAGGGGCAGGTCGCGCAGAAGGACTGGCCGAAGGTGGTGCGGGCCTGCAACGAGCTGGAGGAGGCGCCGCTGTGGTTCGACGACTCCTCCGACCTAGGTGTTCTCGACCTACGCGCCAAGGCCCGACGGCTGCACGCGCAGACGCAGGATCAGGGCGGCCTCGGCCTGATCATCGTCGACTACATCCAGTTGATGCGTGCCGACGATCCGCGGGCGGGCAGGGTCGAACAAGTTGGCCAGATGAGTCGTGGCCTCAAGATCCTCGCAAGGGAGCTGGAGGTGCCCGTGCTGGCGATCTCCCAGCTCTCCCGCGCCCCCGAGCAGCGCCACCCGCCCAAGCCGATGCTCTCCGATCTTCGCGAATCTGGAAATCTTGAGCAAGATAGCGATCTGGTCGCCTTCCTCTACCGCGAGGACTACTACCGCGATCCTGAAGACGAGCCGGACGGGCTGGCGGACGTGATCATCGCCAAGCACAGGAACGGGCCGATCGGCTCGCCGAAGCTCGTCTTCCTCGATCGCTTCCCCAAATTCGCCGACTACAGCGGCCACGAGCAGCCGGTCGAGCAGCCCGCGGGCGTTGGGCCGCCGCTTGAGGACAGCGCCGCCTCGGCCGGCCCTGACTTCTGATGGCCGCCCGTCCGCGCAGCGAGCCGTTCGCCGAGCGGGCCTGCCCGCTCGGCGTCTGCGACGGCTCCGGCTGGATCCTCGGCCCCGAAGACGTCGCCCGGCCCTGCGAGTGCCGCGAGGGGCGGCTCAAACGCGGGCGGGTGCGAGGGGTCGCCTCGGCGATCCCACCCCGCTACCGCGGCGTCTCCTTCGACCGCCCGCCGGTCAGTGACATGAGCCGAGACATGACGACCCGCCACGTGGTCAACGCGGTCCAGGGCTTCGTCGACGACCTCGAGCAGAACCTGGCGGAGGGCAAGGGGATGTGGCTGATGGGCAACACCGGCACCGGCAAGACGACGCTGGGCATGCTCGTCGCCAAGGCGGCGCTTGCCGCCGGCAAGTCTGTAGCGGTCTACTTCACCCCGAAGCTGCTGACCCAGATCCGCCAGACCTATCAGGCGACCGAGTCCGAGGACGCCTACGAGGCCTTCTTCCGGCGGCTGACCTCGGTCGACCTCCTCTACATCGACGACCTCGGCTCCGAGCGGCACACCGACTGGGTGGTCGAGCAGCTCTACGCGCTGGTCAACGAGCGCTACGAGAACCAGCGCTCGATGCTGGTCACCAGCAACGCCGGGCGGGACGTCGAGGAGGGGCGCCGGCAGCTGGCGGAGCAGATCGGCTCGCGCACCGTCTCGCGGCTGATCGAGATCTGCGACGACCCGCTGCCGCTGTTCGGCCCGGACCGGCGCGAGCAGGCGCGCGCTGTCGGGGCGTAGAACCAGTCACAATCTCCCGCCGTAATGCCTGGCGTGGTAATAGTCGGCGCCCAGTGGGGCGACGAGGGGAAGGGCAAGGTCGTCGACCTGCTCGCCGAGCGCGCTGCCGCGATCGTGCGTTTCCAGGGCGGCAACAACGCCGGCCACACGATCGTCCGCGACGGCGAGGAGTTCAAGTTCCACCTGATCCCCTCCGGCATCCTCTACCCGGACAAGCTCTGCATGATCGGCAACGGGGTGGTGCTCGATCCCAGCATCCTGCTCGGCGAGATCGACGGCCTGAAGCGGCGTGGCGTCGATGTCGGCAACCTGCGGATCTCCGCCAACGCCCACCTGATCATGCCCTACCACGTGCTGCTCGACACCGCCGGCGAGGTGAAACTGGGCAAGCTCTCGATCGGCACGACGCGGCGCGGGATCGGCCCCTGCTACGCCGACAAGGCGCTGCGGCTCGGCATCCGCGTGCAGGATCTGCTCGACGAGAAGATCCTGCGCAAGAAGATCATGGCCGCGCTGGAGCCCAAGCAGCAGGCGCTGCGCGAGCTCTCGGTGCAGCGGCGCAAGCTGCGCAAGGAGGCGGGTGAGGGCGCGCGCGAGGGTGCAGATCGCTCCCTCGCCGAGGCGCCGGATCCGCGGCTCGACCTGCACGCGATGACCGAGGAGTTCGCCGGCTACGGCCACCAACTCGAGCCCCACATCGCCGACACCGCGCGCCTCTGCTGGGAAGCGCTCGACAGCGACCGCACCGTCATCTTCGAGGGCGCCCAGGCGACCCTGCTCGACCTCGATCACGGCACCTATCCCTTCGTCACCTCCTCCAACCCGATCGCCGGCGCCGCCTGCGTCGGCGCCGGGGTCGGGCCGACAGACATCAGCGAGGTCTGGGGGGTGGCGAAGGCGTACGCGACGCGGGTCGGCGCCGGCCCCTTTCCGACCGAGCTCGACGACGCGGTCGGGCGCCACATGCTCAAACGCGGCCGCGAGTACGGGACGACGACCGGGCGCGAGCGTCGCTGTGGCTGGATGGACCTGGTCGCCCTGCGCTACGCCGTCCGCCTCAACCGGATGAGCGCGCTGACGATCACCAAGCTCGACGTGCTGAGCGGGATCGACCCGCTGCGCGTCGCCGTGCGCTACCGCTCGCGGGAGGGGGCGATCTTCGACAGCTTCCCCTACCACCAGTCGATCCTGCACTCGGCCGAGCCCTCCTACGAGGATCTGCCCGGCTTCGAGGACGACCTGACCGAGTGCCGCAGCGAGGCCGACCTGCCGCCGCAGGCGCGCGCCTACCTCGACTTCATCGCCGATTTCGCCGGCGTGCCGATCCGCCTCGTCGGCGTCGGGCCCGGTCGCGAGGAGGTCGTCTGGATTGGCGGAGAACCGGGGGTGCTTTAAAGTCTTGTTGTGGCTACCGGTAGACGCACCGCTAGGTTGAATGAGCGGCTGCCCCGGGGCCGTCACGGACTGCCGCGGGAGGCGGTGACGGAGTCCCAGCGGCGGCGCATCCTGCAGGCGATGATCGAGGTCGTCGCCGAGCGCGGCTACCCGGAGACGCGGGTCGTCGACGTGATCGGGGTCGCCGGGGTATCGAGAAAGACGTTTTACGAGCTCTTCGCCAGCAAGGAGGACTGCTTCCTCGCCGCCTACGACGTCCTGCTCGGCAACCTGCTCGGCGACACCGCGCGTGGGTTCGAGTCGAGGCCCGGCGCCCCCTGGGCCGAGCGCGTCGCCGCCGGGCTGGCGGAGCTGCTCAAACACCTGGCGGAGCACCCCGACGAGGGCCGCTTCGCGATCGTCGAGGTCCTCGCCGCCGGCCCTAAGGCGCTTGCCCGCCGCGACGCGGCGCTGCGCCAGTTCACCGGGTTTCTCGACGCCGGCCGGGCGGAGACGTCGGTCGAGCTGCCGGGCATCACCTCGCTCTCGCTCGCCGGCGGCATCAACGAGCTGCTCTACAGCGAGATCCTCCACGGCGCCTCCTCGCGCCTGCCCAGCCGCCTTCCCGACCTGATGTTCTGGATCACGCTGCCCTTCCTCGGGCCGGAGGGGGCCGCCGAGGAGCGCGATCGGGTGCGGCTCTCGATGCTGGAGAGCTGATCCCGCTTCGTTAAGGCGCTCTTTTGCCGTAGAGCTGGGGTTTAAGAAAGGGCCAGGGCTGGTAGTTTTGCCAGCGGAGGCACTCGATTCATGGCTTCAAACGGCCGCCGCTCATAAGGGCAGGGCCCAAAAGGAGAGGTAGAGACATGCGTAGAAAGTTGATGCTGGCGCTCGCTCTGGCGGCCGCGCTGTCTGTGGGCGTGGTGGCGATCGCGAACGCGGTACAGATCACCCTGCGGGCGGGGAACGTGGTGACCACGTTCGGTGGCAGCACCTCGCCGAAAGCGCTACCCAAGCACAAGTTCGTGCCGGTGACGACGAACATCTTCGGCAAAATCGGCACCGCCAACAGCGGCCATCCGCCGGCGCTGAGGGAAGTCGAATTCGACATCGACAAGGACGTGAAGATCAACGTCAAGGGCTACCCGGCTTGCAAACCTGGTCAGCTCGAGGCGCGGGACACGAAAGCGGCGCTGAAAGTCTGTGGCAACACGGTCATCGGCAAAGGCGAAGCCCACGTCGAGATCGCCTTCCCCGAACAGAAACCGATCCTCGTCCCAAGCCCCCTGACCGTCTTCAACGGCGGCGAATCGGGCGGCAAGGTGAAGCTGTTATTCCACATCTTCATCACCGTGCCGGTTCCGGCCGCCGTGGTGACCGAAGTCACGATCACGCGTAAAGGCACCGGAATTCACTCGGTTGCGAAAATCCCGGTGGTCGCCGGCGGTAGCGGCTCGGCCGTCGACTTCAAGTTCAAGGTGGGGAAGACCTACACCTACAAAGGCAAGAAGGTCGGCTACGGCGAAGCACGGTGCCCGGACGGCGTCTTCAAGGCCAACGTGAAGAAGATCCTCTTCAAAAACGAAGCCCACTCGCCAGGAGAAGCCGCCCAAACCTCGCTGAAAGGCGCGCTCGCGGTTCCTTGCACCGGGAAGGGCTAGTAGACAAGCGCTCGCTTCAGAGCGAATTGAAAGGGCGGCCGCAAGGCCGCCCTTTTTCATTGCTCAGCTGCTGTTTATGATGGGCGGATGGGTAGGCGCCTGGTACCGGTACTCGCGCTGATTGTTGTCTCCCTCGGGGCGGTTACCTACGCGGATGCAGTGCAAGTCTGCTTACGCAGCACCTGCGCCCCCTTACCCCTGCGCCCGACCTTCGGTGGCAGTGTCCTGCCTCAGAAATTGCCGACGGATGAATACGCTCCCGTCACTGCGGGTATCTTCGGCAAAATCGCCACCAGCGACGGGACGCCGCCGCCCGCCCTCCGGGAAGCGGTGGTCGACATCGACAGGGACGTCAAGGTCAATGTCCAGGGCCTTCCAGTCTGCTCCGTAAAGATCCAGATCGAGGAAGGCGGACTGGCGAAGGCCTGCAAAGACGCCCTTGTCGGCGAAGGCAAAGCACACATCGAGATCTCCTTGCCTGGCGTCGCACCGGAAATCCAGACAAGCCGTCTGCTGGTCTACAATAGGGGTGAACATTCCAGCAAGGTGCGGCTCCTGGTCCGTGCCTTCGTCGTCAAACCGGTGCCGGCCGCGATCGAAGCGGTCGTCACCGCGCAGAGAATGGGCACCGGAGTTCACACTGTCTGGACGATCCCAGTGGTGGCCGGCGGTTACGGGTCCCTGCTCGACTTCCGGCTGAAGATCGGTCGCATCTACTCTCCCGGAGGCAAAAAAACCGGCCTCTTTGAAGCGAAATGCCCGGACGGCGTCTTCAAAGTCGACGTTAAGAAAATCCTCTTCAAAAACGAAGCCCACTCCCCAGGGGAAGCCGCCCAGACCTCGCTGAAAGGCGCGCTCGCGGTTCCCTGTACGGGACAGGGCTGAAGCCCTAAAGCGCTATTCGCCCTGTTCGAAGGTGTGCTGGTAGGTGGTCGCCGGGCCGCTGCCGTAGGTCGGCTGGAACGGCGCCTGCGGGCTGCAGCCCGGGGCCGGGACGCTGGAGGTGCTTTCCTGTTCGGCGAAGGCGTAGTGCTTGAGCCGGTTGAAGAAGTCGGTTGCTTTGGCGACGTCGCCGTTGGTTCGCTTGTTGAAGGCCGCTTCGTTGGGCGTGTTGGAGCTGAGCGTCGCCGTGATCCCGGCACTGCACTGGCGGGTGTCGAAGCTGAGCAGGCCCTTGGCGAGGCGATCGAAGGCGCCGGGCTGGGCGTAGGCGTTGTTGCGGTTGACCGTGAGGCGGTTGGGATAAGTCGAGAGCGATTCGGGCCCGAACGGGCCGAGCAGGCGCAGGTAGTGGATCTGTTCACCAGAAGAGTTGAGGTGGACGGCGTTGGTCGCCGCCGTCACGTTGCCGAGCAGCGAGGTGACCTCCCGTTTGTAGAGGCCGAGCCCGGTGAGGATCGGGTTTAGATTGCGCAGGAAGGGGTCGAGTGCCCGCAACAGGACGGGGAAATCGCCGCGGAGGAACTTGCGCAGGGAGCCGAAGCCGCTTGGCGCCCGGTCGATCACCGTTTCCAGCCCTTCGAACAGCCCCTTCGCCTGCGGCGCGAACCGCGCCAGGGCGATCAGCGTCGGCGACAGCTGTTCGGCCGCCGGCACCAGCTGGCGGAACAGCGGATCGGAGTTGAGCGCGAACGCCTTCAGCCGGTCGAAGGTCAGCCGCTGCTCGTCCTCGAAGGTGGGGAAGGCGCGGAAGAGCGCTTCGATGTCGCGGTTGCGGGCGGCGGTCGTCCGCCAGACGGCGTTCGAGTTGCGGATCAGGCTTGCCAGCTGCCCTTCGCGTCCGCGCAGGGCGCGGAAGGTGACGGCGCCGTTGCTGAACAGCTGTTTGACCGCGACGCGCTGCGTGTCGAGCAGGCGGAAGAGCTTGTCGAATTCGGAGAAGAAGGGTTCGAGCTCGGCCAGCGCGTTGGAAAACGATTGCCCCTGTCCTTCGATCGCGGTTGCGCTTTCCTGCAGCCATTCCTGGAAGGCGGCACGGGTGCGGGCATCGAAGGTGCGGAAGATCTCGTCGAGCTGCGCCGATTCGGCCACGTTGGCACGCGCCAGGGTGCCGCCGTCCGGAAGCTGGGGCCCGTTCGCGTTGCCCGGCGTCAGTTCGACGTAGGTCTCGCCCAGCAGCGTCTTCGTCCGCAGGATCGCCCGCGTCCCCCGCGGAATCGGCGCGTACTGGTCTTCGATGTCGACCGTTGCCTGCGCCTGCTGGCCGTTCGGCGACTCTTCGATGTTCTGCACTTTGCCGATCGAGACGCCGGAGATCCGCACGTCGGACTGCTGGGCGAGCTGAGTCGCCTCGTTGAAGGGGACCTTGATCTCGTAGGGCTTCGCCTTGAACGGCGTCGGCCCGCCGAAGGTGATCCAGAGGAAGAGCAGGATGCCGAAGCAGGACAGGGCGAAGCCGGCGATGACGAGGAGCTGCGCGGTGCTGGGGGCTCGCTTGCTCATTCTCCGCCGACTTCTTTGCTGCGTTCGCAGTGACCGGAGGGGGTTTCGGCTGGGATTTCTTGCGGGGAGGGAATCCTGGCGCCCTGTAGGAAGGTGTGAAGATAGGGCTTTATTTGAGCGACGCTTTCATAGGCAAGTTCCGACCCGTTGCAGGAGAGCAGCCCCACTGCGCGCGATATCGGCCCCCCGGCATCGGCGAGGTTGAAGGTCGCGTTGAGGTCGTGGTTGAGCCAGGGCAAGTAGAAGAGGAAGCTCTGCTTCTTCCCCTTCGGCTTGTAGGCGAGCTCGTTGAGCAGGCTGTTGATCGCCCCCAGAGAGTTGCCGAAGCTGGTGACCCCCTTGTTGAAGTCCCCCGCGCCTTCGTTCAGATGGGTCAGCACAGGACGGACCTGGCGGGTGAAGGGACGGATCTGATCGCGGATCGGGACGGTCGTCTGCTTGAACAGCTGCTCGTTGGCCTTGAAGGCCGGCACCGAGGCCTGGGCCTGGGGGATCAGGCCGAGCAGCGCGGGCCGGGCCGCGGTCGAGAAGCGATCGGAGGCGGCGAGCGCCGAGCGCAGCGCGGTCAGCGTCGAGGGGAACTCGACCAACGATTCCTGGATCGCCTGCTGCTGGTTGGCGAAGTTGCCGAGGGCGCCCTTGGATGAGGTGACGAAGCGTTCCAGCTCGGTGTCGTGGCGACCCAGTTCGGTCGTCAGCAGGCCGAAGTCGTGGATCACGTGAGCCAGCGCCAGCCGGCGCTGCGCCACCGCCCGGTTGAGATCGGCGATGTAGTGGGAGAAGGGCTGCAGGCGTCGGAAGGCGCCCGAGAGCTGATGGCCGCGGCCGCCGATCCCCTGCGCGCCGCCGGCGAGGAGCAGCTGCAGGTACTGCTGGGTGTCGGCGTCGAGGGTCGAGAGGAAGGCTTCGAACTGGATGCTCGGTTCGGTGCGCGAGAGCGGGAAGCGGTAGCCGTCTTCGACCTGTTTCCCGCCGCTGCCGGGCGAGATCTCGACGGTCATGTCGTTGAGGTTGGTTTTCGGCCGCAGCAGCAGGCTCGCGTTCGGATGGATCAGCTGCATGTACTTGGGCTCGATGTCCATGCCGACCACCGCGTGGCCGTCTTCGAGGTCGACCGAGGAGATCTTGCCGACCTGGATGCCGGCGATCACCACCGCCTGGCCCTGGCCCGGGGTGATCGCCTGCGCGTTGCTGAAGTCCGCCGTTATGTGGGAGAAGTCTTCGCCCACGATCGGTGCCCACGACGGCAGCGAAGCTTTCTGCTGGGTGAAGATCCACAGCGTCATCACGATCGCCGCCACGGTGAGGATCGCGATCGCGATCGTGTCTTTACCGCGGCCGCGCGACTGCCGAGACAGCGAGGCGCGGAAGTGGCGCCAGCGGCTCACCTTCTGTGTCCCGTCGCTCATGGAGGACTCACCGCCGTCAGGCTGGGGGCGCCGACCTGGCCCAGCGGACCGTTGACGTCGGGCACGGGTTGGGTCGAGCAGCGCACTTCGGGCTTCTTCGGCGGGCGGCCGCCGAGTTGCGGCTGCACCCCGATCGGCGCCGCGACCACATTCGCCCAATCCTGTTTGTCGGTGCTGAGATTCCCCCCGGGGTTCTCCAGCTTGACCAGCGTGCCGCCACCGCCCGGCTGGGTGCGCAGGTAGGGGCCGTTGCCGTCGAAGTTCTGGGTCGCGCCGGCGAAGTCGGCCAGGTAGTAGAAGAACTCGCGGTAGTTGGGCCCGGTCTGGAAGCGGTCTTCGATCGTCTCGTTGCCGGTCGGCACGAAGACCCTGGAGGTGCAGAGGCTGATCCGGTTGCTCTGCGGGATCGTGTTCGCTTTGCCCGCCTGCGCGGCGCCGGCCAGGCCCGGCGTCGATTCGCGCAGCAGCCTGGCGACGCCGCCGGCCTCCTTGCCGGAGAACAGCGGACGCGCCTGCGCGATCCAGGGTTTCGCCGCCGAGATCAGGGCGGGCAGCTCGGCGACGGCTGGGCGGAACTCGATCGCCCAGGCGCGCAGCGGCGGCAGCGAGCGATTGAGGCTGACCAGCGACTTGCGCCCGGTCTTCAAGGTCGGCGCCAGCCGCTGTACCGTCGTCGAGAGGTTCGAGGACTGGGCCGCGAGCGCGCCGGTGAAGGTGTCGAAGTTGACGATCAGGCCCTGCAGGTCGGCCTCGCGCCTGGCGAGGGCGCCGAAGGTGCGGCCAGCGCCGGCGACGAGGCGCGACAGATCCCCCGGGCTGGTGCCGAGGAGCGCATTGGTCACCTGGGCGCTGTAGCGGCCCGCCGGGCCGCCGTAGCGGAGGGCACCGTTGAGGCCTTCGGCCCCGGTCTTGCCTTTCACCTCGGGCAGTTGGGTCGCGTCTTCGGCGGCGGTCGGCTTGTGGGTGAGGGCCGTGCCGTAGCTCTCCAGCAGGCGGCTGAGGTCGGCTCGCACGGGGGATTGGAGCGCGGTGAGGATCTGGTCGAGCTGGACACCGGTCGACGTGCGACTGACCGGGATCGTCTCGCCGCTGTCCATCTCCGCGGCGCTGGGGCTGCCCGGATCGAGTTCGACGAAGAAGTTGCCCTCGAGGAAGATGCGGGGGCGGATCGCCGCGAAGGCGTCGTCGTGGATCGGCCGACCCTTGCCGTCGACGGTGAAGGTGACCTCGGTGTTGTCGCCCTCGCGGCCGACTTCGATCACTTTGCCGACGTCGACGCCGGCGATCCGCACCGGCGAGTTGGTCGAGATGTTGACCCCGTTGGAGAAGGTCGCCTTGAGCGTGTAGCCGTAGCCGGTGAAGGGAACGTGTTTGGTGAAGGCCAGATAGGGGCCGACCGTGAAGACGAGGATGAAGATCACCGCGATCGCCGCGTTGCTCGGTCGCCACTTGAAGCGACGGTTGGTGGCCCCGACCCTGGTGTCGCGCTCTGGCATGCGTCCCATCAGCCTTCGCCCTTCGTGCCGGTGCCCCAGAGCTTGGGCGAGGGGCCGATAACGGTCTGGCCGGGGGTGTAGCGCTCGTTGCCGGCTTCGCAGGTTCCGTCCTGCCCGGTCCGCGGATAGGGATTGAAGTGCAGGTGGTTCTTGGTGCCGGGGCCGTTTGCGGGCGCCGAGGACGGGGCCGACTCGGCGTTGGGCCCGTCGGGCGCCTCGAAGGCGATCGCTTCGAGCCAGTTGCCGTTGCCGTTCGACACGCTGAAGGCGTCGGCGAGGTTGCGGAAGACGAGCGCGAGGTAGTTGCAGGTGGTCTGCGCCGGCGCGATGTAGTGAACCGCCGGACCGAGCAGTTCGTTGGTGTCGATGAACAGGTCGAGGCCGGTGAACACGCCCGGCTCGGCCTGGAAGTCGAGCAGCGCTTCCGCCGTCGGCGGCAGCTGCGCGAAGAACACCGGTGAGCGGTTGAGCGCTGGGATGCCGGCCTGGAAGGCGGCCGCGATCGTCGGCGAGGTTTCGCCCAGCGCCCGCGCCCCCGGCTTCAGCGCGGTGAAGAAGTTGCCGGTGTCGCGGAAGAAGGGGCGCAGGGCCGGCAGGTCGGCGGTAATCGCATCGAGGGTCGGCGGGCCTTTGACGATCGTTTCCTGGATGAACGGCCGCGAGACGCGGGCGAAAGCGGCGAAGGTGCGGTCGAGGGCGACGAACATGCTCGCCTGCGTCTCGGCGACGGGGGCCACCGTGGCGGAGAGGTCCTCGAGCGCTTCCCAGAAGCCGCCGAAGTTGGTGCCCGGTTCGACCAGCGTGCGCAGCACCGGCTGGCCGTGTTCGGCGGCGCTGCGCAGGTAGCCGAGCGCCGCGTTGATCTGCGGCCCGCGGCCGGCGAAGGCGTTGCCGAAGCCGGCGTTGTTGCGCTGGATCGCCTTGCGGGTTTTTTCATCGAACATGTCGAAGAACTGGTCGATGTCGACCGGTTCGGGCCGGGCGGCGGAGAGCGGGATCGTTTCGCCCGCCGCGAGGCCCTTCCTGGAGTCGCCGGGGACGATCTGCAGGTACTTGAGGCCGAGCGGCGATTTGGGGCGGATGATCATCGTCGAGTTGGCGGGGATCGGTTCGGCGCCCTTGTCGAGGCTGAGGTCGAGTTCGGCGGCGATGGCGCCGTTGCCGATCTGGACCGGCTTGACTTCCTTGACCACGCCGACGCGCGAGCCGCCGATCCGCACCTCGTTGCCTTTGACCAGGGCGTTGGCGTTGGGCACCCGCGCCTTGAGGTTGTAGGTGGAGACGAAGGGGAGGCCGTTGTTGGCGTTGTAGGCGAGGAAGACGGCGACGATCACGACCAGCACCGTGACCGCCCCGACGATCACCGGGCTGCTCGCGACTCCCTGTATGCCGCCGCGATTTCTCACGGTCCCAGGAGGTAGTCGAGGAGGGCACGCCGCGGTGCCGCCGGCTTTGCTCTCGCGCCAAGCCCTCTGCTTTCGCCGAGGTTCGGGGCGGGTGAAGGGGCTGGCGCGGACGGCACCGCCAGAGCGGAGCCGGCTTCGGCCGAGGTGCCACCGGCCTGCCCGCCCAATTCTTCCTGCATCCGCTGGTAGAGCCTCAGCGCGCTGGACGCCGACGCCGAGGAGGTGGAGCCGGGGCCGTTGAAGTTCGCCGAGCAGCCGCTGGTCGGCGCGGTCACGTAGTCGACGCAGTTGGTCAGCGCGGCGAGGGCTCGCGTGAAGTGGCCGTACTGATCGAATTCGTTGGTCGCGGCGGCGCTGTTGTAGATCAGGTCGGCGAGGTTGTCGAAGCCGCCGCTCTTCCTGGTGCTGACGAGGAGATTGGCCAGTTCGGTGGTTGGGCCGGCGCCGCTGGTCGCGAGGTCGCGGATCTTCTGGACGACCGGGTCGGCGGCGTGGATCTTCGGACCGGCGACTTCGCCGCTCGCGCCGAGCGACTTCAGCGAGACGGTCGAAGCCGCGGAGAACGGGGTCAATGCCCTGGTCGCCTTGGTCAGCGCCGGGGCGGCCTTGCCGAGCGCTTCGACCACCGGCGTTCCCGAGTTGGAGAAGTATTCGAAGCTGCCCATCGTCTGCCGCAGCTCACGCAGGAAGGCGGGGAGCTTCTGCAGCGAGGCTTCCAGCGCGGCGCCCTTTTCGGTGCTGGCCTGCGCGGCGGCGCCCGCGTTTGAGAAGAAGCCGGCGACGCTGCTCCGCTCACGCGTCAGCGGCCCGAGGATTTCCTCCGAGTTGGCCGCCAGCTGCGCCAGCTGGTCACGCTGGGCGTTGAGGATGCCGAAGACGCGGTCGGCGTCGCGCAGCACCGGGTTGGCGCGCTTGACGACTTCCTCGACGTCCTTGCCCCGTCCGGCGAAGCTGGCGCCGAGTTCGTTGAGGATCAGCCGGAAGCGCTGTGCGTAGGTGAGCTGGTTGATGTTGTTGATCAGGTCCGGGTCGACGCTGGTGCTGTTGCTGCCCAGCGGCAGCAGGTACTGGCCGGCGCCGGGTTCCCCGTCGGGGATCTGTTTCAGCGCCGGTGCCGGCTGTGAACCAGGGGCGCGCGGCAAGGTCGGATTGCAGTCGACGAACTTCTCGCCGATCAGCGACTGCGGCCGGATCAGGCAGCTGGCGTCGCCGCGGAAGTCCTGGAAGCCGGGGTCGGTGATCTTCATCGCGATCACCGCTTTGCCCGGCACGGCCTTCGGCTTGCCGTTTTTGTAGCTGTCGATCTCGCCCGGCATCGTCACCCCGACCGATTCGATTTCGCCCACCGTCGCGCCCGCCACCCGCACTTCCTCGCCGGAGACCATGAAGCCGCCGCTGTCGAAGATCCCGCGGACGACGTAGCCACTGCTGCCGTTGCCACCGCCGGCGAGCAGCACGACGACCACGATCGCGGCGACCAGCCCGGCTGCAAGTAGCAATTTCCTCATGGTCCCGGTGGCGCGTCGGCCGGGTCGCATTCCGAGGTCGGGCTTACTCCCGAACCGGCGAAGGGCGGTTCGGTGAAGGGGTTGGAACCGTCGGGCGCCGGCTGGGTGCCGCCGCCGGGGCAGGGCCGTCGCACGCTCGCCGAGCTGCCGAAGGAGTCGTACTGTTCGCTCGGCGTTATCGGTTCCAGTTTGCCGTTGCCGCTGTTGCGTTTGAACAGGTTGAGCACGAGCTGGGCGCGGGCGTAGTGGCCGTTGCCGTCGTAGGCGCCGGTGATCTGGCCGAGCCTGCCGAAGCCGTTGAAGATATCCGGCGCGTAGGCGCGGGCGAAGCGAAGCGTCGGCAGGAAGTCCTGGATCGCCCGTTCAGCGTTGGGGAAGGCCTTGGCGGAGCGTTCCTGCACCGCCGGCAGGAAGCCGAGCAGTTCGGCGGTGTCGTTGGCGAAGCCCTGGCGGCTGGCGCTGAGGCGGAGGTTCTTGAAGACCGGCACCGCTTTGGAGAGCACCGGCCGCAGTTCGCTCAGGAACGGCGCCAGGTTCTTGGTCGCCGGCTTCGCCGTTTCGACCAGCGGGTCGAGGTCGTCGAGCGCGGCGCGCAGGTTGACGAAGGTGGTGTTGGCCTGGCGCATGAACGGCGGCAAGAGCCGTAGGGTCTGGTCGAGTGCTTCGTTGCGTTTGGCGATCGCGCCGAAGGCGGTGTCGGCATTGGAGATCGCGCTGGAGAGCTCGTTGCCGCGTTGCGCGACCGCGGTCGAGAGCTTGGCGGAGCTGACGACGAAGCGTTCGAGCAGGTTCTGGTCGGCGTTCAACTCGCCGGCGAAGGCGCTGGCGCGGTTCAGCGCCGGGCCGAAGTACTTGAAGGTCCGGTTCGCCTGCGTGCCTCGGTGCGAGAACTGTTCCGCGTTGCCGCGCACGAACTCGCCGAGGGCGCGCCGCACCGGCGCCGGGAAGGTGTTGAGGAACTGGTCGAGGTCGACCTCGGTCGTGGTCGACCCCAGATCGAGCGTGGCGCCGTCTTCGAGCGCCGGGCTGCTGTTGGGGCCGGGACTGATCGAGATGTAGTGGTTGGCGACGCCGGAGAGCGAGGTGGCGCGGATGACCGCGGTCGTGCCCTCGTGCAGCTGCTGGTCGACGCTGACTTCGATCTCGGCCAGGTTGTCGTCGGTGAGGCCGATGTTTTCCACCGATCCCACGGCCGACCCGCCGATCAGCACCTGGTTGTCGGGCACGAGCTGGGCGGCGTTCTGGAAGACGAGCTTGTACTTGTGGCCGCCACCGCCGTTGAAGAGGACGACGGCAAGGGCGATGACGAGGATCGCCAGGCCCGCCAGCGCGGCAACGCGCGCGGGGGTCACCCCCCGGGCTTTCGCCGGGCTTTTCTCCTCGCCTAAGGGATTGGCAGCCACGGATCGTCGCTTGCGGTTCCCCCGCCTCCGTACCGGGGAAACAAGCCGCCGAATCGTATCCGAGCGGTCAGCCGCCAGGCAGGCGGCTCTGCCTGGCTTAACTCGAAGTCAACGCGTTCCATCAGGGCATATTTACCGGCGCTCTAGACGTTCAACCGCGGCAGTACCCGATCCAGGCGTCGCGGCAACCACCAGACCCGATCGCCGAGCAGCAACATCAACGCCGGCAGCAGCACGATGCGGACCACCGTCGCGTCGAGCAGCACCGCCACGGTGAGCCCGGTGCCGAGCTGGCTGACGGTGGCGATCGGCGCTCCCGCGAAGGCGACGAAGACGGCCATCATGATCGCCGCCGCGCCGGTGATCACCCGCGCGGTCCGCTCCAACCCGAACTCGATCGCGGCGGCGTTGTCGCCGTCGCGATCGTAGCGCTCCTTCATGCGCACCAGGAGGAAGACCGCGTAGTCGATCGAGAGGCCGAAGACCACGCCGAAGATCGCCGTCGCGCCGACCGCGTCGACATAGCTGCGCCCACCCAGCGGCCAGTCTTCGGGCAGGTTGAAGAGCAGGGTGAGGATGCCGAAGGCGACCCCGACGGTGGCCAGGTTGAGGCCGACCGCGATCGCCGCCAGCGGCAGGGCGCGCAGGACGAGGACGAGGACGAGGAAGGTGGCGATCGTGATCGCCGCGATCACGAACGGGATCCGCTCGCGGGTGACGTGGCTGTAGTCGTTGAGTTGGGCGGCGCCGCCGGCGACCCCGGTTTCCAGCCCGGCTTCCTTGCCCAGTTCGTCGGCGTCGACCTGCAGCCGCCTATCGAGGGCGATCGAACCGGGCGTGTTGAAGGTGAAGCGTGAGATGACGAGGATCGCGGCGGCCTGGCCGCCGCCGTTCAGGTCGATCGCTTCCGCGGCGCGCTCGCGGACGCGTGGCTGGGCGCCGTCGAGGGCGGAAAGGACAAAGTAGCCGGAGTCGAAAAGGCCCGGCGTTTCGCGCCGTAGCCGCCGTGCCCGCCGCGTCAACGAGCGGGAGTTCGAGAGCACCTGGACGGTCGCCCGCCGCAGGCCGGATTGCAGCGGATAGGAAGCGTGATAGCCGAGCGCCAGGTTTTCTTCGAGCGCGGAGGCCCCGTCGCGCAGGCGGGCGATTCCGCCGGCCAGGGCGGCGGCGCCGGCGCCGAGGCGGGCGACGCCGCCCTGCAGGCTGCCGGCGGCGCGCGCCAGCCGGGCGGAGCCGTGGGCGAGCTTTTTCCCCGCCCCTTCGAGTTTCTGCAGCCCGTCCGAGAGCCTCTTGGCGCCCTTGCTGATCCGCTTGATCGTCGCCAGGCTCGAAGCCAGCCAGGAGGTCACCTGCTGCGCTTCTTCGGCGTCGTCGGAGAGGGTCGCCTGCAGCGCCCCGAGTTCCGCGGGCAGGCCGGCGTAGCCCGGCGCATAGGGCACGCCGCCGGCCGGATCGGTGCCGCTGATCGCGGCGAGGGCGCGCTGGACCGCCTGCAGGGTGATGGCGTAGTTGGCGTCGCTTTTGCCCGTCGTCATCCCTTCGAGATCTCGCAGGGCGGTCTTCAGCTGCGCTTCGGCGTCTTCGGCGGGCGGCCGCAGGCCCGGCACGGTCTGGTTGGCCAGCTGGTCGAGCGAATTGCGCAGGCGGCGCGAGCGGCGTAGCGCGTTGTGGCGGAGGTTGGGCCCGAGGCTTTGCAGGGCGAACTTGACATTGAGGCCGGCGATCGCGGCGAGGTGCTGGGCGCCGGCGAGCCGGCGGCTGCCCTCGGCGAAGGTATGCAGCGCGGCGACCGCCCGTTCGCTGCCAGATTCGGCCTGGACCAGTCCGGCGGCAAGCGCGCTCGCCCCGGTCTCGGCCTTGCCGGAGCCCTCGGCGAGTAGGCCGGCACCGTAGCTGGCCTTGGAGATTCCGTCGCGTAGCTGAGCCACGCCGGAAGCCGCACGGCCCAGGTTGCGGCCGAGCCGCCCCAGCTGCGCCAGGGGACCCGTTTCCGCCCCGGTGGCCAGCAGACCGCCGGCCTGGCGCAGCGGTTCGACCGCGCGCGAGATCTGCGCCGGGCCGATCACCGCCTGGACCCCGGGCTGCGCGGCGATCCGGTGCTGCCAGCGGCTCAACGCCGCCAGCCGCCCCGGTTCGGTCACGGTGCCCTCCTCGGCGCCGGCGACGATCACAAAAGGCGCGTCGTAGCCCGGCCCGACCGCGTGCTGGATCAGTTCGAAGTCCTCGCGGATCGGATCGTCGTGGGCGAGCTGGGTCTGACTCGGCGGTCCAGTCTTCAGGCCGACCGCGGGCGCGGCCAGCAGCAGCACGACGACCCCGATCGCGATCGCCACCGGTGCCGGGCGGCGCAGGGCGGCACCGACCACCGTCATCAGCCGCGAGCGACCCTGGCCGGGGGCAGAGCCGATCCGCCAGCGATCGACGTCGGGTCCGAGCAGGGTCAGAACCGCGGGGCCGGCGACGACAGCCACGAGCACACTGAGTCCCACTACGAGGAGCAGGGTGGCCGCCAGCGAGCCGAGCAGCGAGCCGGGGACGATGAAGAACGCCACCAGCATCGAGAGCATCAGCGTGCTGCCGGCGAAGATCGTCGTCCGCCCGGCGGTGTGCCGAGTGGCGCGTGCCGCCTCGACCGGCGTGGCGCCGCCCTCCAGCTCTTCGCGGAAGCGCGAGACCATCAGCAGGGCGTAGTCGACGCCGAGCGCCAGCCCCATCATCGTGCAGACCGTGAGCGCGAAGGCGTCGACGCTGAACCAGTTGGTCAGGATCGAGAGCAGCCCCCGCGAGGCGATCACCGTCACGGTGCCGAAGGCGAGCGGGATCGCCGCGGCTACCGGCGAGCGGAAGACGAGCAGCAGGACGATCAGCAGGATCGGCAAGGCGATCAGCTCGCCGCGCTGGGTGGCCGTGATCGAGTCGTCCTGGATCGCCCGCGAGAGCGTCGCGAAGCCGGTCTGGGTCGAACGGACCGGCGGGTGGATGGTCGCTTCGAGGGTCCGGTTCAGTTCGGGGACCGTGTCCTTGACCGCCTCGTCGATACCGACGTGGAAGTCGGCGATGACGATCGCCCGGCGCGGATCCGGGCGGAGCCGTTGCACGGCGCCCCGATCCCAGGGCGAGAGCGTGGTCACCTTCGGGTCGCGGCGGAGGGCGCGGATCAGCGCTGGACCTTGCCGGTCGAGCTCCTTCGCCGGGCCGCGCAGGAGGATCACGAACGGCGCGCTTTCGCCAAAGTGTTCGCGCAGCATCCGGTTGGCCCGGGCGGAGGACGTACCCGGGATTTCGAGGCTGGTCGGGCTGAGCTTTCCCTCGACTCCGGCACCGAGGACTCCGAGCACGACGAGGAGCAGGAGCGCCGTCCCGATCACCCGACGCGGGTGGCGCAACAGAGCCGAGCCGCGCTCGCCGCGCGGCTCCCGCGCGGACTCACCGCGCCCGTTCCCCCTGCTCCTCCTCAAGGCCACCGTGCTAGTTTGGCGGTCGGGGAACACGGAGGGGGCTGGAGATGCGGAAGACTCTGTTAAGAACGTTGGTGGTCGTCGCCGCGCTCGCGATGGTCGGAGCCGGGGCGGCGCAGGCGCTGAAGCTGCGGATCGGCAACATCGTCATCGTCGCCGACGGCGGTTTCTCGCCGACCACGCTGCCGAAGCACGAAAACGCGCCGATCAAGCTGTTCGGCCACGCCAAGTTCAGCACCGTCGACGGCACCCGGCCCTCGCCGCTGCGAAGACTGGTGCTCGAATTCGACAAGCACGGCGCGGTCGAGACGCGGGGCCTGGAAAAATGCACGATGGCGAAGCTGGTCGCGACGACGACCAAGGTGGCGCGCAAGCTGTGCCCGGGCGCGATCGTAGGCACGGGCTTCGGCACGGCCCTGGTCGAGCTGCCCGAACAAGGGCCGATCAAAGCCTCCTCGCCGTTGACGCTGTTCAACGGGCCGGTCAAACACGGCAACCCGACGGTGCTCGGCCATGCCCACATCGACTATCCGGGGCCGACTACCTACGTCATCCTGATCGAGATCCAGAAGGTCCACCACGGGCGCTACGGCTTCAAGACCGTCGCCAACTTCCCCCGGATCGTCAACGACTACGGTTCGCCGATCTCCGGCCACCTGACGATCGGCCGCGAATGGACTTACAAAGGCCAGAGGCTGAGCTACGCCAATGCGCACTGCGCCGACGGCCGCCTCCAGGCGAAGGCCGAGTTCACCTTCAAAGACGGCAGCTTCGTCCAGGGAACCGTGTTCAAGCCCTGCAAGGTGCGTAAGTAGCGCCGCCGGCTCGATCGGGGCGCTAGCCTGGATCGAGGGTATGAGGAGACCAATCGCGATAGTGGGGGTCGCTGTGCTCGCGATTGCGATCGCGGCGGGCTTCGCCAACGCCGCCACGGTCAAGGTGGGGACGCTGGTTCTGCACGCCGACGGGGGGTTTGAGCCGCGGCTGCTGCCGAAACGGGCCTATGCGCCGATCCGCTTCCAGGGCTACGGAGAAGTGAAGACGACGGACGGCTCGGTGCCGCCGGCGCTGCAGCACGTCAAGCTCGAATTCGATCGCGACGGACGCCTGACCACCGCCGGCCTGCCCGTCTGCCGCCCGGCGGAGATCGAAGCGGCGACCCCGCGGCAGGCACGGCAGCGCTGCGGCGGCGCGATCGTCGGCACGGGGCGGATCGCGGCGGCGGTCCCACTCCCCGTGCTCGGGCGGATCGAACCGCGCTCGCCGCTGACGCTCTTCAACGGACCCCGGCGCGACGGCAACCCGACCGTCATCCTCCACGCCCAGGCGCCCTTCCCGGTCTCTGAGACCTACGTCATCGTCATCCCGATCGAACGACGGCCGAGCGGCATCTACGGCTACCGGGCGGAATTCGACGTCCCGCCGGTCGCCGGCGGCCTCGGCTCGCTCACCTATATCGGCGCAAGGATCGGCCGCCGCTATAGGGCCGGAGGCGGCGAACGGAGCTACGTCTCCGCCCGCTGCTCGGACAGCATCCTCCAGACCCGGGGCCTCTTCTCCTTCGCCGACGGCACCGTCATCTCCGGCAGCGTCTTCAAAATCTGCCGCGCCAAGCCCTGAGACGGTTCCGCCGCCGCGCGGCGCCAGCTTCCTATACTTGCCGACCCCGGGCCGTTAGCTCAACTGGTTAGAGCAGGAGCCTCTTAAGCTCAAGGTTGAAGGTTCGAGTCCTTCACGGCCCACTTCCGCAGGCTACTCTTCACCTCCGTTCAGACCCCCCCGCGAACCGTAGCCCTTAACCAGGAAGGGCAGCTGTTCGTCTCCCGATTCCCGCAGAATCCTCGCGGCTCTCTTCTCTCGCCTGACGAACCTTTCGGCGTTTGCGCGGTAGCCGCGCAACAGTGTCGCATTGGGATCGCTGTGAATTTCATGGGATAGATCCACCGCGAGTACTTTTGCGGTCCTGTCGCCGGCGGCGAATTCCCCGTTGAAGTACTGGTAGATCGCCAGATTGCTGTGCGTGAACACTCCCGGCTGTTGCTTGGCCGCGATCCGCGCCGCTCGCACGGCTCCCGCCGCATTCGCTTCGACCTCGCCGAGGTCCCGCGAGCCGATTTCAATCAGTTCGAAGTAGGTTCCCGCCGCCAGTTGGGCGATATC
>Ga0193695_1000049_pt1 | contig 23205 bp, 23 predicted proteins | sample L3s2metaG_FD_160568 | JGI IMG/M metagenome (GOLD analysis project Ga0193695, IMG submission 160568) | Soil microbial communities from a riparian zone of the East river system, Colorado, United States - L3s2 | ecosystem: Environmental > Terrestrial > Soil > Riparian zone | place: USA: East River... | reverse complement strand
CTGGCCTTCGCCCGGCGCGTCCCGTATGGCGCGATCCATACGGTTCTCGCCGCGATCGTCGCCCTCACCGGACTGCTGATCTACGAGAGTGGCGTCGCCGCGGGCCAGTACGGGGCGATCTTCGTCTGGGCGATGTTGATCGCCGCTTATTTCTTTCCGCGCCGAGTCGCGCTTGCGCACCTGGCCTGGCTGCTCGGCGTCTATGCCTTCGTCCTCGCCAAGGTCGGCAGCACCGCCGGCTACTCGGAGTTCACCCGCTGGATCTTCACCGCGGTCTCGCTCTCGGTGGTCACGCTGCTGACCAGCGAGATCGTCGCCCGCAGCGCCGGCGCCGACCTGCGCGCGCGGCGCTTCTTCGACCTCTCCCACGACATGCTCTCCACAGCGAACACGGCGGGTTATTTCGTCGAGCTGAACTCCGCCTGGCGGAGCTGCCTCGGCTACAGCGACGAGGAACTTCGCAGCAGACCGTTCATCGAGCTGGTCCATCCGGAGGAACGCGAGCGAACCGAAGCCGAGTCGTCGGCTCTCTTCGACGGCATCGAGACTGTGGGTTTCGAGAATCGCTACCAGGCCAAGGACGGCAGCTGGCACTGGCTGCGCTGGAGCGCGACGCTTGCCGCCGACGAGTCGCTGATCTACGCTCGGGCAACCGACGTAACCGAGCTGAAGCGGGTCGAGTCCGAACGCGAGAACCTCCTGCTCGAGGTGAAGGTCCTGGCCGCCAGCGACGCCCTCACCGGACTGCCGAACAGGCGCACCCTCGACGAGCAGCTTCCGCGCGAGATGGCGCGCGCGGTCCGTGCCAGCACTCCTCTCTGCCTCGCGATCGTCGACATCGACCGTTTCAAGGACTACAACGACACCCACGGTCACCTCGCCGGGGACGTCGTCCTGCGCCATTGCGCGGTCGCCTGGGATTCGGAGCTGCGCGGCGAAGACACAATCGTCCGTTTCGGCGGCGATGAGTTCCTCGTCCTGCTGCCGAACTGCACACTCGACCTGGCCGCCGCGATCGTCGAACGCCTGCGGGCGGCAACCGCTGACGGTCAGACCTGCTCGGCGGGCCTCGCCTGCTGGGATTTCGCCGAGAGCGTCGACGACCTGCTCGACCGCGCCGACACGGCCCTCTACACGGCCAAGGACAGCGGCCGCGACCGGTTGGTGGCCAGTCACGGGGTGGGATAGGCTGCGCCGGTCTCGTCCGGGCTTCTCTCGTCGATCGCCAAAGGAGGCTGGATGATGTCGTCCACGGGGCGGATGAAGGTTCTCGTTGCCGGAGCCTCCGGGGCGATGGGCAGGCAGCTGCTGCCGCGGCTGTCGGCCGCCGGTCATCAGGTGGTGGGGATGACCCGCGGCGCCGCCAAGGCGGAGGAGGTCCGGGCCCTCGGCGCCGCGCCGGTCGTCGCCGACGCCCTCGACCCCGAGCAGGTGGCGCGCGCCGTGGCGGAGGCGGAGCCGGAGGCGATCGTGCACGAGCTGACCGCGCTCTCGGGCGCGCTCGACATGCGTCACATCGACCGCGACTTCGCCCCCACCAACCGACTGCGCACCGAGGCGACCGATCATCTGCTCGCCGCCGGTCGGTCGGTCGGCGTGCGCCGCTTCGTCGCCCAGAGCTACGCCGGCTGGCCCTACGCCCGGCAGGGCGGCCCGGTGAAGAGCGAGGAGGACCCGCTCGATCCCGCGCCGGTCCCCTCGATCCGGCAGACGCTGGCGGCGATCCGCCACCTCGAGGACGCGGTCACCGGCGCCGAGTGGACCGTCGGCATCGTCCTCCGCTACGGCGGCTTCTACGGGCCGGGCACCTCGCTCGCCGCCGACGGCGAACACACCGAGATGATCCGCAAGCGGAAGTTCCCGGTCGTCGGCGGCGGCGAGGGTGTCTGGTCCTTCGTCCACGTCGGCGACGCGGCCGAGGCGACCGTCGCCGCGCTGGAGCGCGGGCAGCGCGGCATCTACAACGTCGTCGACGACGACCCGGCGCCCGTGCGTGAGTGGCTCCCGGCGGTGGCGAGTGCCCTGGGGGCGAAGCCGCCGCGCCGCGTGCCGCGCTGGGCGGGCCGGCTGCTGGCGGGAGAGGCGGCAGCGGTGATGATGACCGAGGCGAGGGGCGCATCCAACGCCAAGGCGAAGCGGGAGCTGGGCTGGCAGCCGCGGCACCCCAGTTGGCGCCAGGGCATCGCGGCGGACTAAAGACCCGCCGGGTGGCGGGCGACGAAGTTGCGCGGTTCGACCCTTTCCGTGTGCCAGCGGGGCCCGGTCACGCCAGGCGGATCGTCGCGGGTGTCGAAGCGCAGGCCGGCGATGACCATGTAGACGTGCTCGTCGTCGGCGTAGACGGTGATCCAGCGGCCGAGCCCGCCCAGGCCCCAGTACGCGAGCTGTCCCGAGACCATCGTCGCCTCGAGCAGGCCGCCGCCGTGCAGCGCGTAGCCGACCGCCCCCGAGCAGTCGTAGCCGCGCTTGTCCCACCAGCTCACGTGCCCGCCGCCCCATACATACGGCTTGCCGGCGATCCGGTTGGCGGCGGCGATCGCCGCCTTCACCGCGGGCGGCGCGTTCGGTGGAGCGATCGCCCGCCCGTCGAGCAGGGTCGCGCCGCAGGTCGAGCTGGTCCGCGGGGTATCCGTGGACGCCGGGGTGCAGCTGTAGCCCCAGGGGACCGCCTGGCCGGCGGCGCCCGCGGCGCCGACCGCGATGACTGCGGCCATGGCCAAGAGCGCCGGCCCGATCCCCCATCTCACAAGACGCATGATCGAGAGAGGCTACGCTGCGCTGGGCGAGAGGTGCTCGTGGACGAAGCGGACGATCGTCGCGCCCTCGCCGACCGCGGTCGCGCAGCGCTTGATCGAGCCGGCGCGGACGTCGCCGGCGGCGAAGACGCCCGGCACGCTGGTCTCGAGCAGGCCGGCCGCGCCGACGTCGGCGCCGGTGAGGACGAAGCCCTTCTCGTCGCGCACGATCGTCTCGCCGAGCCACTCGGTGCAGGGCGTGGCGCCGAGGAAGAAAAAGAGGAAGGCGAGGTCGAGGTCGGCGCCGTCGCTGAGGGTGACGCCCTCAAGGCGGCCCTCGGCGCCGTGCAGGGCGGCGATTTCGCTGCGGTCGCGCACCGCCACCCCGTAGCGCTCGAGCTCGGCGATCAGGTACTGGGACATCGTCTCCGCCAGGTCGCCGCGGCGGTGCAGGAGGGTGACGAGCGCGCCGCCCCGGGCCAGCCAGACGGCGGCCTGCGCGGCCGAGTTGCCGCCGCCGACCACGCCGACCCGCTGGGCGCCGCAGAGCTGCGCCTCGGGAGGCCCGGCGGCGTAGAAGACGCTGATCCCCTCGTAGTCCTCGAGGCCGTCGACCGGCAGGCGGCGGTATTCGGCGCCGGTGGAGAGCAGCACGGCGCGCGCCGCCACCTCACGGTCTTCCTCGAGCTTTACCAGGTGGCGCTCGGGGCCCGGCTCGAGCGCCTGCGCCCGGTACGGGGTGGCCGTGCGGGCGCCGAACTTGCGTGCCTGCGTGACCGCCCGGCTGGTCAGCTCGGTTCCGCTGATGCCGGCGGGGAAGCCGAGGTAGTTCTCGATCCGGCGCGAGGTGCCCGCCTGGCCGCCCAGCACGGTGCTCTCGATCACCAGCGTGTCGAGCCCCTCCGAGGCGCCGTACACGGCGGCGCCCAGCCCCGCCGGACCGCCGCCGATGACGAGCAGGTCGACTTCCTCGCGCGGCTCCAGCGCCAGGCCGATGCCGAGCGCGCGGGAGAGCGCGCCGTGGCTCGGCCGCCGCAGCTCGCCGCCGCCCGGCAGGCGGACCAGCGGCATGCCGTCCCCGCCGTCCCGCTCGGCAAGGGCCGCGGCCTCCTCGCTCTCCGCCGGGTCCTCCCAGGTGTATGGGAGGCGCAGGCGCCGGGCGAAGTCGAGCAGCTCGCGGGTCTCGGCCGAGTCGCGCGGGCCGACGATCTCGATCCCGACCCCGTGGCGCTGCTGCAGCAGTTCGCGCCGCTCGACGAAGGCAGGCAGCAGCAGGTCCGAGAGCGAGGCGTCCTCGAAGAGGAGACTGCGCAGCTCTTCGCGCTCGACCGCGATGTAGCGCAGCGGCTCGGTGACGACCGCGGTGAGGAAGACGGTCTGCCCGGAGAGCAGGTTCATCTCGCCGAGGAAGCCCGACGCCCCGTGGCGGACGATCTCGTGGCCGGCGGCGTCGATCACCGCGGCCTCGCCCTCGAGCACGGCGATGAACGGGTAGGTCTCGTCGCCGATCTCGAACAGCGTCTCGCCGACCACCGCGGTCCGCTCCTCGCCATGCTCGGCGAGCGTCGCCAGCTGCGACTCGGAGAGCACACGGTGGGCCGGGGCCGGCATGCGGCAAGGCTACCCGCCGGCCGATGCGGCCCCTAGGAGGGAGGCGAGACGACGCAGTTGTCTTTGTCGGTCATCGTCAGCGGGTGCGTGTTGGGGAAGGCTTCGAGCAGGGCGTCGGCGATCAGTCGGCCGCGCGCCGCGTAGCCTTTCGAGGTGAAGTGGATCCCGTCGGGGATGAACCACTGGTCCTTGACGTCGGCGGCCCAGTTGTAGATCCGCATGTTCGGGTAGCGGTCGCAGGCATCCAGCAGCGCCTTGTCCCAGTCGGCCATGTTCGTCTCCGCATAGGGCCCGCTGGTGACCAGCGACTTGACGTTCACCCACAGCACCGGTTCATCCCCGATCGTCGACATCATGCTGGCGATCCGGTCGTCGTAGGTGAAGGTCGAGCCGGCGGCGACGTTGGCCGCCTCGTTCGTCCCCATCGCCAGCACCCAACACCCTTTGAAGCCTTCGTTCTTCCAGGCTTCGGCGACTTCCTGCGCGTTCGCTTCCCCCTCGAAGTTCTCATAGATCGAGCGCGCACCGGCGACCTCGAGGTGCTGAGTGGTGGCGCCGACGCGGGCGTACTGGGCGCTGATCAGCTGCTGTGGGTCGGGCAGATATTCTTCGGAGACGAGCCCCTCCGAGGTCGAGTCGCCGATGTGGACGACCGCTTCGCAGGAGGTCGCCAGAGGCGCCCGGCGGACATTCTTCGCGGTGACCGTCTTGGCGATCGTTTCGGCGCCGATCGCCTTCTCGTGGGATACGCCGACCCCGGCCAGGCCGGCGACGGCGATCGCGACGACCACGGCGCTTGCCGTGACGACCGCCCAGCCGCGCCGCGTCACCCGCTCGCGGCGCCAGCTGCCGGCTCTCCACTGCGCCCACAGCCGGCCGAGGGCGCCGTGGCGGATCGGGTTCTCGACGTAGCGCCAGGACAGCTCCGCCACGGTGAGGATCGCGGCGACCTGGAGGATCGCGCGCAGGAGATTGGGACCGTGCGCGGCCTGGGGTGAGGTGAGGACGACGATCGGCAGCGTCCAGAGGTAGATGCCGTAGGAGCGTTCGCCGATCCAGCGCATCTGCTTGCAGCCGACGATCGGCCCCAGCCTCGATGCGGGGTGGGTGAGCGAGGCGACCGCGAGGACGGACCCCAAGCCGAGCAGGGCGAAGCCGCCGCGGTAGAGGAAGGGCGAGAACTCGCCGGCGCGCCAGAACATCAGGCCGATCACCGCAAGGCCGAGTACCCCCGCTGCCTCGATCGTCCACCGCGCCTGCGGGGCGATGCGGGCGTGCAGCCGCCGGCTCGGCCAGATCATCGCCAGGGCCGCCCCGATCAGCAGCTCAAGCGCACGGGTGTCGGTGCCGTAGTACACCCGCGAGGGATCGAGCGAAGGGTGGTAGAGGACCGCCATCAGGATGCCCGAGAGCAGGGCCCCGATCAGCGTCACTCCGGCGAGGCGGGGGCGGACACCCGTCTTGTTTTTCAGCTCGGGGACGAAACGAAGGCCGAGCATCAACAGGAACGGCCAGAGGATGTAGAACTGCTCCTCGACCGAGAGCGTCCAGAGATGGTTGAGGGGGGAGGGGGGCGCGAAGCGTTCGAAGTAGGAGACGTGGTGGAAGATCAGCCACCAGTTGTTGAAGTAGGCGGCGGCGCTGAGCGCCGCCGTGCGGAAGTCGGCGGGTTGGTGGGGGCCGATCAGGGTGACCCACGCCGTCACCACGATCAACATCACGAAGAGGGCTGGCAGCAGGCGGCGGGCGCGTGCCAGCCAGAACGCCTTCAACTTGATGCCGCCGCGGTTCACCTGGCCCAGGAGGATGTCGGTGATCAGGTAGCCGCTGAGGGTGAAGAACACGCCGACCCCGAGCAGCCCACCTTCCGCCCAACCGAATTTGAGGTGGTAGAGCATCACCCCGATCACGGCGATCGCCCGCAGACCGTCGAGGCCGGGCATGTAGCGCCGGTCGCGTTTTACGGGTTCAGGCATAGGACGACACCATCGCCAGCACGCTGGTGAGCAAAGGTTGTTCCCCCGCCATTTGCACCGCGAGCGCTTCCCCGAGTGAAGTCACGATCGAGCCGGCGAGCGTTGCCTCCCGCTCGGCGAACTTGCCGACCGGCTCCAGTTCCGGGCCGGATCCGATCGCCGGTTCCGCGCTCGGCGCGTGCATGTAGGCGAGGCACCCTTCGATGCCCTGGGCGATCAGCTGCGCGCGCAGGTCGGCGCCTGCCGGGATCGGGTGCAGGTCGTCGGCCTGCATCAGCTCGGGATGCGTGGCGACGGCGCCGGCCCAGTCGGGCATCTGCGTCCCGAGGCGCGAGGCGGCGAATTCGCCCACCACCCGGTTCTTGCCCTCGTTGCCGATCCCATCGACGGTGAGGCCGTGGATGGTCGGGACGACCATGCAGCGGTCGCCGATCTCCGCGGCGACCTTGGCGAGGTTGCCGGCGAGGATCTGTGGATAGGCGGGGTTGTCGTCGGTGCCGGCGTCGAAGACGATCACCGACTGCGAGGGGTCGTAGCTTTCCTGGAAGAGGTCGAAGATCTGGTAGCTGTTGTAGCCGCCCTCGGCGTTGGTCGTCAGCGGCACGCCGGGCAGGTAGCGCCGCAGGTAGGGGATGGTGAGGACCTCAAGGCTGTCGCCGACCACCAGCGCCCCGCCGCCCCCGCTCGCTCGGGCTGAAGGAGCGTTTAGGGCGAGAGCCATCAGCGCAGCCACAACCGCGCTCCCCGCGAGCGTGCGCGCCCTTCGCATCGAGCATTTCTACACTACTCAGATGCGCTCCGGCCCAATCGCCACGGTCTGGATATTGCTGGGCCTGGTGCTGACCCTGTCCGCCTGCGGCGACGAGGAAACGACGGCGGCCGGCGAGGGGGCGTCGGTCCCCCGTAGGGCGGACACCAGGTCCGACAGGGCAGATCCGGAAATTCCGCCGGGAGCCCACTCGACTTCGAAGCAGTGTGTCCACCTGCTTGGCAACTTCCTCGATTCGGTTGAATCGCTGAACAACGCGCTTGCCGTCGGCCTGAGCTACGCGGACTACCTCAGCGCGGTGGACAATGCCCGCACCACCTACGCGAGCGTGCCGGTCGATCGGCTGCCGATCGCCTGCCTGAGCCGTGTGGGCGGCCCGGCCGAGCAGACACTCAATGCTTACATCGATGCCGCAAACAGCTGGGGCGATTGCCTGGCCACTACCTCGTGCGACATCGCTCAGGTCGAACCGGAGCTGAAGCGTAGGTGGGCTCAGGCTTCCCGCTTCCTCTCCCTCGCAGAGTCCTCTATCCACTCGACCACCGAACGCGCAAGGGAATCCTCGTGACCGCGATATTCGTGATCGGCCCCGTCCACGATCAAACTGTCCAGCGGATTTACGTTCGCGAACCATCGAGTGAGCAGCCCGACGGCGTCATGCGACGAAACTTCGCCGGTGGCGATGTCCTCGGAGCCAAAGACGACGAGGGTCGGCTGGGACCAGACTGCATCGGGGCTCGTCAGCGCCGAGTCGGAAGGCTCATGGAAGGCGAAGGTGCGCAGCGGCGACTCCGGGCCATATGCCTCGAAATAAGTGCCGGCCGAGATCGGAACGGAGTGAGCCCACGTCGGCATCAGCTCTTGCTCCTTGCCCGCCTCGATTCGTACAGAAGCCCAGTCGCGAGCCTCCTGGTAGCGGTCTCCGAGGTCGGCGCGCTGAGCGCCGATGTCATCGGATGGAGACAGGAGCACGACTCCGGCGAGCTGGTCGGCGCGAATCGTCTCGCCGGGGGCGATCAGACAGTTGGCGATCTTCACCGCACCGTGACTGTGACCCACCAGAACGACGCGTGATCCCGGTGCGACGTGGTCGACGAACGACAGCCACGCGGCAAGGTCGTACCCGGCCTCGACCACCCGCTCGAAAGTCGAGCCCAGCAGATCCCACTCGTAATGGTCATAGTCACTCGTGTCAGGGTACCTCCGCTGATAGCCGAAGTAGTCCTGCCCGCGGTTATTGGTCAGCAGGCAGGCGATGCCGGCATCGGACGCTGCGATGACCAATGAGTGACTCCTACGCTGCTGGTAGGCGTTGTCGAACTGACCGGGGACATACAAGATGGAGAGCGGAGGATCGCCGGAGATCATCGTGTCCGTCGCGAGCCCCATCAGCTCCACACCGTCTGCGCAGACGGTCCCGCACTGGTGCATGGGGACCGGGAGGGTGAAATGCCGACCGTAATCCACGTAACTCACCGTACAGGTCGCTCGGAGTTTCTTGAATCGGAGACTTACTCGATCCGATCGCTGTACACGGGCTGCCCGCCGTTCTGGCTGTAGTAGCCGACGTCGATGCCCGCCCTGTCGAAATCGAGCACCGCGAAGCCGAACTGCTGCCATTTTTCGCCGCCGATTGTTTCGTACTGGTCGGCGTACCATTCGACGGTTTTGCGACGACCCTTCTCGTTGAGCAGGACCGGTACCCCGCCGTGGCCGATGCAGGAGCCGAACCCGATCGCTTTCTCCACGTTGGGCTCATAGACGCAGCAGAGATGCTCGTGGCCCCAGAGCCAGGCGTCGACCGGACGTACCTGGAAGGTCGGTTTGAGCCGCTCCAGGAGCGTCGGCTCGACTTCGACGAAGGCGCTGAACGGCTCATGGTGGGTGAGCAGCATCGTCTTGCGCCGTGCGGCCTGCTTCGCGGCGACCCACTCGGCCTGGTTGCCGGCAAGATCGTTGTCGTCGTAGGCGCTGTCGAGTCCAAGCAGTTGCCAGTTCGAGTTTTCGAGGCAGAAGTAGCTCGAGCCCCGCTGTCCGGCGAAGCGCGGATCGCGCAGCAGGTAGCCGAAGTAGCCGTGGCCGCCCGAGTACATGTCATGGTTTCCGTTCAGTGCCCAGGAGCCGACGCCCTCGCCGGCCGAGCCGACCGGCCAGTAGGGCATGAAGCGCGCTTCGTACTCCTCCTTCCAGCCCGAGTAGTAGACGTCGCCCAGGTGCAGGACGTGGACTTCGCGGCCCTTGGCCTTCGCCTCCCGGATCTTCTCGCCCATCCGCAGCCCGACGGCCCGCGCTCCGGCGAGCCCCGTTCCCCAGTCGCCGACGACGACCAGGCGCGCGTCGTCGGCGATCGAGACGGTCGGCGGATCGTCGGGGAAGTCGGGCTTGTTGTGCAGTAAGGAGAGGCCCTTGGAGATCACCGACTCGACCCAGCGTGCGTCGCAGGGTCCGAACTTGCGAAAGACGTCCTCCTCGCGCAGGACGTAGTCGGCGAAGGAGCTTTCGTCGGGCGGCAGCGGCTTGACCAGGTCCTCGAAGCGCGAGGTTATGCAGTCGGTCAGGGTCGACTGCAGCAGGCTCACCGCCGGGGAGCGCGGCAGGTACGCCTGTTTGCCGTCGGCCGGTGAAGCTCCGGACACCGGGCTCTCCCGGCCCTTTTTCAGGTCGGTGAACATCTCCGCATACTGGTCTTCGGAGAGAAGCCCTCCGCCGGCCTTCTCGACGGCTTCGAGCTGTTCGTGGAGGAAGGCCGGGTCGAGGATCTGGTGGACGACCGGGCCGTCCTGCGTCGGCGCCACCGCCGAACCGCCACGGTGCAGCAACGCGTCGATCCTCTCTTTCAGCTTCTCGAACACGAGTCTCCTCTCCGCACGTCTTGTGCGTGTGTCACTGGGTGGCGTCGAGGTGGGCGGAGATGTGCGGGTACACGTCGCGAGCGGCGTCGCGGCCGAAGATGCAGTCGATGTGCCCGTACCGGGGGATCTCGTGACGGGTGTAGAGCTCGGCGCCGTTGGCCTCCGACAGCCGCTCCACCGCCCGCTCGATGCTCTTGGAGAGGAAGCAGGCGTTCTCGGCGCCGTGGACGAAGGCGATCGGGATCGCCATCCGCTCGACGTTGGGGATGTAGCGCTCGTCCCCGTCGGCGCCCACCAGATGCTCGGCGCGGACCATCCGCGCCAGGTGCCGGAACGACTCCATGTTGGCGACGCCGAACATCTCGCCAAGCGCATCGTGGGTGGCCTCGTTGAGCTGCTCGTGGCGGTAGAGCGGCGCGTACATGAAGGTGATCCGCTCGCAGACCGCGCTGTCGCATGGCTCTGCGCCCTCGGCCGGGACGGTGCGGGCGGCGGCGTCGAAGACCTTCGACCTCCAGTTCCCGTGAGGGTCGCCGTCGGCGTCGAGATCGTCGACCCCGACGGCGTCGAGCACGTCGGGCAGGTGCAAGCCGGCTTTGAGCCGCGACTCGGCCGGGGTGACGACGTCGGTGGCGATCTGGGAGATCGCCGCCGAGCGCACCCCCCGCAGGCCGGCGAGCATCGCGCAGCAGAAGGTCGTCGCGCCGAAGCAGTGGGCGAGCACCTGCACGCTCTCGGCGCCGGTCAGGGCGCGAACCTTCTCGACCGCGGCCGGGTAGTCGCGCGTCGCCACGTCGTCGGCGTTGAACTGGGTGCGCGAGCTTGGCAGCTCGATGCTGGCCCGGTAGTCGAGCAGCCAGACGTCGTACCCGCTCGCGAACATGTACTCGAGCAGGTTGGTCTCGATCGTGTCGATGGTGAAGATCCCGCTGGAGACGCCGAGGCCGTGCGTGACGAGAAGCGGCCCCTTGTCGCCGCCGCGGTAGCGGGTCAGCCGCAGCTCGACCCCGTCGTCGGTCCGCACGGTGTGGATCTCGGGCGCGTCGACGCGCAGCCCGCGCCGCTTGCGGGGTCGGGCATCGCCCCCCAGCTCATCGCCCCGCGAGAAGATGCCGCCGTAGGTGTCGACCAGCGCGCCTGCGAAGAACCTGCCGAACTTGGCCTTCGCCTCGAGCGCCTGCCGCTCGCCCGCGGCGTCGGTGGCGCGCATCGTCGTCAGCTGGCGCATGAAATCGGTCGGCGCGATCCGCAGGATGCCCTTGCCGAGGATCGGGCTGCTGTCGCTCGGCCCGTCGTACAACGTCACGTAGAGCATCGTGGTGTCGTTCCACAGATCGAGCCCGCGGTCGTCGTGGATGAGCTTGAAGCCGTGGAACCAGTACTCGCGGCCATCCTCGGCGCTCAGCTTCATCCTGTACTGCATCGTCCGCGTCGCGACCCGGTCCGGGTCCTCGGTGAAGAGGTTGAAGCTCGCCTCGCTCACCGCAAGCGGGTCCGGCGAGAGGCCTGGAGCGCGCACGGTGCCGTCCATTCGCGCTTCGTGCTCGGGCTCGGCGACGAAGCGCTCGGCGTCGGCGGTGTGGATGGTGAGGACGAAGTCGAGCGGCTGACCGGCCCTCTCTGCCGCCTCGGCGCCCTTCTCGTAGTCGTCGGTGACGCCGGTGGAGACGAAGCCGGCCATCCGCTCGGTGAATTCGATGCCGACCGCCGATGGTGGGGCCGGGGGCGGTGGCGTAGATGGCAGCGAGTAGTCGATCGTCCAGCCGCGGTCGGCGGCGATCAGCTCGCAACAGCGCTCGGTCAGGGCCGAGATCGTGAACAGCGGATTGACGCCCAGCGGACGGGGAACGATGGAGCCGTCGGAGACGTAGAGCCCGTCGTGCACCTCCTCACCCTGCGCGGCGGAGAAGACCCGCCCCTTGTGGTCGACCGCTCCCTGCTCGGCGTCGGCGCCCATCGGGCAGCCGCCGAGCGGGTGCACGGTTATCAACGACTGGCCGATCAGCTTGGTCCAGATCGGGTCGCGCACATAGGCAGCGCCGAGCGCGGCGCCGGCTTCTTCCAGCTTTCTGTCGACCGCGGCGAAGATCGGCTCCTCGCCGACGCCGGGCCAATGGACGCGCAGGCGCCCGTCCTCGAGGCGGAGCTCGCCGTCGCCGTCGTCGTACGTCATCACCAGGAAGGTCTGGGTGTTGTGCACGGCGCCGTGGTGGGAGCCGAGCAGCAGGCTGGCCATCTCACGCTCCTTCTCCTTCAGCTCGTCGATCACGCCGGAGTCGGTGTCGCGGCCGACGAGGCCCGCGGCGGCGGCAAGGAGCCCCGGCATGAAGCCGTCGAGGCCGCCGGGGACGGCACCCTCCTCGATCACCATCCCCTCAGTCAGCGATGGCTGCTCGCGCAGGTCGATGATCCCGGTGATGCAGGGTCCGACCGGCTCGCGGCCGGTGGGGGAGTGCTCGCCGAAGCCGATCCCGTTGATCTCCCGCTCGGCGTTGTAGGCGAAGCCGAGCACGTCGCCGTTGCCGCTGAAGCGGCTGCCGACCCGGTCGGAGAGGGACAGCCCGGCCTCTCTGGAGCGCAGCAGGATCTCGGCTGAGCCGAGGGCGCCGGCGCCGAGGATGACGACGTCGGCACTGACGAAGTCGGTCGGTGAGTCGAACGCCTCCTGCCCGGTTTCGACGTTCTGGTAGTGGATGACCCACCCTCCGTCGTCTGAGCGCTCGAGGCTCTGCACCGCGACGCGGGTGAAGATCCGCGCGCCGTTGTTGCGGGCGTCGGGAAGGTAGTTCATCAGCACCGTGTTCTTTGCCCGGTGGTTGCAGCCCGAGACGCAGTCGCCGCAGAGGACGCAGGCACTCTGCTCTTCACCGGCCTGGTTCACCCCGTCCTCGAAGGTGACGTTGATCGGCGGCCGGTAGAAGCGATCGCCGGCGTCCATCCCATCCGCCGACTGCTCGAGCGCGGCGAGCTTTGGCAGCGTCGGGAAGTCCTCCGGGTAGGGCTGAGGCTGCAGCATCTGCTTGGCGCGCTCGTAGCCGGCGGCGAGCCCCAGATCGAGATCGGCACGGAGCTCCTGCGGCCACCGGGCGTCCTCGAAGACGCGTGGCTCGGGATGCAGCGAGACGTTGGCGTTGACCAGCGAGGTGCCGCCGAGCCCGCAACCGAGGAAGACGTTGAGATCGTCGTTCACCCTGACGTCGTACATGCCGGTCCGCGACCCGCTGTGGCCATCCGGCGAGTCGACCTGCAACGACTCGAGCATCTCGACCTCGGTATCGGGGTACTCGCCCGGTTGGCGCTCGGCGCCGCGCTCGAGCAGGCAGACGCTCCTGCCCGCCCGCGCCATCCGCGATGCCGCGATTCCGCCTCCGTAGCCCGACCCGACCACGACGACGTCGTAGTGGTCATCCATGCTCTCGACCGGCGAAGACAGCCTGTTCATCCCCGAGTCCCCTGACTACTAGACAGGACAGTATTAATACGGTCGCCAGCCTAACGCAATCCGAGCAAGACAGCCCCGTTCTTGTGAATCGCCGGCACCATCAGCCCAGCGGGGAAGCCCCACATCGCCACGTCATAGACCAGGGCGCGCGAGCCGCCTTGGGCCTCCCAGCGGCAAACCGCTATCAGCACCGCCGCCGCCAGCCCGACCACGTACAACAGCCCGTAGACATGGATATCGAACGGCCCGAGGTGAAAGCCGCTTGAGGCTGGGCTAGGAATTGAGCCGACCACAGGAGCCGATTGTCTAGGAAAGCGAAGTGCGGCGGTCACTCACTAAAGAGAACGAGTCTCACTCTTATGTTAGGGTGCCCGCGTCCGGCACGGCAGAGGCCGCCGCCGGGACTTCCAGCCACCCATGGTTCAAGGAGACCCGATGCCCCGATCACGCGCCCGCGCTTCCGCTGCTCTCCTCATCCTCGCCGCGCTGGCGGCGGCGCTGCTCGCCGGATGCGGGGGGTCGAGCTCAAGCGCCACCAGCTCCTCCGGCAAGCTCAACGTCGTCGCCGCCGAGGACTTCTGGGGCAGCATCGCCGAGCAGCTCGGCGGCGATCAGGTCGAAGTGACGAACATCATCACCAACCCCGCCGCCGACCCCCACGACTACGAACCGACCTCAGAAGACGCGCGCACGATGGCTGGGGCTCAGATGGCGATCGTCAACGGCATCGGCTATGACCCGTGGGCCTCGAAGCTGCTCGCCGCCAACCCCAGCTCGGGGCGCACGGTCCTGACGGTCGGCGACCTGCTCGGCTTGAAGGAAGGGGACAACCCCCATCAGTGGTCCTCACCGGCCTCGGTGCAGAAGGTGATCGAACAGATCACCAACGACTACAAGCAGGCCGACCCCGGCCACGCCTCCTACTTCGACGCCCAGCAGCACCGCTTCGAGACGGTTGGCCTCGCCCGCTACCACGGCCTGATCTCCCAGATCCGCTCGCGCCATGCGGGCACGCCGGTCGGCGCCTCGGAGAGCATCTTCGCGGCGCTCGCCCCCTCCCTCAGCCTGAAGCTCCTGACCCCGACCGGGTTCCTCGACTCGATCTCCGAGGGCACCGACCCAACGCCCGCCGACAAGGCGACGACCGACAGCCAGATCGCCGACAAGCAGATCAAGGTCTGGGTCTACAACAGCCAGAACGCGACCCCCGACGTGCAGCGTCTGAACGACGCCGCTAAGGCGGCGGGCATCCCGATCGCTACCGTGACCGAGACCATGACCCCCGAAGGCGCCAGCTTCCAGGCGTGGCAGTCGCGCGAGCTGGAAGGGCTGGCGGCGGCGCTCGCCAAGGCAAGCGAAGGGGGATGAGCACGCAGGCCACCACCAGCGGTGCCCAGCCAGCCGGCCAGCAGGAGGCAGGGGAGGCAATCCGGCTCGGGGGGGCGACCGCGAAGCGCGGCGGCCACCCCGTCTGGTCGGGCGTTGATCTCAGCGTTCGCCAGGGCGAGTTCGTGGCGGTGCTCGGTCCCAATGGCTCGGGGAAGTCGACCCTTCTCCACGTCCTGCTCAGTCTCTTGCCATTGAGCGAAGGGACCGCGACGGTCCTCTCCGGCCCGCCCGGCTCTGCCAACTCCCAGATCGGCTACCTGCCGCAGCGGCGCGGCTTCGACTCCGGAACGCGGGTTCGCGGCCTTGACCTGGTGCGCCTGGGCCTCGACGGGACGCGCTGGGGCTTCCCGCTGCCGACGCGCATCAGCGCCCGCGGGCGCGCCGCCGCCCGCCGCGTCGAGGAGGCGATCGAGCTGGTCGGCGCGAGTGCCTATGCCTTGCGGCCGATCGGGGCGCTCTCGGGCGGCGAGCAGCAGCGACTGCTGATCGCCCAGGCGCTCGTTCGCCGCCCCCGCATCCTCCTGCTCGACGAGCCGCTCGACAGCCTCGACCTTTCTAACCAGGGCGCGGTCGCGGCGCTCGTGCAGCGGATCTGCAAGGAGGAGGGGGTGACCGTCTTGCTGGTCGCCCATGACGTCAACCCGATCCTGTCCTACCTCGACCGGGTGATCTACTTCGCCGGGGGCGGCGGCGTCGAAGGAACCCCGCGCGAAGTCATCACCGGCCCGACGCTGAGCCGCCTCTACGGCGTGCCGGTCGAGGTGCTTGAGACCTCAGACGGCCGCCTCGTCGTCGTCGGCACCCCGGAGCCCCCGGCCCACCACCACCCGCGCCACGATCATGGCCATTGAGCTCGCCGGCCTTTCCTGGAACCCGGTCAGCGACCTCGAACAGCTGACCGAATTCCCCTTCATGGTGCAGGCGCTTGAGGCCGGCACGATCGTCGCGGTGATGGCCGGGGCGATCGGCTGGTTCATGGTGCTGCGCCGGCAGACCTTCGCCGGTCACACGCTCTCGGTCATCGCCTTCCCCGGTGCGGCCGGCGCCACCCTGGCGGGCCTGCCCATCGCGCTCGGCTACTTCGGCGTCTGCGGGATCGCGGCACTCGCGCTCTCCCAGGTCAGCCGCCCGGGCCGGGAGTCCCCCAGCAGCGAGTCGGCGGCGATCGGCACGGTGCAGGCGTTCGGCCTCGGCCTCGGCTTCCTCTTCGTCACCCTCTACAGCGGCCAGCTCAGCGACCTCGAGTCGCTGCTGTTCGGAACCTTCCTCGGGATCACGGCGGCTCAGGTGCAGACGTTGCTTGGGGTTGCGCTCGCCGCTCTCGCGCTTCTCGCCGTGATCGGGCGACCTCTGCTGTTCGCCTCGGTCGACGGGGCCGTCGCCCGTGCGGCGGGGGTGCCAACCGGCGCGCTCGCGCTCGCCTTCCTGCTACTGCTCGGATTGGCGGTGGCGGCGACGGCGGAGATAACTGGTGCGCTGCTGGTCTTCGCCCTGCTCGTCACCCCGGCGGCCACCGCGCAGCAGATCACCGCCCGGCCGGGTGCGGGTCTGGCGATCTCTATGGCGCTCGCCCTCGCCGTCACCTGGCTCGGCCTCGGGATCGCCTACTTCTCGCCCTACCCGGTCGGGTTCTGGGTGACGAGCCTCTCCTTCGGCCTCTACGTGGCGGTTCGGCTCCTCCTCGGAGTCCTCGCCCGCCGCGGCCCCGAGCCGCTCGGAGCGCTCGCCTGATGTTCGCTCACGAGTTCATGCGCAACGCCTTCCTGGCCGGCAGCTTCGTCGCGCTCGCCTCCGGCCTCGTCGGCTACTTCGTAGTCCTGCGAAGCCAGGTCTTCGCTGGCGACGCACTCAGCCACGTCGCCTTCACCGGGGCGCTCGCCGCCGCGGCGGCCGGGATCGACATCCGGCTCGGCCTCTTCGTCGCGACGATCGCCGTGGCTATGGGGATGGGCCTGCTCGGCGACCGAGCCCGCCCCGACGATGTTGTCATCGGCTCCGTCTTCGCCTGGGTGCTCGGCCTCGGCGCCCTCTTTCTCTCGATCTTCACCAACGGCTCCAGCGGCGAAAACGGCACCGCTGCAGTTCGCGTCCTGTTCGGCTCCATCCTCGGCCTCTCGGCCGCGGACGCCCGGCTCGCCGCGGTGATCGCACTCCTCGCCGCGCTGGCGCTGCTCGCCATTGCCCGCCCTCTGCTGTTCGGCTCGCTCGACCCCGACGTCGCGCGCAGCCTCGGCCTGCCGTTGCGCGTCGTCGGGGTCGGCTTCTTCGCCCTGCTGGCCGTGGTCGCCGCAGAGGCGACCCAAGCGGTCGGCGCTCTGTTGCTGCTCGGCCTGCTTGCGGCGCCGGGCGGGGCCGCGCGGCTTCTCACCGACAACCCCTGGCGGGGTCTGGCGCTCTCGGCGGCGCTGGCGCTCGCCTCGATGTGGGGTGGCCTGGCCCTCAGCTATGAGGTCGCCTCGCTGCCGCCCAGCTTCGCGGTGATCGCGATCGCCAGCGCCTTCTTCGTGCTTGCTGCGCTTCGAGCGCGTCTGCGCTCGGGCTTTGACCGTCAGCGACGAATGACCGGAGGATCGGTCTTTAGGATCGAGGCATGACGACGGCCACCCAGACTCGCTGGGCCGAACACGCCCTGGCCACGCTGCAGGCCGCCGGCTACCGTCGCGGCGGCGCCCGCACCGCTGTGGTCGAAGCGCTCGCTCGCCACGACTGCGCGGTCACCGCACTGGATCTGGATGACGAGCTTCGTCGCCGCGAGCCCGCGGTCGGGCGCGCGAGCATCTACCGCGCCCTTGAGCAGCTTGAGCAGCTCGGGGTGCTCCGTCGGCTCGAAGTGGCACGCGGAGTAGCCGGCTATGAGCGGATCGAGCCCAACGGCGAGCACCACCACCATGCGATCTGCCGCGACTGCGGCCGGATGATCCCGTTCGAGGACGCCTCGCTGGAGCGCGCGATCGACAAGGTGAGTGGGCGGATGAGCTTCGATGCCGCCGAGCACGAGGTGACGATCCGCGGCCGCTGTGAGCGCTGCGCGGCTTAAGCGACTCGGCTAACGAGCGGCGGTTGCGTGAGTCGCGGCCTGCGCTGCAGTAGGCGAGGAGGCGTTCGGCGCGAGGTGACTGCCGGACGCGAGGACTCCAGCGGCGAGAATCGCGGCGGTGGTCAGCTTGAGACGGCGCTGGGTCATCCAGCTGGGAGAGTGGGTGGCGATCCAAGCGCGCATCCCGGTCGCCGCGGCCCCCGCCGTCATCGCGCTCGCCATGCACTGTATGCACATGGGGCTCACTGTAGCCATGATCGCCCAGCGCCCGGATGCCGGCAGGCCGACCGCCGCCTCCTGGGCCAAGAAGAAGGCCCGCTTCAGCGGGCCTTTGGTGGTTGGAGACTTGACAAAACGACGGCCATATCAGCGGTAGGCCCGATACTTGGTGAGTCCAGAGAGCCCGCGAGAGGAGATTGCCGATGACCGGAAGTGCCGACTTCACCCCTGAGGAGTGGGAGGTGGTTCGGGAGGGGCCGACGAGCGCCGGGATGATCGTCTCGACGGCGCAGCGGGGCGGCAGCTTCCGCGAGGCCTTCGCGATGGCGAAGGCCTACACCGAGGCCCGCAAGGACCACGGGGACTCCGCGCTCCTCGACGAGCTCGTCTCGAGCAAGCCGGAGGTGGATCGCACCAAGGCTCACTCGGCCGAGGAGCTGAAGGAACATGGACTGCAGCGGATTCGCGAGGCGGTTGCGCTGCTCGAACAGAAGGCGACCCCGCAGGAGGTCGACGACTACCGACGCTTTGTCACCTCGCTCGCGAAGCGCGTAGCAGGCGCCAAGACCGAGGGCGACGACAAGCCCATCAGCGAGGCTGAGACCGCGGCGATCGCCGCGGTCACCGAGGCTCTTGGCGCATAGCAGTCCAGAGTAGGCAAACGGCCACCGAGCAGGCCGATACCGCTCACGGCCGGGTAAACAAGTCCCAGTCCCTGGTCTTACCATCCCGCGGCCGAGACATGTATCTGCCCGCAGGCATGTGACCGTTCCTTTCCTCCAATGAGGCGAAGGCGGCATCGCGTGTGAGCCCCTTGCGGTGCCCGCTGGCCTTCCACCTGCCCTCCATGTTCTTGTGCCTGAAGTCGAAGACCATTGGGTCGACCGTAGCCGATGCTTGCCAATGACCCCCTGGCGGGCTCGCACCCACGACCGCCAGAAGACCGGCACCCAGCCTCGGCTTCAGCGACTGCTGAGCGCCAGCGCGGTGACTGTTTCGGCCGCCGCGCGAAGCTCGTGAGGGCGATCGGTGCCGATCGCATCGGGAGCGAACTCGAGCACCCGGTTTAGGAGCTCCGGGTGGTTCACAGTGCCGGCGTTGACGCTCAGCCCGGCGTCCCGAAGCACCCCGACCAACCGCTCGGAGAGCAGGAAGTGCTCGACCGAGATCCCGTCCACGCCGCTCCGAAGGGCCCAGGAAGCGAGCGCTTCGGGCGCGTAGTCGGCCCAGATCACGAGACGGGACGGGATCCCGTTTGCGGAAGCGACAGCGCACGCCTCCGCATGAAAGCTGATCACCTCGACTCGGTCACGGATCGGCTCCCCCCGAAGCCGCTTGCAGAGCACCTCCGCGGTGCGGCGGGCAAGGGCCGGGTCGGCGTGCGCCTTGACCTCGAGCTGGAGGCCGAGCGCTTCCGGCACCAGGTCGATCAGCTCCTCGAGCAGGAGCGGGTGCTCCGCCGTCGGCTCTCCCGCGGAGTCACGGATGAGCGCCGATCCGATCTCCTCAGCGGTCCTCTGGCGCGCCCAGCCATCGAGCGTGGTGCCGAGCGTGAGCAGCGGATCGTGCAGCAGGACCAGCCGATCGTCGGCGGTCAGGCACACATCGGTCTCAAGGCCCTCGACCGGGCCGGTCAGGGTGTGGCGAAGGGCGGCCGCCGAGGAGTCCGGACCGTAGTGGCGACCGAGCCGGTGTGCATATAGCGGGGGCGGTGTCGAGGCCATCTCCGATCCCCCCGAATCGGACCACGAAAGCCCTCTGGAGTTGTTAAGGCCCTGGAAAACAGATGTTTTGCTCGCGTGAATGAACCACGCCCGCCCCCTGGGACCGATCAGTCGAGCGGGCCGGGGAGGAGCGCCCCGAGCACACGCGGATGGCCGTCGATCACCGGCGTGTCGATGAGCTCGAAGCCCTCGAAGCCCGCATGGCGAGCCATCGCGTCCAAGCCCGCGGGGGTGAAGCCCCAGTAGACGAAGTCATCACGGGCATAGACCTCTCCCGGCGCGGGGATGTGAACCGCCGCGGAATCGAGAGTCCGATCCGCCGCCCCGTGGGTCTCAAGCAGCACCCGTCCGCCGGCCGCGAGGCGCCGTCGAATGATCTTCAGCAGCCCCAGCGGGTTCTCCACCCGGTGCAGGATCCCGAAGCAGAGGATGAAGTCGAACGTCTCCCCGAGCTCGTCCAGATCGAATGCGTCGATGCGTTGGTAGTCGACCTCGGAGTCGAGTAGTTCCCGGATCGCGGCGAACCCCTCGCCTCCCCGCAACTGGACACCCCAGCGCGAGCTGACCCACTCCCTGTACTGCTCGTTGTCGACCGCGACGACTCGCCCCGCCCCGCGCGCCTCCGCGAGGAACGCGTAGAAGCCGTCGAAGGTGCCGATGTCGAGCACGCTCATGCCGCCAAAATCCTCGGGCAAGGCGGGGACCCGGTAGCGGTGATCACGGGCGACGCCGTGGGTGTAGAGCTCCCTGGAGCGGTCGAGCGAGAACGTATGAAACCAGAGTGGCACCCGATCGAGGACGGCCGCGGCCGTCTCCGGGTCCGTCTCGATCTGGATCAGATCGGCCACCTGACGCTCTGCGGCAGTTGGCTCGGGAGGGGCTTCCAGAGGCGTCAGGCGCTCGTCTGCACCGGTTAGGCTCTTGATGGCGCTGTCCTCCGATTCCCGCGGCTCGGAGTCCTGTCGCTGGGGCGTGAGATTGTCGTTTGGCGTGATTTTGTCTCCTCTGGTCGGTTGCCCCCGACACTATCGGTGCGTCCCGTTGAGGCTCAGCTCGCGTCTCATGCGGACGTCCACCGGCCGCGCCGCGACCTGTTGGACTTGCCGGTCACGCCGGGATGGTCGCAGCCGCGCCACAATATCCAGCGCGTGCTCTCGGGGCGAGAAGTGCCCGAAAGAGGCGCTCATCGAAGCGCTGTTCAAGTTGTATTCCGATGCCGGCACCGAGGTCACATATGTGTCCGAGAGCGGTAAGACCCTGCGCTACTGGCCGAAGCGCTACCTGCAAGCCCTGAGGCGTGCGGTCGAGAACGACGAAGTGATTGGGTTCGTGGAGGGGCTGGTGACCCGCGAGGAGTCGCGCGGTTTCGGCTACCTCGAGGACGCCGGGCGCCTCGACCTCACGGTCGAGGCTGTTGTCGTCGAGCGATTTCCCGAGCTGTTCGAGGCGGAGGTCGTCGCGGCGGCGAGGGACCGGCTCCTTGCCCACGGCTACGAGCCGAAAGCCGAGCCGGTCGAGGCCCGCCAGCCGGTCGCCGTCGGGCTTACCCCCGGCAGCAACGTCCTGGTCGAGATCTCGGTCGGGGCTTCGGGTGAGCTGGCCGCTCGGCTGGCGTGAGGTGTTGGGGGCGCGGTGCCTAGATTGCGCTGCGCCCCCTTCCCGAGTTTTGAGTTCCACGGGGATGTCCTCATTGTCGCGGCCGAGGTCACTGAGTCGGACGAGGACCTTGGCCAGGAAGCGGCAAATCTGGAGAACGTACATTCGCTCCCAGCGCCGCGCGAACTCGGTTGTGGAGGAGTGGAGGGCACCGGCCTCCAGCGAGGTCAGGGGCTCGCCGGTCTCCGTTTGGTGGCGGACCAGCGCGAATTCCTCGATCGACCTGAGCCGAGCGGCTTTTGCCTCCCGCCGCGTCTTTAGGCGTCGGTGTCGTGTTCGGCGAGGACGGCTGCGGTGACCCGGGTGTACCAAGCGGCGATCGGGTCTTCCCGGCGGTGGGCGGCTGGCTCGCCGCCGACAAATTCGAGGTTGTAGTAGCGGGTCAGGTTGTTGGCTTGAGGGAAGTGGCTGTCTAGCGTGGACTGGTGCGCTAGCGGAGAAGGTCGCCGAATTCTTCTCTGCTGAGTCCAACAACTCGCAGGATGCTCGCAAGCGTTCCGCGCTTGATCGGCCGGTTCCCGTGAACGGGCACCGGGATCGCGTCGGGAATGCTTGGGTGGCGAAGGACGTGATGGCTGCCGCGCACCCGCTTCACGTACCAGCCCTCCTTTTCGAGGGCGGCGATGACCTGCTTGCCGTTGACCGCCGGGAGCTTGGCGCTCACGCCGCGTGGACAGCGACGCTGCCGCGGTGGACGGTCGGGATGGGGAGGCCGTCCTCATGCATCACCTCGAGGTAGGCCTCGATGGCCTCCTTGGTCATTTCGGTGGCTTCCTCGATCGTCTCGCCCTGGGTGGCGACGCTCGGCAGCTCGGGCACGAAGACGCTGAAGCCACCTTCGGGCTCCGGCTGAAGCACGATCTCGTACTCGCGCTCGATGCTCATGGCGGAAGCTTACGCGCCTCTAGCTCTGCTGTCGCCCGATTGCAAGCCGGAATACTCGTAATCGCCGCTAATCCCCGCGCATCCGGCCGATTTCAGGCACTCGTGCCTGAAATGGAGCGCATTTTCCAGGGGCGGTTGGAGAGGTCCTGAAAAAGCGAAGCCCCCGACGTGCAGGGACTTCTGGCGATGGAGCTAGCCGGACGACTCTCGAACCCCGGGTTCATCCAGAAACTCCGGCGGCTACTCCGAGGCACGTAGCCAGCCGGCCATCCACTTCAACATGGCGAGAAACTCGTCCCGCGTGAGGCCGGAGCCGCTGATGATCTGATTCAGCGTGCCCTTCGCCAAGTCGCGGCCGTGCATGGGACGACGACCCGGTTGGGCCGTTCGGGATGCCGGAAGACGTGATGGCTGCCCTTGACCCGATCAAGATCCCACCCCGCGCGTTCAAGCGCTCGTGCCGCCTGGCGCGGCGAGGTTGCGAGGTTGAGCTGACCAAGCCCCCATCTATATACTGCTCGCGCCGATTCCGATGGTCGGGGCATTACAGTGCTAGGACGACTTCGGCTACGGACTCCACAGAAAGACAGACCATTGGAGGTCCGCCTTGAATAGACTCGCACTTCTCCTCGTATGCGCCTTCAGCGCCGTGCTCCTAACAGGCGGTTCGGCATCAGCCGCTGAATCGACGCTAGAGGTCACTGTCGGCGCTGATCCTGTTGAGTCTATTACCACGCAGATCGGAGCAACTAGCTCCACCGAAGAAGGTGATCTCTCCGAAGTGTCGTGGTCGGTACATCCCGCGGGAGGCACCGGATGTGGACCTAACCCTCGCGAAGATGCCGGAGCTATCGCGACGATTTCGCCCGAAAAAATCGGCCCTTTCGCCGGCGAATATAGTTGGACAGCC
>Ga0193695_1000048_pt1 | contig 23254 bp, 24 predicted proteins | sample L3s2metaG_FD_160568 | JGI IMG/M metagenome (GOLD analysis project Ga0193695, IMG submission 160568) | Soil microbial communities from a riparian zone of the East river system, Colorado, United States - L3s2 | ecosystem: Environmental > Terrestrial > Soil > Riparian zone | place: USA: East River... | reverse complement strand
GCGGGCGACCTCACGGCCGTAGGTGCTCGCCCGCCGCGCCCCGACGATCGTCACCGCCTCATCGGGCCTCAGCCGGGCGAGCAGCGCCGGCTCGCCCCGGCCGATCAGGGCCCACGGAGCGTCCGCCGCGTCGCCAAGGCCCGGTGGAAAGAGGGCATCGTGCCGGCAGGTGGCCCAGCAGTCCGACGCGGCGAGATCCGCGCGCAGCCGCTCCTCGGGCGCCGCACCGATCTCCGCCAGGATCTTGTCGGCCGCCTGCGGCGCCGCCACCGCCGCAAGATCCTGATTGCCGAGACGGAGCAATTCCGGTGAGCGCTTGCCGGGCGCACCGGTGGCGATCTTCTCGATGTAGGGCGCGAGATGCGCCAGCAGCCGAGAGCGACGCAGGCACTCGGGGCAGGCCTCGGGGTTGACTCCACTAATCATGATCCCTTCTCCTCAGTTGCAGTGCCTGAGCGATCTGGTCGCGACCAACCGATCGAGCACCGGCCAGATCGGCAACCGTCCGCGCCAGCCGCAGAACCCGGTCGTGCGCGCGGGCGCTGAGCCGCCGGCGTGAGTAGGAGTCGGCGAGCAACGCCGCCGCGGAATCGTCCAGGGCGCATTCCCGCGCCTCGCCCGGTGTCATCTCGGCGTTGCAGCGACCGGCGCCGAGGCGCGCTTCCTGGCGCTCGCGGGCGGCGGCGACGCGCTCGCGCACGGGCGCCGAGGCCTCGCCCGGCGGGCCGCCGATCTCCGCTGCGCTCGGCTGGCGGATCGCGACGAGGAGATCGAGCCGGTCGGCGAGCGCACCGCTGAGGCGGCCCTGGTAGCGGCGCACCGCCGGCGGCGCGCAGCTGCACTCCGGATCGGCCTCTCCGCGCCCACAGGGACAAGGATTGGAAGCGGCGACGAGCATGAAGCGGCAGGGCAGGCGACGGTTGCCGCCGGCGCGGGCGATCCTCACCCAGCCCGCCTCGAGCGGTGCCCGCAGCGCCTCGAGCGTGTCGCGGCGGAACTCACAGAGCTCGTCGAGGAAGAGGACGCCGCGATGGGCGAGAGTCGCCTCACCTGGGCCCGGCGGGTTTCCCCCGCCGATGACCCCGGCCGGGCTGACCGAGTGATGCGGCGCACGGAAGGGACGACCGCCGCCGAAGCCCTCGTTGAGGCGACCGCGGGCGCTGGCGATGCGCGCAACCTCCAGCGACTCCTCGCCTGCGAGCGGCGGCAGGATCGACGGCAGACGGGTGGCCGCCAACGACTTCCCCGCCCCGGGCGGTCCGACCATCAACAGGCTGTGGCCGCCGGCGGCGGCGACCTCCAGCGCGTAGCGGAGGTGCGGCTGCCCGCGCAGGTCGGCGAGGTCCGGGCCGCCGTCGCCGGCGGCCGAATGCAGAGACAGGGGCTCTGGCCTGACGGGCGCCCATTCGTCCGCGGCCAGGTCAGGCACCTGGGCGAGGCTCTCCAACGCCAACACCTCGATCCCCTCGACGAGTGCCGCCTCGGCGCCGTTCTCGGCCGGCACGACCACCGCCTCGGCGCCCTGCTCGCGCGCCGCCTCGGCGATCGCCAGCACGCCTGGTATCGGTCGCACCGATCCGTCCAACGCCAGCTCGCCGGCCATCGCCAGGCGCGGCAACCGCTCCCACTCGAGCTGGCCCGAGGCGACAAGCAGTGCCACAGCGATCGGCAGATCGAGTCCGGGTCCCACCTTGCGCAGGCTCGCCGGCGCCAGGTTGGCGACGATCCGCCGCAGCGGGAAGTCGAAGCCGCAATTGGAGAGCGCCGCCCGCACCCTCTCCCGTGCCTCCCTCACCGCGGCGTCGGGCAGACCGACGACGTTGAAGGCCGGCAGGCCCCGGTGCACATCGACCTCGACCCGCACGGGTCGGGCGGCGATGCCGTCGAGGGTGAATGTCCGCGCCGTGGCGAGCATTGCGGCCACGCTGGCGGGTCCAGACGCGCGGGTGGTGCGCAGATTCAAAATCTTGCGAATCGTCTTTGTAACCGAAGGCATGAGTGGCGCGGTTGCCCTACGTTTGCCGCGTGACCAGGACGCGCCAGCGACTCGGCAGGACGGCGGAGGACCTCGTCGCGGCGCGACTCGCCGACGCCGGCTGGGAGATCGTCGAGCGCAACGCGCGCACCCGCCACGGCGAGCTGGACGTCGTCGCCCTCGACGGCCGCGCGCTGGTCTTCGTCGAGGTCAAGGCGGGCCGCGCCGGCTCGGACTTCGGCCCCGAGCGGCCGATCCTCGCGGTCAACCACCGCAAGCAGCAACGGGTCCGGCGGCTCGCCACCGCCTGGATGAGCGAGCGCCGCGACCTACCGCGCTACGACGAGATCCGCTTCGACGCGATCGGAGTCACTCTCGACTTCGCCGGCCGCGTCACCGACTACGAGCACATACGTGGAGCCTTCTAGCCGGCAAGCTCCAGCTGGGAGTAGGCCACGGACTGGAACGACCGGCGGTGCAGCGGCGAGATGCCGATTCGTTCGATCGCGGCGCGGTGCTCGGGGGTCGAGTAGCCGACGTGCTCCTCGAAGCCCCAACCGGGGTGCTCCCCGGCGGCGCCGTGCATGTAGCGGTCGCGGGTGACCTTGGCGATCACCGAGGCGGCGGCGATCGCCGCGCTCGTGCCGTCCCCCTCGATCACGGCGCGGTGCGGGACCGCGCACTGGCGCAAGGAGAAGCCGTCGACCAGGCAGATCGCCTCCTCGCCCGGCGCCAGCCGTTCCAGGGCGCGGGAAAGCGCTTCGATGTTGGTCACGTGCAGGCCGCGCTCGTCGATTCCCCGCGCGCAGCGCACGACGACGCTGACCCGGGCCGCGGCGCGCAGCACCGCCGGATAGAGGTCCTCCCGACGCTCGGGTTTCATCTGCTTGGAGTCGTGCAGCCCGGCCAGGGCGCGGCGGTCGGAGCGCGAGAGCGCCTCGTAGTCGAGCAGGACCGCGGCGGCGACCAGCGGACCGGCCAGGCAACCCCTCCCGGCCTCGTCGGCGCCGGCGACCTGACGGCTGCCGAGGCCGCGGTCGAAGGCGAAGAGGCGGCGTGAGCGCGCCAGGCGGCGCTTGTGCGCCTTGGACTGGCCGTTAGAAGATGCCGACGCGGTCGGGAGGCCAGTAGGTGGCGAAGGCCTTGCCGATGATCCACTTGCGGGGGACGGGGCCCCAGAAACGGCTGTCGTCGCTCGCCCCACGGTTGTCGCCCATCATGAAGTAGTCGTCGGGTGGAATGGTGATCGGTTTGGGCAAATTGCAGGCGGGAGCGCTGCCGCAGGGCATGATGTAGGGCTCTTCGGTCTTCTCCACGCCGTTGACCACCGGATGCCCTTCGCGCACGCTCAACGTGTCGCCGGGACCGGCGACGATCCGCTTGATGAAGTTCTGGCTCGACTCGGCTTCGGTCGGGCGCGGACACGCTTCTCTGGGCGAGTGTGGGGTGCCGCATTCGGTGCCGTTGTCGGCGCCGGCGGGGGGATGAAAGACGACGATGTCGCCGATCCCCGGGTCGGTGAAGTGGTAGAGGAAGCGGTTGACGAGGACGCGCTGGCCGACGTCGAGCGTCGGCTCCATCGATTCCGAGGGGATCTGGTACGGCTTGACCAGCCAGGCCTGGATCGCCAGCGCCAGGCCGAGCGCCAGGGCGACGATCACGACCAGCTCGATCAGCCCGCCGGCGCGACTCTGCGGCTTGGGGATGCGCGGTCTCAGGCCGAGTCCTCGCCGGAGTCGCCGGACTCCTCCCGCGGCGACTCATCCTCGGCATCCTGCGCCGCGGCGGTGTCCTCGGTCTCCCCTGCCTCGGGCGCCTCAGCGTCCTGGCTTGCCTCTGCTTCCGTCTCCTCAGCTTCCGCCGCCTGCGCCTCTACGACAGGACCCGCCGGCTGAGGCTCGGGCGCCGAGATCAGCTCGTCGTCGATCCCCCAGCGCCGCTCGGCCACCCGCGCCGCCTTGCCGATGCGACCGCGCAGGTAGTAGAGCTTGGCCCGGCGCACGTCGCCGCGGGCGGCGATCTCCAGCTTCTCGATCTTCGGCGAGTGCAGCGGAAACGTCCGCTCGACCCCGACGCCGAAGGACTGCTTGCGGACGGTGAAGGTCTCGCGCGCACCCGATCCCTGCCGCTTGAGGACGATCCCCTCGAACACCTGGGTGCGGCGGCGGTTGCCCTCGACCACCTGGAAGTGGACGCGCACGCGATCGCCAGGGGCAAAGGGCGGAATGCCCTGCCTCTGCTGGCGACGCTCGATGCTGTCGATGACGCTGCTCATTGCATTCCTCGCGAGAAAAAACCGCCGGAGCCGGGGGTCGGCCGCCGCGCGGTTGCGGAATCGTACCTACTCGGGATCTTTTTCGAACTGCTCGGCCCGCGCCCTGCTCTGCCGCGCCCGCCACTCACGCACCCGCTCGTGGTCGCCGGAGACCAGCACGTCGGGCACCCCCCATCCGCGATAAGACGGCGGGCGGGTGTAGTGCGGGTACTCGGGCGCCCCCTCCAGAACTCGGCTGAACGACTCCTCGACCGCACTCTGCTCATGCCCCAGCGCCCCCGGCAGCTTGCGCATCAGCACATCGGCAATGACCATAGCCGGCAGCTCTCCCCCGGCCAGCACATACCTTCCGATCGAGACCTCGTCGTCGGCCAGATGCTCATGCACCCGCTCGTCGAACCCCTCATAACGCCCACAGAGCAACGCCAAATGCGGCTCCTGGGTCAGCTCATCGGCAAACTGATCGTCCAGCAACCGCCCGGTAGGCGAGAGCAGAACCCGCCGGGGGCTCTCACCATGCGGATAGGTGGCCTGCAGGGCGGCGTCAACCACGTCAACCCTGAGAACCATCCCAGCTCCCCCACCGTACGGCGCATCGTCAACCTGCCCAGCCCCCAGGGGAGTGGTATCGCGATAGTTGAACAACCGCAGCTCGTTCCCCTGCGCCAACGCATTCTGCACCGAGCGTTGCGACTGGAACCAGTCGAACGCCTCGGGGAACAAGCTGAAGATGTCTAGCTTCAATCGAGAATGTCGACGATCACTCGCCGGTCCAGCCGCACGGCGGCGGCCTTTGCGACCGTCCGGATAGCATTGGCGACCCGGCCGCCTTTGCCGATCACGCGACCCAGGTCGTCCTCGGCGACGCTGATCTCGTAGATCAGGTCCCCGTCCTCTTCCAGCTCCTCTACCTCGACCGCATCGGGATCCTCGACCAGCGCCCTGACGAGGAACTCCAGTAGCTCGGTCACGAGCGGCTCAGCTTCCCGAAGCGGCGATGCCCTTGGTGCGCAGCAGCGTGGCCACGGTCTCCGACGGCTGGGCGCCGTGCTCGAGCCAGTGGCGCGCGCGCTCCTCGTCGAACTCGATCGTCGAGGGCTCGGTCTGCGGGTTGTACCGGCCGATCGTCTCGATCGTGCGTCCGTCACGCGGCGAGCGTTTGTCGGCGACGACGATCCGCCAGATCGGGTTCTTCTTCGAACCCACCCTTCTCAGTCTGATTCGCACAGCCATCGGCCGCGAGAGGTTACAGGACTAACCCGGCACGCCCGGACGCGAAGCGGAGGACGTGCCGGTTGACGATCAGCGCCTGCGGTACTTTGGGCGCGGAGCGGCGCTCGCCCCACCGGCCATTTGCGCCAGCTGTTGCGGATCAGGCGCCTTGCCGGACATCATCTGGCGCATCATCTTGCGCATCTGGTCGAACTGCTTGATCAGCTGGTTGACCTGTTGGACTTTGGTCCCCGAGCCGTCGGCGATCCGTTTGCGCCGCGAGCCCTTGACGATCGCCGGATTGGCCCGCTCCAGCGGCGTCATCGAGAGGATGATCGCCTCGACTCGGTCGAGCTCGCCCTCGTCGACGTCGGCGTTCTTCAACTGCTTCATCGCCCCCATCCCCGGCAGCATCCCGATCAGGCCGCTGAGCGGGCCCATTTTGCGCACCTGGCGCATCTGCTGCAGGAAGTCCTCCAGCGTGAAGCGGTCTCCTTCGAGTTTCTTCTGCAGGTCCTCGGCCTGGCGCTCGTCGACCTGCTGCTCGGCTTTCTCGATCAGGCTGAGCATGTCGCCCATGCCGAGAATCCGCGAGGCCATCCGATCGGGGTGGAAGCGCTCGAACGCCTCCAGCTTCTCGCCGGTCGAGGCGAAGAGGATCGGCTTGCCGGTGACTGCCTTGACCGAGAGCGCGGCGCCGCCGCGGGCGTCGCCGTCGAGCTTGGTCATCACCACGCCGTCGAACTCGGCCGCCTCGGCGAACGATTCGGCGACGCCGACGGCGTCCTGACCGGTCATCGCGTCGACGACCAGGAGCACGTCGTGCGGCCTGGTCCGCTTGCGGATCATTGCCAGCTCGGCCATCAGACCCTCGTCGATGTGAAGGCGCCCGGCGGTGTCGACGATGAGCACGTCGCGCTCCTCCTCGCGGGCGCGGTCGAGTGCCCAGGCGGCGATCTCCACCGGATCCGCGTCCGTGCCCTGTCGGTATACGGTCGCGCCGGCGCGCTCGCCGACCGTGACGAGCTGATCGACCGCCGCCGGGCGGTAGACGTCGCAGGCGGCGAGGGCGACGTCCCTTCCAGACTCGCCGAGGTGGCGGGCGAGCTTGGCGCAGGCGGTCGTCTTGCCCGATCCCTGTAAGCCCGCCATCAGGATCACCGTCGGGCCGTTGGCGGCGAAGGCGAGGTCGCGTCCGGCGCCGCCCATCAGGCCGGTCAGCTCCTCGCTGACGATCTTCACCACCTGCTGGCCCGGATCGAGGCTCTCCAGCACCTCGGCACCGAGACAACGTTCCTTCAGGGTCTTGGTGAAGCCTTTGACGACCTTGAAGTTGACGTCGGCCTCAAGCAGGGCGAGGCGGATCTCGCGCATCGCCGCATCGACGTCCCCCTCGTTCAGCTTGCCGCGCGAGCGGACCTCCGAGAGCGTCGCCTGGAGGCGATCTGAGAGCTGGTCGAACACCCAACCAGGCTACTCGGCGAGCAGGGCCCGGGCGAAGTCCTCTGGGTCGAAGGGGCGCAGGTCCTCCAGCGTCTCGCCGGTGCCGATCAGCTTCACCGGGATGCCGAGCTCGTTGGCGATCGCCAGCACGATCCCCCCCTTCGCCGTGCCGTCGAGCTTGGTCAGGACGACGCCGTCAACCTCGGCCGCCTCGGAGAAGATCTGCGCCTGGCGGAGGCCGTTCTGGCCGGTCGTCGCGTCGATCGAGATCAGCGTCTCGTGCGGCGCGTCGGGCATCTGCTTGGCGATCACCCGCCGCACCTTGGCCAGCTCGTCCATCAGATTGCCCTGCGTGTGCAGGCGGCCGGCGGTGTCGACGATCACCACGTCGGCGCCGCGCGCCCGCGCCGCGGCGATTGCATCGAAGGCGACCGCACCGGGATCGCCGCCCGGCGCCGAGCGGATCACCTCAGCGCCGGCGCGCTCGGCCCACTCGGCCAGCTGCTCGGCGGCCGCGGCACGGTAGGTGTCGCCGGCCGCCAGAACCACCGACAATCCAAATTCCCTGGACAGGTGCCAGGCGATCTTGCCGATCGTCGTCGTCTTGCCGGTGCCGTTGACGCCGACCATCAGCAGCACCGCGGGCTCGCCGCTGAGGTCGATCGGCGCACGGCCGGCGGCGGCGACCTCGGCGAGGATCTCGATCAGCCGGTCGCGCACCGCCTCGCCGTCGGCTGAGACGGTTCCGCTCTCGACCTCCCGCTCAAGCCGTTCGACCACCTCGGCGGTGGTCGGAGCACCGGCGTCGGCGAGGATCAGCGCCTCCTCGAGCCGCTCCCAGGTCTCCTCGTCGATGCGATCGAAGAGGCTGGCCGAGATCTCCTCGACCAGCGCCTGGCGGCTTTTCGCGAGGCTCTCGCGCAGGCGGCGGAAAACGCCCCGGCGCACTTCTTCGCTTTCGGGCTCGGCATCCACCCCGGTCGCATCGCGAGCGCCGAGATCGAAGACCTCCTGCCACGAGGTGGACATCTAGGCAGCTTCGAGAACCGGCCGCGCACCTGCGTTCGCTTCGCGCGGCAGGCGGCGCGAGACCACTTTGGTCACCCCGTCGCCGCCCATGGTGACGCCGTAGAGCACGTCGGCGGCGTCCATCGTCCGTTTCTGGTGGGTGACGATGACGAACTGGGCGCGGTCGGAGAAGCGGCGGATCAGCTGCAGGAAGCGGTCGATGTTGGCGTCGTCGAGCGCCGCCTCGACCTCGTCGAGGATGTAGAAGGGACACGGCCGGGCGAGGAAGACGGCGAAGACGAAGGCGAGCGCGACCAGTGACTTCTCGCCGCCGGAGAGCAGCGAGAGCTTGCGCGTCGACTTGCCGGCCGGCGTCACCTCGATCTCGACGCCCAGCTCCTCGCGCTCTTCTTCGTCGGCCTCATCGTCCTCCTCACCCCCCTCCGACTCGACCTCCTCGGCGTCGCGCACCGGATGCAGGCTGACCCGGCGCAGGCGACCGCGGCCGCCGGGAAAGAGGTGCTCGACCATCTCCTCGAAGTTCTTCGCCGTCGCCTCGAAGGTCTGCTCGAAGGCGCGCTCGATCTCGCGGTCGATGTCGCGGATCAGCGCCTCCAGCTCATGCATGCCCCGCTCGGTGTCCTCGCGCTGCGTCTGCAGCGACTCGACCTGCTCGCGGGCCTCCTCGTACTCCTGCTCGGCCAGCGGGTTGACCGGCCCGATCTGGGCGCGGCGGCGCTCCAGCCGCTGCAGGCGACGGTCGATGTCGCTGCGCTCCTCCTCGCCGAGCGCTTCCTCGGCCGGCTCGACATCCTCGCCCAGGCGCTCGGCGATCGAGGCCAGCTCCCTGGCCGCCTCAGCCCGCCGGTCGCCGAGGTGCGCGGCCTCGACCTGCGCCTCGGTCAGCGCGTCCGAGGCGGCTTTCATCTCGACCTGAAGCTCGGACTCCTGGCGCGAGCACTCGCGCATCTCCTCGGCGATCGCGTCGCCGTCGCCCTCCTCGCCGACGACCTTCGCTTCGATCCGCTCGACCCGAGCGCGAATCGCGTCCTCAGCCGCGGTGACAGCCGCGGCCGCGGCGCGGACGTCGTCGAGCAGCTCCTCGCCGGCGGCGACCCGCGCCCGCAGCGCCTCACGGTGGCGCTCGCCGAGCAGGCCCTCGGCACGGCGGGCGTGGCGCGTGGCGCGCTCGGCGCCCGCCTGAACCTCGCCCAATGCCGCCTCGCGTTCGGTCTCTGCGACCTCGCTGGACTTCGCCCGCGCCAGCCCCTCCATCGCGCCGGAGAGGCCGGTTTCGATCTCACCCAGCTCCTCCTCCAGCTTGCGGGCGCGCTCCGCCGGCGCACCCTCGGTCGAGCCGAGGTCGAGCGTCAAGGGACCGAACTCGGCCCTCAAGCCCTCCAGGGCGCTCTCCAGCCGCGCCTCGCGATCGCCGAGGCCGGCGGCACGCAGGGCGACTCGCTGCTGGTCGCCGCGCAGCTTGGTCAGCAGGCCCCAGGCCTGGGTGCGCTCGCGGTCACGCGCGGCAAAGCGCTCCTCGGCGGCGCGCCGCCGCGCGCTCACCTCGGCAAGCCGTTTCTCGACCGCCGCCTGCTTGGCGCGCGCCTTCTCGGCGGCCGCCTCGGCGGCCAGAGCCCGGTCCTCGCCGAAGCGCAGTTCCTCGGCGACCAGGCGCCCGCGCAGCCCCAGCTCCTCGCGCTCGATTCGCGCGCCCAGCTCGGCTGCCTGCGCCTGGCGCTTCAGCGGCCGCAGCCGCGCCCGCGCCTCGCGCTCCAGGTCCAGTGCCCGATCGAGGTTGTCGCGGGCGGCGCGCAGTTTCAGTTCGGCGCGGCGGCGGCGTTTGCGGTGCTTGCCGAGCCCGGCGGCCTCCTCGACCAGGAGGCGACGCTCGCGCGGCTTGGAGTGGACGATCGACTCGACCCGTCCCTGGCTGATCACCGAGTGCATCTCGCGGCCGAGGTTGGTGTCGGAGAGGACCTCGACCACGTCGACGAGGCGGCAGCGGGCGCCGTTCAACCGGTAGACGCCGTCGCCCGCGCGGTCGAGGCTGCGCTGGATCGCGATCTCCGAGAGCTCGGTCGCGGCACGCCCCTCCGCGTTGTCGATCACCACCTCGACCTCGGCGGCGCGGCGCTGCCCCACCCCCTGCCCACCCGCTGAGATCACGTCCTGCATCGAGGCGCCACGGATCGCCCCCGGGCTCTGCTCGCCGAGCGCCCAGAGCACGGCGTCGGTGATGTTCGACTTGCCCGAGCCGTTGGGACCGACGATCACGCTGACGCCCGGAGAGAACTCCAGCTTGGTGCGCGCGGGGAACGACTTGAACCCCTTCATCTCGATCGATCTCAGATACATCCCTTGTCCTCGTCCGGAAAGGCTTACGGGTGAGTCGGACGCAACCCCCTCAGTCCCTCAGGTGCTTCAGCGCTTCCTCGGCCGCCATCCGCTCAGCCGCCTTCTTACTGCGCCCGGCGCCGGTCCCCACCGTCTCGTCCTCGACGGTCGCCTCGACCTCGAAGGTGCGCCGGTGCGCGGGCCCGGATTCTCCGACAACGACGTAGGTTACGCGCGCCCGCCGACGGGCGAGGAGCTCCTGCAGCGCGGACTTTGCGTCCACCGGTGCCTCAGAGGCATATTCGATCTGAGCCTCGAAGGCGGTGCCCACCGCCGCCGCGACCCGCTCGAAGCCGAAGGCGACGAAGCAGGCGCCGATCAGCGCCTCCGTCACCTCGGGCAGCGGCCGCGAGCCCGCCAGCAGCACCCTGGCGGGGATCGCCTCCTCGGCCTCGGGCTCGGCCTCCGCCAGCATCGCGGGCACTCCGAGCTCGCGACCGACCTCCGCGCAGGAGACACCGCTGACGGTGTGGTTGTGGATCTTGGTGAGACCACCCGCATCGATCTCCGGGAAGCGCTCATAGATCCCGGCGGCGACCGCCAGGGCGAGGACGCTGTCGCCGAGGTAGGCGAGGCGCTCGTAGGACCGCGGCTGTTCCTCGGTCCAGGAGGAGTGTGTGAGGGCTCGGCGCCGCAAGTCGTCGGGAAGCTCCCCGACAAGGTCCGCGAGCGTCTCCGCACTCACGCCGGGGCGTGCTCCACGACAAAGGACACCGCGTCGCCGACCGTCTCGATCCGCGCCGCCTGCTCCTCGGAGACCGAGATCCTGTAGCGGTCCTCCAGCTCCATCACCAGCTCGTAGAGGTCGAGTGAATCGGCGTCGAGATCCTGCTTGAAGCGGGTCTCCTCGGAGATCTTGGCGGGGTCGACTTCGAGCTCCTCGGCGAGGTGGTCTCGCACCAGATCGAAAACCTCGTCCCTCTTCATTCCCGGTGTCCTATCACGCGTTCCCTTCGGCGACCAGCTCGCCCCGCGTCGCTTTTCCCCGCTCCAGCAGCTCGGTGGTGCGGCCGACTGCGTCGACCTCGACGCAGTCGGCGGCCAGCCGTACGGCGTTGGCGATCCCCTCCGCACCGGAGCTTCCGTGCCCGACGACGGCGATGCCGCGCAGGCCGAGCAGGATCGCGCCGCCGGTCGTGTCCGGTTGGAGCTTGCGCCGCAAGCCGCCCAGCGCCGGGCGCATCAGCAACCCGCCGAGGGCAGCCAGCGGATTGGAACGAGCGGCGTCGCGGATCGCCATCGTCACCGTTCGTGCCGTCCCCTCCATCAGCTTCAGCGAGACGTTGCCGGTGAAGCCGTCGGTGACGACGACGTCGGCGGCGCCGGCCGGCAGGTCGCGCCCCTCGACGTTGCCGACGAACTCGATCCCGTCGGCCGCCGCGAGGAGTTCGTGTGCGGCACCCACCTCCTCCCTTCCCTTGCCCGCCTCCTCGCCGACAGAGAGCAAGCCGACCCGCGGGTGCTCTACGCCCAGGACCGCCTCGCTGAAGGCGGCGCCGAGGAAGGCGAACTGGACGAGATGCTGGGCGCGCACCTCGACGTTGGCGCCGACGTCGAGGAAGAGAACGGGCTTGCCCGGGACGGGCAGCTGCACCGCCAGGGCGGGCCGCTGCACGCCGCGCAGGCGGCGCAAGCCGAAGGTTGCGGCCGCCATCGTCGCCCCGGTCGAACCCGGGCTGACCATCGCCGCCGACCGTCCCGCGGCGACATCGCCCGCGGCTCGCACCACCGAGGCCTCCTTCTTAGCCCGCACGGCGGGCACCGGCTCCTCGTCGTTGCCGATCCACTCGGAGGTCGGGACGACCTCGATCCCGCTCACCCGATCGAGGTTCAGCTTCTCCGCGGGCCCGAAGACACGCAAGCGAATCCCATCCGCCGCTGCCAGTTTGGCACCCTCGGCGAGCACGTCGAAGCCCCGCTCGGCACCGAAGCCGTCGAGGGCGACGGTGACGCCGCGCCCCGCCTGCATCGCTACTCGGTGTCGGGCGCGGGGGCGGTCGGATCGGCGATCGAGTGCTCGATCACCTCGCGGCCCTTGTAGGTGCCGCAGGTCGGGCAGACCCGGTGCGGGATGCGCGGACTGTGGCAGCGCGGACAGAGATTCAGCGTCGCCTTGCCAGCTTTATGAGTCGCACGCCGCTTGTCACGCCGCGTCCGCGAGGTTCTCTTCTTCGGAACCGCCATAAGTCGCAGCATGGTAGAGCACACGCCCGGAGAGGGGCCCCTCAACCGCCCTTGAGCTCGTCCAGCTTCGCCCAGCGGGGGTCGCTGCCGGTGTCGTGCTTGTGATCTTCCGGGTCGGCGTCGTTGAGAGATTCGCCGCACACTGGACAGAGGCCGGCGCAGTCGGGGCGGCAGAGGATGCGCGCGGGGATCGCGAGGACTGCCGCGTCGTGGGCCCAGCGACCGAGGTCGAGTTCGTCGTCGACCACGTAGGGGCTGCGCAGCTCCTCGTCGTAGGTTTCGGACTGATCGACCTCACGGGCGTCGATTTCGGTGTCAACCGCGGCATCGTCGAGGCAACGCATGCACGGGCCCTCGACATGGAGCGGGAAACGCAGCCTGAAGGCGTAGCCACTGCCGTAGCGTGAGGCGTCGAGCTTCGTCTCCAGCGAGTCCCGGGCAACGTATGTCTGCCCACCCAGCTCCAGCGGAGCGAGGCGTACGGGAAGGTCGAGGCGCGTCCCCTCCCCGTGGGCGAGCGAGAGACGCGCGAGGTCGATGATCGTGGTTGGTGTCCTGGCCATTGCGAGCTCCTCCGCCCCGCCGCTTACGATGGCATCCTCCCGACGAGGTTACGAAATGGGTCAATTCGACTGGACTCCCGACGAGTACCTGGAGCGGATCCGCTCCAAGATCCCGCGCTACGACGAGCTGCAGGAGCAGGCCGTCGCCGCGATCCCCTTCCCGCCCGAGCGGGTGCTGGAGCTCGGGATGGGCACCGGCGAGACCACCCGACGGCTGATCGAGACCAACCCGGACGCCTGGGTGGTGGGCCTCGACTCCAGCCCCGACATGGTCTTCCGCGCCCGCCAGACCTACGACGACGTGCAGCTGGCCCGCATGGAGGACCCCCTCCCCGACGGCCCATGGGACTTAGTCATCTCAGTCCTCTCCGTCAACGACCTGACGGACGACCAAAAGCAATCCCTCTTCCGTCGAGTAAAAGACCACTCCCGCTCCCTGGTAATCGGCGACACCTTCGAAGGCGACCAGCTAGACAACCTGGTCGAGTGGTGCAACGGCCAAATCACCTGGCAAGCCGACAACCTCGCAGTAGTCCGCGCGCGCTACTGAGCAACTACTGCTGCTCGTCCAGCTCGGCGACCGGCTGCTCTTCGTCCCGGCCGGCGAGCCGGTCGCGACCGCGCTGCACGGCCGCGAGAAACTTCTGCAGGTTGACCTCAAGGGTGTTGAGGATCTCGTCGGCGTAGTCCTCGGCACCGAGGCGGATCTCCCGCTCCCGCGTGCGCGCGTCCTCGACGATCTCGTCGGCTGCCCGCTCGGCCTGCTTGGTGACCTCCTCGTCGGAGATCAGGCGGGCCTGCTGCTCGCGCGCCTCGCGCACGATCCGCTCCGCCTCGCGTTTGGCCTCGGCGAGCATCTCCTGGCGCTCCTTGACGATCCAGCGCGCCTGCTTGATCTCCTCCGGAATCGTCGCACGCATCTGGTCGAGGAGGTCGTAGATCTCCTCGCGGTCCACGCGAACCTGGTCCGTGAGGGGCACGGGCCGGGCGTTGTGGACGACATCGTCCAGCTTGTCTATTAAGACCAGAACGTCCATCAGCAGTGCGTAAGCCTACGTGTAAGCGGCGCTTTCGGTGAAGAAGCCGTTATTTCCTCGGCTTTTTGCAAACTCTCGCCCACGGGGAAGGTTGCCAAAAGCCTACCTTTCGCCCAGGCGGTCCGCCATCGCGGCCGCCACGGGGCCCGGAACCAGGTCGGATACATCCCCCCCGAAGGTCGCCATTTCCTTCACGCCGGTCGAGGAGAGGAAGCTGTATTGGGGCGAGGCGATCATGTAGATGCTCTCGATCCCTGGGTCGAGCTTGCGGTTGAGCTGGGCCATCTCGAACTCGTACTCGAAGTCGGAGATCGCCCGCAGGCCCTTGGCAATCGCGCGCGCGCCCTGTTCGCGAGCGAACTCGACCAGCAGGTTGGAGAAGATCCGCACCTCGACATTGGCGAGGTCGGCGGTCGCCTCTTCGATCAGCGCCTTGCGCTCCTCGGCGGTGAACAGGGTCTTGTCCTTGCGCATCGGGTTGTTGACGACGCCGACGACGACCCGCTCGAACACCTCGGAGCTGCGGGTGATGATGTCGAGGTGGCCGTTGGTGACCGGGTCGTAGCTGCCCGGGCAGACGACGGTGCCGTCCCGCTCGGCCATCACTCGACCCCCCCGGCGTAGAAGGAGACGTCGGCGGCGCCGTAGCGGCGCTGACGGAGCCGCTCCAGCGAATCGATCCGCAAAGGCGCCCGCGCCCCGCTCTCGACCACCGCACGCCCGCCGGTCGCGAGCAGTGCCGGCAGTTGTGTGTCAAGTGCCTGCCCCACGCGGTCGGCGAGTCTATAGGGGGCGTCGACGAAGACAAGATCGAAAGGGGACGTGCTCGGATCTTTGGCGCGGCCGGCGAGCCAGCGCTCGACGTCGGCGCGAACCAACTCGGCGCGCTCGCCGAGGCCCAACCGCTCGACGTTGCCGAGCGCTGGACGCGTGTCGCGATCGACCAGGACCGCCGTCGCCGCACCACGCGAGAGCGCCTCGACCGCAAGCGCCCCCGTTCCGCAGTAGAGGTCGAGGACGCGCATGCCGCCGACCTCGCCGAGGGCAGAGAAGATCGCCTCGCGCACGCGATCGGAGGTCGGCCGCACCTTCCAACCCCGCGGCGCCACCAACCGCTGCCCCTTCAATTCCCCAGCAATTACGCGCATTGACCACACCCTCGAATGACGTGTCCGAGTTTTCGGGTCATATTGGACCCGAAAACTCGGACACGTCCAAGGGGTTTTTTCTCATAGCGGGATCGGGTCGGAGGCACCGGCGCCGAAACGGCGATGGGCGGCATTGAGCAGTGGGCCGAGCTCGGGCACGTCGAGGGAGCCGTGCTCTCTGAACAGGCTCAGAACCTCATCGCGAGCGGCGACGAGGATCGGCGTTTCCTCTGGCAGCTCGGCGACGGCGAAGCGCGGCAGGCCGTGCTGGCGGGTCCCCAGGACCTCGCCCTCGCCGCGTAGCGTCAGGTCGACCTCGGCGAGCTTGAAGCCGTCGCGCTCCCGCTGCACCGCTTTCAGCCGGCGCCTCGCCATCCCCCCGGCCTCTTCGGGAAAGAGCAGGCAGTACGAGTTGTGTGCCCCGCGCCCCACCCGCCCGCGTAGCTGGTGAAGCTGGGAGACGCCGTAGCGCTCCGCCCCCTCGATGATCATCACGGTCGCGTTGGCCACGTCGATGCCGACCTCGATCACGGTGGTCGCGACCAGCACGTCGGTCTCGCCCGCGGCGAACGCCTCCATCGCCTCCGCCTTGCGGGCCGAGGGCATCTGCCCGTGGATGACGGCAACCGCAAAGCCGCTCAGCTCCTCGCGAGCGAGCCGCTCCGCCTCCACCTCGGCGGCTTTCCCTTGCATTTTCTCCGACTCCTCGACCAGCGGGCAGACGACGTAAGCCTGGCGACCCTCGCGCAACTGCGCGCGCAGAAACTCGTAGGCAGCCGGCCGATCGTCCTCCTCCACCAACCGGGTCTCGACCGGCTGTCGTCCCGCGGGCAGCTCGTGCAAAGAAGTCGTATCGAGATCGCCATACGCCGTCAGCGAGAGCGTCCGCGGAATCGGCGTGGCGGTCATATGCAGCACGTGAGGCACCATTCCCTCCACCCTCTTCTCATCCAGCGCCCGCCGCTGCTCGACCCCGAAGCGATGCTGCTCGTCGACGACGCAGACACCCAGGCGAGCGAAACGCACTTTCGGATCTATCAAGGCATGGGTACCGACAACAAGCCCGAGCTCCCCCGTAGCAAGGCGGTCGAGCGCTTCCCTGCGCCTTGGCGCAGGCGTGGCTCCAGTCAGCAGGGCAAACGGCGTCGCCTCTTCCGCCAAGAGCTTCCCCAGCGTGATCGCATGCTGCTCGGCCAAGGTCTCGGTAGGCGCCATCAGCACCGCCTGGAATCCAGCTTCCAACGCCCGCAGCATCGAGTACAGCGCCACGACGGTCTTCCCCGACCCCACCTCGCCCATCAGCAACCGCTGCATCGGCTCCCCCGAGTCGAGATCTGCATCAATCTCATCGAACGCCCTCAGCTGATCCCGAGTCGGCTCGAATGGCAGGGAATCGATCCACCTGCCCACCCGCTCACCCGGCTTCCCCAGCTTCGGCGCCGGCCGCGCCGTGCGGTGCGACTGCTTCCGCGTCGTGAGCAGCGCCTGATACAGAAACAGCTCTTCGAAGGCCAGCCGCGCCCGCGCTTGTTGGACATCCTCTTCGTCCTCAGGGAAGTGAACGGCCTTGATCGCATCGGCTGCTCCTGCTAGCCCACGACGCACCCGCAGCTCCACCGGCAACGGCTCCAGCACATTGCCCACCAACCCAATCGCCTGTTCCATCCACTGCCGGATCCTCTGCGCTTTCAACGCCTCGGTCGCCGGATGCACGGGCATCAGGGTTGCCCGTCCCTCGGAGGGAGGGCGGGGGTGTCCTTCCGGCGCGGCGGCGTCCTCTTTTTCGCCCCGCGGGCGCCCGCGGACAGCGGCCTCACCCTCCTGGCGAAAAACCCAGCAAGACGGAGGGACACCCTCGCCCTCCCCCTGCGCCGGAGGGGCACCCCCACCCTCCCCCCTCTCGACCGCCTCGTATTCCGACACCCGAAACCCGCGTTTGTCCCGCGATCCGGTCAGCAGCCAGCGCCTGCCCGGTTCGAGCTTGCGAGCCACCCAGGGCTGGTTGAACCAGGTCGCCCTGACGGAGCCACTGTCGTCGCCAACTTTGACCGAGAGGATCGAGAGGCCACGGCGACGGAAGGCGTTCGGTCGATCGCCCAGCACGTCGACCAGGATCGTCGCTTGTTTTCCCGGTTCGAGCGAAGCGACCGGGACGATCGTGCGATCCCGATGACTGTGGGGGAAGCGCAGCAGCAGGTCGCCCACACTGCCGATGCCGGCTTCAGCGGCGGCTTGGGCAAGTTTCGAACCGACGCCATCCAGCGCCTCCAACGAAATGTCCAAAGCGCTCGGCCGGGGCCAGTGGACCGGCGCGTCGAGTAGCTGCGCCCTGGTCAGCTCCGAAGCGCCGGCGAAGGAGCGGGCTACTGGGCGGCTAGCAGCCACCACCAGCTCGGCTGACCCCCCTCGTGTGTCTCGATCTCGACCCCGTCGGGAACGTGAGTGTCAATCTCCACCAGCGGGATAGGCGCGTCCTTGCCGGCAAGCACGGTGACGATCTCGGCCTCCTTGGCGAGGTGTTCGAGGGTCGTCGCAAGAGTAGAGCCGGCTCCACCCCAGGCGACGATTTCCTCGCTGGCGAAGCCCACCGCGTCGCCCTTGCGGAAGCGACCCCGCGCGTCGTCGCGAGCCGCCGGCGCTACACCGCCGGAGACGATCCCCTCCAGCGCCGCCGTAAGTCGCTCGGCGTTCTCCTCCGCCGAGGAGTGGGCATCGAGCTCGATCAGTGCCAACAGGCCGGCCTGTTGGGAAGTCGCTGCCAGGACACGGGCCGGCTTCTCGGAGAGCTCGCAGGCCCGCTCCGCGGCCATGATCACGTTCGAGGAGCTGGGCAGGACCAGCACCTCCTCCGCCGGCACCTCGTGGATCCCGGCCAGCAGCTCGTAGGTGGACGGGTTGAGGGTCTCCCCTCCGTGAACGACGTGCGCCCCCAGCTCGGCGAAGAGGCGCTCCAAGCCCTCGCCGGCGGCGACCGCCAGGGCTCCCGTGCGGCCACCCTGCAGGCGCGCCCGCCGCGCGGCGATCTGCTCGCGCATGTCGGCAACGTCGAGATTGGTCACCTCGCCGGCGCCCTCGAACAGCGCCACGGCGGTTTCGGGCTCGTCGGTGTGGACGTGGACCTTGAGCGTCGCCTCGTCGCCGACGACGAGCACCGAGTCGCCGAGGCCCTCCAGACGGGGGAGGAAGTCGCGCGCGGCGAGACCGTTGCCGGAGACGATGAAGTTGGTGCAGTAGCGGTAGCGACTGTCCTCGTGGTGAGGGCGGCTGAGCGGCGGTGCTTCGTGGTGAGAGACCCTCGGCGCGGCGGCGCCCTCGCCCCGCAGACCGGCGACCACCCCGGCGAGGATCAACACGAGGCCGTAGCCGCCGGCGTCGACCACACCCGATTCGCGCAGCACGTCGAGCTGCTCCGGAGTGCGCTCGACCGCCTGCTGCCCGTCGGCGATCGCCTGCTCGAGGATCTGGGCGAGAACCATGTCCTGCTGTTCGTCGCTGACCCCGCGGTCGAGGCGCTGCTTGCCGGCCTCCAGGTGGGCCAGCTGGCGGGCGATCGAGTGGGCCATCTCGCGGAAAACGGTCAGCATGGTCCCCTCGGCCGGGTCGCGAACCGAGGCATAAGCCGCGTCGGCGGCGCTGGCGAAGGCGGACGCGACCAGGACGGGGTCGACCAGCTCTCCCGGTCGGCTTGCCAGCTCCTCGGCGGCGCCGCGGACGATCTGGCTGAGGATCACACCGGAGTTGCCCCGCGCCCCCATCAACGCCGCCCGGGCGAGTGCCTGAACCAGCTGGGTGCGCCCGACCTCGTCGACCTCCTGCCCGTCGAGTCGGTCGAGCTCCTCCATCACGGCGCGCATCGTCATCGCCATGTTGTCGCCGGTGTCGCCGTCGGCGACCGGGAACACGTTGAGGTCGTTGACCTCGTGGCGGCGTTCCTCCAGATGGGCGTATGCGGACGTGATTACGCGCCGGAAGCGCGCGATCGAGGGATCGGGCATCGCTCGAAATCTAACCGTCCCCGCCGCTGCCGCCGGGCGAATGGACAAGGCGGGAAGCCGACCGGCCGAATTCGCTACGGTGCGACGCTCGATGCGACGCCTCGCCACCTGGGCCACCGGGCACCGCAAGACGGTGATCCTCAGCTGGATCGCCGCCCTGATCGTGATCGGGATGATCGCCCGCTCGGTCGGCTCGGACTTCACCGAAGAATTCAAACTGCCGTCGTCTGATTCCCAGGAAGCCTTCGACCTGCTGGAACACAGGTTCCCGCAGCAGTCCGGAGTCACCGCGGAAATCGTCTACAAGGCGCCGGCAGGGGCGGGCTCCGCCGCGGTGAGGAAGAAGATGGAAGGGGTCTTCGCCAAGGCGGAAAAGCTGCCGCGCGTCAGTGAAGTCGCCAGCCCCTACAAGCCCGGTGGCGCCGCCGCGATCAGCGTGGACGGCGAAATCGCCTACGCGACGGTCCAGTACGACACCACCACCGACAAGCTCGAAAAGGACGACATCAAGAAGCTGGTCGCGATCGGGCGGGCGGCCGACGGTGACGGCCTCCAGGTCGAGGTGGGCGGAGCACCGATCGAGGAAGTCCGCTCTGAAGAAGAAGGCGACTCCTCGTTCGCGATCGGCCTGCTCGCCGCCGTCGTGATCCTGCTGCTGACCTTCGGCTCGGTGGTGGCGATGGGCCTGCCGCTGCTCACCGCCCTCTTCGCCCTCGGCGTCGGCCTCAGCCTGGTCACCCTCGGCACCCACGTCTTCGACACCGCCGACTTCGCGCCGCAGCTGGCGGCGATGATCGGGCTCGGCGTCGGCATCGACTACGCCCTGTTCATCCTCACCCGCTTCCGCAACGGGCTCGACGACGGGCTGGAGCCCCGCGACGCGGCGATCGCCGCCGTCGACACCGCCGGCCGCGCGGTCCTCTTCGCCGGCGTCACCGTGATCATCTCGCTGATGGGGATGCTGCTGCTCGGCATCAGCTTCCTCTACGGGGTGGCAATGGCGGCCGCCCTGGCGGTGCTGTTCACGATGATCGCGGCGCTGACCCTGCTGCCGGCGCTGCTGACGATCGCCGGCCGCCGCGTCGACCGGCTGCGCATCCCCGGACTGGCAAGGCGCGAGCCGTCCACGGCCGAAGACACGCGCTGGTTCCGCTGGAGTCGCGAGATCCAGCGGCGGCCGGTGCTCTCGGCGCTGCTCTCCGGCGGGCTGCTGATCGTCCTCTGCATACCGACCCTCTCGCTGCGGCTCGGCTCCAACGACGCCGGTACCGATCCCGCCGGATCGTCCACGCGCGAAGCGTACGACCTGCTGGCCGAAGGCTTCGGCCCCGGCTTCAACGGCCCCTTTGCGATGGTCGCGGCGTTGCCGGGCAAGGGCGAAGACCAGGCGCTCGTGACCTTGCGAAAAACCCTCAAAAACGAAGAAGGGGTGGCGAAAGTCACCTCGATCACCCTCAATCCGGCCAAGAACACCGGCGTCTTCCAGCTCTACCCGACGACCTCGCCACAGAGCAAGGAGACGACCGCGCTGCTCGATCACATCCGCGGCGACGTCCTGCCACCAATCGAGCAGAAGACCGGCGCCCAGCTCCACGTCGGCGGCATCACCGCGATCTTCGAGGACTTCGGCAACGCGATCTCCAAGAAGCTGCCGCTCTTCATCGGCGTCGTCGTCCTGCTCTCGGCACTGCTGCTGATGATCGTCTTCCGCTCGCTGCTGGTGCCGCTGAAGGCGATGGTGATGAACCTGCTCAGCATCGGCGCCGCCTTCGGCCTGATCGTCGCCGTCTTCCAGTGGGGCTGGGGCGCGAGCATCATCGGTGTCGACGGGACCGGGCCGATCATCTCGTTCTTCCCCGTCTTCCTCTTCGCGATCGTCTTCGGCCTCTCGATGGACTACGAGGTCTTCCTGATGTCGCGCATCCACGAGGAGTGGGAACACAACCACGACGCGACCCTCGCCGTCACCAGGGGCCTGGCCCTGACCGGGCGTGTGATCACGGCCGCGGCGGCGATCATGGTCGCCGTCTTCGCCTCCTTCATGATCGGCGAAGACCGGATCATCAAACTCTTCGGCCTCGGCCTCGCGTCCGCCGTCTTCATCGACGCGGTGATCATCCGCTCGGTCCTCGTGCCGGCGCTGATGCAGCTCTTCGGCAAACGCGCCTGGTGGCTGCCGGCCTGGATCGACCGCATCCTCCCCAGGCTCCATGTCGAGCCCGCCGAAGGCGACCCGGCGCCGACGGGCGAGCATCCCGTCGTCGAAAGCGCCTAGCTGGGGAAGGGGCGGTGGCTCCCTCCCCGTGAATTTAGGTCGCACGCGCTTCGCGCTTAGCGACGATGTTGGTGCGCGGCTGCGCCGCGCAGAAAACAGATTGCATATCGCCGCTTCGCGACATTCACGGGGAGGGAGCCACCGCCCCTTCTCACGAGACCCAGCTCTCCTCAGAGAGAAGCTTCCGGCGGAGCTGAGCCTTCGAGAGGAGGGAGCTGGTCTTCCTCTGGGTGAATGTGGCCGAAGGCCGCGACATGCAATCTGATGACCGCGCGGCGAAGCCGCGCTCAGACATCGGCGCTAAGCCCGAAGGGCGTGCGCCATCAATTCACCCAGAGGAAGACCAGCTCCCTCCCAACTGACGGCTAAGCGGCCTTTGTGACCTTGTTGGCCTTTAGGCAGCGCGTGCAGACGTAGGTGCGCAGCTTGCGGCCCCGCTCTTCGATCCGCACCTTCTGCAGGTTCGGGTCGAAGCGCCGCTTGGTCGCAACCATCGAGTGGCTGCGGGACTGGCCGAACGCCGGCCCCTTGCCGCAACTGTGGCATACCTTGGCCATCGGGTCGTGGATAGTAGCTGGAAGCAGCTTCGGTCAGGAGAGCTGGCGCTGCAGCAGCGCCATGCGGGCGACGGTGAGGGCGGCGTTACGACCCTGGTCGCGCTTGCCGCCACCGGCTCGCTCCAGCGCCTGCTCCATCGTGTCGCAGGTGATCACGCCGAAGGCGCAGGGGACGCCTGTCTTCAGCTGCACGTCCTGGATGCCCCGGGCTGCCTCGGCGCAGACGAAATCGTAGTGGTCGGTCTCGCCGCGGATCACGACCCCGAGGCAGGCGACGCCCCCTGGCGGCGACCCGCCGTGCTCACCCCTCTTCTCTGCGCCTTCGATAAACGCCTTGGCGGCAAACGGCAACTCGTAGGCGCCCGGCACCGAGCACTCGCGTACGGACGATGGCGCCACGCCGGCGAGCTGGAAGCCCTCGCGAGCACCCTTTAAGAGCCGGACCGCCAGATCCTCGTAGAAGCGCCCGACGAAGACCGCGAATTCCAAGCCGGAGAGGCCGTCCTTCTCGTGGTCCGCGAACGTCTCGAGAAAGGTCCCCGGCTCAGCCATTCGCCGGCTCGTTCCCCTCGGCGGCGTCGCGTTCCTCCTCGTCGTGGATCATCTCCTCGTCGAGCGCCAGGCCCTGGTGGTGCAGCGTGTGGCCCATCTTGTCGCGCTTCGCCCGCAGGTACTCCTCGTTGTGGGAGTTGGGCGCCGCCTCGATCGGAACCTGCTCGGTGACGGAGAGGCCGTAGCCCTCGAGGCCGTGGATCTTCTTCGGGTTGTTGGTGAGGATGCGGATGCTGGTCAGGCCGAGGTCGACCAGGATCTGGGCGCCGATCCCGTAATCGCGCAGGTCGGCCGGCAGGCCCAGCTTCAGGTTGGCCTCAACCGTGTCAGCCCCCTCCTCCTGCAGCTTGTAGGCGCGCAGCTTGTTGAGCAGGCCGATCCCTCGCCCCTCTTGCGAGAGGTAGAGGAGGACGCCCCGCCCCTCCTTCTCGATCATCGAGAGCGCCGACACCAGCTGTTCGCCGCAGTCGCAGCGCATGCTGTGGAAGACGTCGCCGGTGAGGCACTCGCTGTGCACGCGGACCAGCACGTCCTCGGCTCCATCGACCTCGCCCTTGACCATCGCCACGTGGTGTTTGTCGTCGACCAGAGAACGGTAACCGACCGCGGTGAAGTCGCCGAAGGCGGTCGGCAGCG
>Ga0193695_1000047_pt1 | contig 23563 bp, 18 predicted proteins | sample L3s2metaG_FD_160568 | JGI IMG/M metagenome (GOLD analysis project Ga0193695, IMG submission 160568) | Soil microbial communities from a riparian zone of the East river system, Colorado, United States - L3s2 | ecosystem: Environmental > Terrestrial > Soil > Riparian zone | place: USA: East River... | reverse complement strand
TGAACCGCTGCGGGAGGGCTTGCCGCGACGCCGCCCGGAGGCGCGCCCATGTCCCACCAGCTCGTCCAGCCTTCTGAACCGAAGCAGCAGGCCTTCTGGTAGAGGTGGTTATTGGAGCCGCGAACATAGACATTGGTGGCGCTGCCGGCTTGGACGGCGGCCGGCGAGCTGGTGACAATGCCGCCCGGAGGGGCGCCCATGTCCCACCAGCTCGTCCAGCCTTCTGAACCGAAGCAGCAGGCCTTCTGGTAGAGGTGGCCGTTGCCTCCACGGGTGTAAACGTTGGTGGTGGTGCCGACCTGGACGGCGGCAGCCCCGGTTTCAGGCGAACAGGCAAACGACCCGATAAAGCTTGCAAGCTTGCACCAAGCCGGCCGTTCTTTGCCGTTGACGTCCCTGATGCCGGCGAACAGGGGCCAGCAATTCGCGCCCGAGGTGCAGCTTCCCTGCCCAGCATAGTCCTGGTAGGCAAACACGGCCGCGTATTCGGCCTTCAGGTATTCGCGGTTGTTCCAAATCCAGCTCAATGAGGTGGCGAGCAGGTCGCTTTGTTCCTGGGCGTTGTGCGAGGGGGAGATTTGGTTGAACCCCACCGGCCAACCGATCTCGGTGAGCCACAGAGTCTTGTTGCCGTCCCCGAAGCTATTGAGAACCGTGCGGGCGCTGTTGACCCTGTTCTCAACGTCAATAGCGTTGCCGTGCAACGCATAAGGGTGATAGGAAAACCCGTCGATGGCGTTGTGCAGTTGGGTAGCCGTATAGCCCATAGGGCTGTTATAGACTGCGTTGAGGTATTTGGTCAGCGTCCAGGCGACTGTCCCTCCTTGGGCGTATTCGGTGTCTCCCCAAAGTCCTCCAAAGAGCACCCTGGTGCCCACGTTGTAGGGATTCTGGCCGACCAGTTTTTCCTGGGCTTTGCGGATCGCAGCGGAGGTGTCGATCAAGAACTTCGCATACATCTGCGGCTGGATAGTGTTGAAGGGGTTGTTTTCCCCGAAGTTCATCTCGTTCCAGACGTTCCAGACCCTGATCGGGTGCGGTGTCAGGTCCGGATTGGCATACCAGAAGCTGCCGTTGACACCGTAGCGCTGCACTACCTGCCAAATGAAACCGCCGCCAAAACCGCCGCCTTCTTGGAAGACGTAGTCTTTGTAGAGTTTGGTGCCAGAGACCGGAAACTGATGTAGATCTGTGCCGTTGGGACAGCCAGCCGGCACACGGGTGCCGTAGAGACCGGCGACGATCGTGATGTCGTGTTCGGCGGCGCGGCGGACCTTTTTGTCGAAACTGGAGAAATGGACACCGGCTTCTTCGGGTTCGTCGTTGCAGTTTGACGTTTCGAACTCGCGCCAGTTGATGTTCATTTGAAGGTTGTGGATGCCGAGACGCTGCAGTTCAGCGGCTTCTTCATCGCTGGCCAACTGGTTAAAAGTGATCGTCCCGTAGAAGTCCGCCGGGGCAACAGCGCCGGCGGAGGCGGCAAAAGCCGCCATAAGGGCCAGTGATGCGAGCAGAGCGCTGATCAGCCTCGGCAGCAATTTGGAGTACTTAGAAACCCTGGGGCGCGCGCCCCCCGATTTACATTGAGCCAACCCGGTCATATATCCCCTTGCCTTGATCGGACGCTTCCCTGTGGCTGGGTCCGATTTGGCAGGAGAATAAACGTGCGGGTTTCTTAGCGCAACCTCATTTTTTGGTGTGAACGGCCCTAATTGCTAGGCGCCGTTGATGCTGGTGGTGGAGGTGTACTCGAACTCCTCCTCGGCGCCGAAGAGGGCGTCCAGCACGGTCTTGCGCGCGTCCTCGCTGAAGATCAAGGCGAGCCCGGCCGCGATCAGGCCGAAGAAGATGAGGCGCCCGAGCCGGCTCTTCTTGCGCTTGCGGGGCGCTTTCAGCTGTTCGGAGGCCTCGCGCAGGCTCTCGGCCGCGGTGCGCAGGTCCTTCTGCACCTTCTTGTCGCTGGTCACGGCCTTGACCGCGCCCTTGCCGTTGCCGGTCGCCCGCCCGTAGGCGCCACGCGCTGCTTCGAAGGCGTTGCGAAGGTTGTCCCGCAGTTCATCGTCTTCGATCAGCCGCTGCACGTAGGGGTTTTCACGGGCGGTCGAATAGAGGTCCGCCGCCTGGTTCGCCTTCGTCTTGGTCATGCCATCTCCTCGCTGGGGTCTTTCAAATTCCCGTTGAGGATAACCCCAAACATCCCGTGGCGCGTGTGGCCGAGCAGATCAAGGACACAGGGAAGGCCGGCGAGGGGAGCGCACTTTTGTGCGTGACCCGATCCGGCCGACCGAGGACGCAGAGATGCGAAGCGCCACACGCGTCACGGTCCAATCCCGTCCAGGAGGATGCCGTTGGAGTGGAAGTTGAGGTCGGCGCCGCGGACCCGCCGCAGGCGCAAGGGGGCGAGGTCGGGACCGGGCAGGGCGTAGCGCCGTATGTAGAGGCGGCCGACCTGTTCGTAGGCGACCTGGTGGAAGCGCGGCCCCAGCACGCCCTTGGCGACGGGGGGTGCCGGCCCGTCGGAGACGAAGTCGATTTCGTGCACGCTCCAGGAGTAGCCGTCGGAAGGCAGGACCTGAATCGAGCCGGTCGAGAGGTACCAGCGGAGGGACGCCTCTCCCAGCGTCCAGAGAACCGTCGCCCGCGGCGCCGTCGGCTCCCCCAGGCGCGCGGCTACCGCGTCCCATTCCGGCCGCTGCCAGGCGGGCGACGCGCTCACCCAAACGCAGAAGCCGAGCGAGTAGACGACCAGGGTCGCGGCGAGGGCGACGCCGCCGCGGCGGGCGCCGCGCAGGGTCACACCGACCGCGACGGCGAGGAGCAGGGGCACCAGCGCCGGCAGCAGGTTGCGCGCGATCACGTAGTCCTTGCCGGGGACGAACAGCGCCAGTGCCAAGGGCGCGAGGACCGGGGCGGCGGCGAGGGCCAGCATCCGGCCGCCCGAGTGCCGCTCCTCCCGAGCGCCACGCGCCGCAAGCAGCGCAAGCGCCGCGAGAGCGGCCAGCACCGGCACCGCCGCCGGCAAAGCGGTCTCGGGCCGGGAGACGATTTCGCCGGTCTCGCCGACGGCGAAGGTGACCCCGGCGTCCCAGAGCCGGTGGCCGAGGCTGTGATTGCCGATCCACTCGGCGTGTCCCAGCGAAAGCTGATGGGTCATCAGCGGCAGCAGGGCGAGGCCCGTGACGACCACGATCCACAGTCCGGCCACGGCCTTGCGCCCGCGCCGCCACAGCAGCCACCCCGCCTCAAGCGCGATCGGGAAGATCGCGAAGTAATGCGTGGCGAGCGCCAGCGCCGAGGCGATCCCCCAGCCGGTGAAATCCGCCCGTCGGCCGCGGTCCAGAGCGCGGAGGAAGTAGAGCGCGGCGACCGCCGTCAGCAGCACCAGCAGGGCATAGCCGCGCGCCTCCTGCGAGTACCAGAGCAACATCGGATTGACGGCGACGAGCGTCGCCGCGACGATCCCGGTGCGCCGGCCGCGCAGCTCGCGGCCGAGCAGGTAGGCGACCGGTACCGTCGCCACCCCGGCGAGCGCCGAGACCGAGCGCAGGCCGACCTCGCCCGTCCCGGTCAGCTGTGTCCAGACCCAGGCCAGCGCGTAGTAGAGCGGCGGCGCCGACTCGCTGAAGCCGACAGCTTCCATCGCGTGGCCGAAGCCGTCGCGCAGGACCCGGCTGGCGGTGACCACCTCGTCGTGGTGGTAGGCCTGGGCGCCGAGCGTGGCGAAGCGCAGCGCCGCCGCCACCACCGTCAGTCCGGCGACGATCCAGAAGGCCCGCGAGCGCGCCCGGACGAGCTCGCGGATCGCCTCGTAGTAGGTCGACAGGTTGCCCCTTCCCAGGGCCTCGGCTGCCTCCATGGTCGTCAGGCGAGCGCGGCGTCGATCGCCTTCGAGACCTCGTCGACGTAGACGAACTCGAGCTCACTGCGCTCGCGCTCGGGGATCTCCGCCACGTCGCCTTCGTTGCGCTTCGGCACGATCACCCGCTTGATCCCGGCCCGCTGCGCGGCCAGCGACTTCTCCTTGAGGCCGCCGATCGGCAGCACCTGGCCGGTCAGCGTCACCTCGCCGGTCATCGCGACGTCGTTGCGCACCGGCCGGCCGGAGATCAGCGAGGCCAGAGCGACGGTCATCGCCACCCCGGCCGAGGGCCCGTCCTTGGGCACGGCGCCGGCGGGGACGTGGATGTGGATGTCGCGCTCGGCGAACCAGCTCTCGTCGAGGTCGGGGGCGATGTCGCGCCAGTGGCCGCGCACGTAGGAGAGCGCCGCCTGCGCCGACTCTTTCATCACGTCGCCGAGTTGGCCGGTGATCGTCAGCTTGCCCGAACCCGGCATCGCCGTCGCCTCGATGAAGAGCACGTCGCCGCCGGCCGGCGTCCAGGCGAGGCCGGTGGCAACGCCGGGGTCCTTGGTGCGGCGCCGCTGCTCGGCGAAGAAGCGGCGGCGGCCGAGCAGCTCGCGCGCCCGTTTGGCCGAGATCTTCACCTTGCCGTCGTTGCCCTTGCCCTCGGCGACGTCGCGGGCGACTTTGCGGCATATCGTGCCGATCTGCCGCTCCAGGTTGCGCACGCCGGCCTCACGCGTGTACTCCTCGACGATCGCGGTCAGCGCCGAGTCGGCGAACTCGATCCGCGAGGGCTTCAGCCCGTTGGCCTCGATCTGGCGCGGCACCAGGTAGCGGCGGGCGATGTGACGCTTCTCCTCCAGCGTGTAGCCGGCCAGCTCGATCGTCTCCATCCGGTCCTGCAGTGGTCCGGGGACGGTGTCGAGGATGTTGGCGGTGGCGATGAAGAGGACCTCGGAGAGGTCGAACTCGAGGTCGAGATAGTGGTCGCGGAAGCTGTCGTTCTGCGCCGGGTCGAGCACCTCCAGCATCGCCGAGGAGGGATCGCCGCGGAAGTCGGCGCCCATCTTGTCGATCTCGTCGATCATGAAGACAGGGTTGCGCGAGCCGGCGTCGCGCAGGGCGCGGATGATCGTGCCCGGCAGAGCGCCGATGTAGGTGCGGCGGTGACCGCGGATCTCGGCCTCGTCGCGCACACCGCCGACCGAGATGCGCTCGAACTCCCGCCCCAACGCCTTCGCGATCGAGCGCCCAAGGCTGGTCTTGCCGACCCCGGGCGGGCCGACGAAGCAGAGGATCGGTCCGGGCGAGTCCGGTTTCAGCTTGCGCACCGCCAGGTACTCGAGGATGCGGTCCTTGACTTTCTCCAGGTCATAGTGGTCGGCGTCGAGCACCTCGCGGGCGTGGGCGATGTCGAGGTTGTCCTCGCTCTGCTTCGACCAGGGAAGCTCGACCAGCCACTCAAGGTAGGTGCGGATGACGCCGTGCTCGGCCGCCGCCGGCGGCAGTTTCTCCAGGCGCGAGAGCTCGCGCTCGGCGGCTTTGAGCGCATGCTCGGGCAGTTCGGCCTCTTCGACCCGCCGACGCAGCTCGTTCGCCTCGGCCTGCTGCTCGTCGCCCTCCCCCAGCTCGTCCTGGATCGCTTTCAGCTGCTGGCGCAGGAAGAACTCGCGCTGGCCTTTGTCGACTTCGGACTGGACCTGCGATTGGATCTGGCTGCCGAGCTGGACCACCTCGAGCTCGCGGGCGAGGATCTGCGAGAGCTTGCGCAGTCGCGCGGCGATGTCGATCTCCTCCAGCAGCTCCTGCTTTTCCTCGGTGGAGATCCGCAGCGCGCCGGCGATCAGGTGGCCGAGAGCCGCCGGGTCCTCGATGTTGGCCACCGCCATCTGCAGCTCCTCTGGCAGGTAGGGGATGTGCTCGACGATCTCCGAGAAGGTGCGCTGCACGTTGCGGGTCAGCGCCTCCAGCTCGGGGCCCTCGTCGACCGTGTCGGGCAGCTCGGCGATCCGCGCCACCAGGTAGGGCTCCTCGGCGACGTAGGGGCCGAGCCGCACCCGCTGGGTCCCCTGGACGAGGATGCGCAGCGTCCCGTCGGGGACTTTCAGCATGCGGGCGACGATGCCGACGACGCCGACCTCGTAGAGCCCGTCGGGGCCCGGCTCTTCGTCCTCGGGGTCGCGCGCGGCGACCATCGCCAGCATGCGGTTGGCGCCGAGCACGTCGTCGACCAGCTTGATCGAGCGCTCCTGGCCGACCGCGAGCGGGGTCAGGGTCTCGGGGAAGGTGACGGTCTCGCGCAGCGGCAGGATCGGCAGCGCGTCGGGAAGCGGCTGGCTGGCGCGGATCGCGTCCTCGGCGTCGAGCTGGGACTCGACCACCTCGAGAACGGGGGTGCCCTCCATCAGTCCCGCCCGATCGGCACGCGCCGGGTGCTCTGCGCCGGGTCGCGCAAGGGCAGATCGATCCGCAGCACGCCGTCCTCGTAGGTCGCCTTTGCCTGGTCGGCATCGACGTCCACCTGCAGCTCGACCACGCGGCGGAACGGCCCCGACGGAATCTCCACCTGTTGATAGACCCGGCCTTCGGTCTCCTGCACCGGCCGTTCCCCGACGATCGCCAGCTGCCGCCCACTGACCTCGATCCCGACCTGGTTGAGATCTACTCCAGCTAAATCAACCTTGACCACTGCCCGCTGCGGATCCCCGCAGTAGTAGACATCGACGTTGGGCGAGAACCCCGTGCTGCGGCGGCTCACATAGGTGGTTCTACCCCACGCTCCACCCAGCATCTGGTCCATCTCTCTACGCATGCGGGCAAAGTTCGCAAATACATCTCGTTCAGGCATGGGAGAAACATAGCCCGCGGCGTCAGCGCATGGGCTGGTCAAGGGACGGCGGGGTCGCCTCGACGGTGCCTCGCGAAGCGGCCCCGGCAGGGTGACTCCAGCCGCGAAGCGGCACAAGATTCCACCGCCGCAGGCGGTGGTAGGCACCCGGCGAGGCGACCCCGCCGTCCCTACGCAGCAGTGGTCTGCGTAGCCCAACGAGGCGGTCGCATGAGCAGAACCGGCTGCCTAGGCGGAACAAGACCCTCTGGACGGTTCTGGCGGAAGGTCGTGCAGGGCTCGTCGAGCTGCAGAGCGCAAAGGTGGTTCTTGCGGAAGTAGCAGTCGTCGCAGGTCGGCGGTTTGGGCTTGCGCGGCACGGCGGCCATGTTGCCACTGCCGTGACACTTCCGCGACGCCTGATTCCGCAAAGCGCAACCTTCTTGACACAGAGTCGTCACATCTTCCCCGCTTCTTGCGGAAGCAGGCAGCGGCGTCGCTACCATGGGGACCCAGATGGAGGCTCACAACCGCAGCGAGAAGCTCTCGGCATCGCCGCAGCTATTCGAGAGCGACTTCCTCAACTTTTTCTCGCGGGTCCACCCGGCAATCCCGGCAGCCATCTTCGTGCCGGTGATCGTGGCGGTGGAGTGGTTGGGCGCCGATCGCGGGCAGACCGCCTGGCAGCTGATCCTGCTCAGCCTCGGCGGCGTCGCCATCTGGACTCTGACCGAGTACTGGCTGCATCGACTGGTCTTCCACTGGGAGCCCGACAACGGGTTCGGGCGCCGCATGCACTTCATCATCCACGGCATCCACCACGACCATCCGAACGACAAGCTGCGACTGGTGATGCCGCCGGCGGTCTCGATCCCGCTGGCCGCGCTCTTCCTCTTCGGCTTCACGCTGATCTTCGGCACGCCGGCGGCCTACCCGCTCTTCGGCGGCTTCATCGCCGGCTATCTCGCCTACGACTACACGCACTACTACGTCCACCACTTCGTCCCCAAGTCCGACCTGGGCAAGCGTCTGCGCGAGCAGCACATGCGCCACCACTTCCAGGACCACCGCTTCGGCTACGGCGTCTCCTCGCCGATCTGGGACGTCGTCTTCCGCACCCTGCCACACAGGCGTAGGTAACCGCTGCTGATTGAGTTTAGGTTTTCACCGTCGGCTAAGTAGTCAGGTTGCAATGGGCCAATGCGTCCAGCGAGTTTTTGCACCTCACTGTGACTGTGCAACACTGCGGTACGTAACTCATCCCCCCAGTTATCCGGTTGACATAATGCTCGCCGGACGAAAGGAACGAGATGCCAAGCACCACTCACGTACTCGATGAGGCCCGCGACCTGGTCAAGAAGCGCCTTGCCGAGCTCGACGACGAGCGCAAGCGCCTCGAGCGCGCCCTCGCCGAGCTGGGCGGGAAAGTGACGGGTCGTGGCCGAGGGCCGGGGCGTCCGCGCGGCTCGGGCAAAAAAACTGCCGGCCGCCCGGCCGGCGGAAGGAAAAAAAGGCGTCGCCGCAGTGGTACCCGCGCCGACCAGGCTGTATCGCTGGTCGAGGGAAGCCCCGGCGTCAGCGCTTCGGAGATCGCCAAATCGATGAAAATCAAGCCCAACTATCTCTACCGGGTCCTTGGCGACCTCGAGAAAGAAAAACGAGTGAAGAAGAAAGGGCGGAAATACTTCGCCGCCAAATAGGCGGGGTCTAGGGCCCACCCCTACCGGGTGGGCCCTAGACCAAGCCCAGCTTGCTGACCGCCTCGCGCTCTTCCCGCAGCTCGGCGATGCTGGCGTCTATGCGGGTGCGTGAGAAGTCGGGCACGTCGAGGCCCTCGACGATCTTCCACTCGCCGCCGGCACAAGCGCACGGGTGGCCGGCGACTACGCCCTCCTCGATCCCGTAGGAGCCGTTGGAGGGCACGCCCATCGAAACCCAGTCGCCGTCGGGCGTACCCAGCACCCAGTCGCGAACGTGATCGATCGCCGCGTTCGCGGCGGAGGCCGCGCTGGAGGCGCCGCGAGCGTCGATTACCTCAGCGCCCCGCTTGGCTACCCGCGGGATGAATTCCTCGGTGATCCAGGCTTCGTCGTCGACCGCATCCCAGGCGCTATCGCCGTCGACCTTGGCGTTGACCAGGTCCGGGTACTGGCTGGTCGAGTGGTTCCCCCACACCGTCATCTTGCTGACGCTGGAAACGGGCTTGCCGAGCTTGTTGGCGAGCTGGGCGATCGCCCGGTTGTGGTCGAGGCGCATCATCGCGGTGAAGCGCTCGCGCGGGACGCCGTCGGCGTTCGACGATGCGATCAGGCAGTTGGTGTTGGCCGGGTTGCCGACGACGAGCACGCGCACGTCGCCGGCCGCCCCGGCGGCGATCGCCTCGCCCTGCGGTTTGAAGATGCCGCCGTTGGCCTCGAGCAGATCGGCACGCTCCATGCCGGGCCCGCGGGGGCGGGCGCCGACGAGCAGGCCGATGCCGCAGCCCTCGAATGCCGGCTTGGGATCGTCGAAGATGTCGATGCGGCTGAGCAAGGGAAGGGCGCAGTCCTCAAGCTCCATCGCGGTTCCCTCGGCTGCCTTCACCGCGTCGGGAATCTCGAGCAGGCTCAGCTCGACCGGGGTTTCGGGGCCAAGCATCTGGCCGCTGGCGATGCGGAACAGCAGCGCATAGCCGATCTGTCCGGCGGCGCCGGTGACGGTGACTTTGACGGGGGTGCTCACGTATTCGTCTCCTGTGAAGTCGTGGTTTGGGTGCGGCGTACTAGTGCCTTGTCTACGCCATCGCCCGCCGCAACCGCTCGTCGATCGCGGCGAGGAAATCCTGGGTGGTGAGGAACTGCTGGTCGGGGCCGATGAGAAGGGCCAGGTCTTTGGTCATCTTGCCGCTTTCGACCGTCTCGACGCAGACCTGCTCGAGCGTCGCGGCGAACCGTGACACCTCCGGGGTCTGGTCGAGACGGCCGCGGGCGGCGAGGCCGCGGGTCCAGGCGAAGATCGAGGCGATCGGGTTGGTCGAGGTCGGGTTGCCCGCCTGGTGCCGGCGAAAGTGGCGGGTGACGGTGCCGTGCGCCGCCTCGGCCTCGACCGTCTTTCCGTCGGGGCTCATCAACACGCTGGTCATCAGCCCCAGCGAGCCGAAGCCCTGCGCGACGGTGTCGGACTGCACATCGCCATCGTAGTTCTTGCAGGCCCACACATAGCCGCCTTCCCACTTCAGCGAAGCGGCGACCATGTCGTCGATCAACCGGTGTTCGTAGGTGATCCCCTTGGCCTCGAACTCCCGCTTGAACTCGTTCTCGTAGACCTCGGCGAAGAGGTCCTTGAAGCGACCGTCGTAGCGCTTGAGGATCGTGTTCTTGGTCGAGAGGTAGACCGGATAACCACGATCGAGCCCGTAGCGCATCGAGGCGCGGGCGAAGTCGCGAATCGAGTCGTCGAGGTTGTACATCGCCATCGCGATACCCGGACCGGGAAAGTCGTAGACGTCGAGCTCGATCGGCGCGGAGCCGTCCTCGGGGGTGTAGGTGAGGGTCAGCGTCCCCTCGCCGGGGACGACCATGTCGGTGGCGCGGTACTGGTCGCCGAAGGCGTGGCGGCCGATCACGATCGGCTTGGTCCAACCCGGCACCAGCCGGGGAATGTTGGAGATCACGATCGGCTCGCGGAAGATGACCCCACCGAGGATGTTGCGGATCGTGCCGTTGGGCGAGCGGTACATCTCCTTCAGGCCGAACTCCTCGACCCGCGCCTCGTCGGGGGTGATCGTCGCGCACTTGACGCCGACGCCGTACCGCTTGATCGCTTCCGCCGCTTCGACCGTGATCCGGTCCTCAGTGGCGTCGCGGCTCTCGATCCCGAGGTCGAAGTAGACGAGGTCGACGTCGAGATAGGGCAGGATCAGCTGCTCTTTGATGAACGACCAGATGATCCGGGTCATCTCGTCGCCGTCGAGCTCGACGATCGGGTTCTCGACTTTGATCTTCGGGACCAAGGCGCGGCGATGCTATCGCCCCCACTGGGGCGCCGACCGCTGCCATATCGTCATGTGGAGGCATGGCGCAGCTGCTCTCCACGTCGCAGGTCGAGTCCAGACGGAATCGGACTCGCAAAGAGCCACGGGATCCACTACACGCTCGACGACGGGGGCGTTCTCGCCCTGCTCTGCTCCAACCGCTTTCTCTCCACCAAAGGCGGCCAGTCCCCGCGGTCCCTGCTGGACCGGCACTGCGAGATCGCCGAGCTGTGGACCTCGGCGACTCGAAGCTCTTCGAGGCCGCCGTCCTGCCGGCGGTTGTCGTGGCCCGGAGGAGATAGAACGTGGGCCGCTATGGCTTCCCGCTTGCGCAGCGCCCCGTCGAGGTCGGAGGTCACGATGCAACAATGACAAACGTGGCCACGGTCGAGCGCCAGTCGAGCAGCACCCACGAGGTCTTCAACCAGGCGACCCCGCTGGAGGATTACAACTCCTTCGACGCCGACCGCGTGCTGGTCGAGGCGCTGCATCGGGAGGGTGCCGGCTGGGCCGAGGAGAAGGCGCGCGAGCTGGGCGCGATCTGCGGCTCCTCGCAGACGATCCGCTGGGGTTTCGAGGCGAACGAGAAGAAGCCGGTGCTGCGCACCCACGACCGTTACGGCCATCGCATCGACGAGGTCGAGTTCGACAGCTCCTGGCACGAACTGATGCGGACCGGGGTCGACCAGGGGCTGCATGCGGCGCCCTGGCGCGAACCGGGGCCCGGCGCCCACGTGGCCCGCGCGGCGATGTTCACCCAGCTGATGCAGGCCGAGAGCGGCGTCGGCTGCCCGCTCTCGATGACCTACTCGGCGATCCCGGCGCTGCGCAGGCAACCCGAGCTGGCCGAGGAATGGGAGCCTCGCTTCCTCTCGCTCGACTACGACGAGCGCTCGCTGCCGGCCGACCGCAAGCGCGGCGCGCTCTGTGGGATGGCGATGACCGAGAAGCAGGGCGGCTCCGACGTGCGGGCCAACACGACCACGGCGACGCCGCTGAACGGCGGCGGGCCGGGAGCCGAGTACGAGCTGGTCGGCCACAAGTGGTTCTGCTCGGCGCCGATGTGCGATGCCTTCCTCGTCCTCGCCCAGACCGACTCCGGCATCTCCTGCTTCCTGATGCCGCGCTGGACGCCCGACGGAGAGCGCAACTCGTTCCAGATCCAGCGGCTCAAGGACAAGCTCGGCAACCGCTCCAACGCCTCCAGCGAGCTCGAGTTCCGCGGCGCCTGGGCGCGCATGGTCGGCGAGGAGGGACGCGGCGTGCCGACGATCATCGAGATGGTCAACCACACCCGGCTGGACTGCGTGATCGGCGCCGCCACCGGCCAGCGGGCCGGCGTCGCCCAGGCGCTCAACCACGTTGCCCAGCGGGCCGCCTTCGGCAAGGAGTTGATCGACCAGCCGCTGATGCGCAACGTCCTTGCCGACCTCTGCGTCGAGTCCGAAGCGGCGACCATCGCCGCAATGCGCCTCGCCCGCTCTTACGACGAGGTCGCCGCGGGGGACGAAGACGCGGCCGAGTTCCGCCGCCTCGCCAACGCGGTGCTCAAGTACTGGATGTGCAAGCGGGCGCCATGGCACGCGGTCGAGTGCCTCGAGTGCCTCGGCGGCAACGGCTACGTCGAGGAGTCCGGCCTGCCGCGCCTCTACCGCGAGGCGCCGCTGGCTTCGATCTGGGAGGGCTCCGGCAACGTGCAGTGCCTCGACGTGCCGCGGGCGATGGTCAAGAACCCGACCTCGGTCGAGGCCTTCTTCGCCGAGGTGCTCGAGGGCGCCGGCGCCGAACCGAAGCTCGACGCCTACGTCTCCGCGCTGCGTGCCGAGATCCCCGGCGACATCGAGACGATCGAGTCGCGCGCCCGCCGTATCGTCGAAAGGATGGCGCTGGCCCTGCAGGCCTCGCTGCTCGTCCGCCACGGCGATCCGGCGGTTGCCGACGCGTTCTGTGCGTCGCGGCTGTCGGGCGACTGGGGAAATGCCTTCGGCACGCTGCCGGCCGGCACTGACTTCGGCCGGATCATCGACCGGCATATGCCGGTTTCCTAGGCGGCGGCGTCCCTTAGAGCTCGGCCCACCTGCTCGGCGGTTATGACCCCGCTGAGCTTGCCGTCGGCGTCTACCGCGTAGACGGCTCCAAAGCGGCGGAGGGAGCGGTTGGCCAGCAGAGTGTCCAGGGGCGCGTCGTCGCGGACCTGGAAGGTGCCGTCGTCGCGCTCTAAGACGTCAGCGACCAGCGATGTGGTGCGGGAGGTCTCGGGGACCTCGTCGGCTTTGTCGCGAACCACGAGGCCCACAAAGCGGTGGGCGGTGTCTACAACTGGGAACCAGGGCCAGCGATAGCGTAAGAAGTACTCGTCCAGCGCCTGCTCCACGCTGAGCCGGTCGGAGATGGTGACCGGCTCGCGGTCCATTACATCTGAGACGACGAGCTTGCTGATGCCGCTGGTGATCGCCGTCTGGGCGGTGGCTGCTTTGGCGGAGCCGTTGACTACGAAACCGATCAGAGCCAGCCAGACGCCGGCGAAGACCGCTCCGTCGAAGACGAGCAGCAGGCCGGCACCGATGAAGAGGTAGGCGAAGACGCGGCCGAGGTTGGCGGCAAAGCGGGTCGCCGAGGTGCGGTCCCCGGTTCGCCACCAGGCGATCGCCCGCACGATCCGGCCACCGTCCATGGGGAAGGCCGGCAGCAGGTTGAAGACCAGGACCAGGAGGTTGATCGAGGCGAGCCAGGCGATCATCGCGAGGACGCCCGAGGTGCCGGCATCGCTCTCTGCCAGCGCCGCCTTGTGGAACTCCCCCCAACCGGCGGCCCCAAGTCCGATCGCCGTCAGCACGATGACGATCGCGAGGGTCACCAAGGGTCCGGCGATCGCCACCTCGAACTCGGTTCGCGGCGAGTCCGATTCGCGGCTCATCCGCGCCATGCCGCCGAAGATCCAGAGCTGGATGCTGGAGATGCCGATCCCGTTGCGAAGCGCGACCATCGCGTGGCCGAGCTCGTGCAGGACGATCGAGCCGAAGAAGCCGACGGCGCTGAGCAGTGCCAGCAGGAAGGGCGTCGAGGACGAGCCGCTTTCGCCGAGCACGTCGCCGTAGAACCGCGAGAGCCAGAAGATGACGAGGAAGAGGACGAAGAACCAGGACCAGTCGACGGCGATGCGGATGCCGCGCACGTGGAAAAGGGTGATCGGTTTACCGCCGAACATCGCCCCAATGGTACGGGGCCATCCGGGTGGGGGTTCCACTTAACTTTTTCGGTGGGTCGCCTGACGGCTGTCGCCCGGAGGCGTCGACGAAAAAGTACAAGACGTTCCACCCCCACCCGGATGGCCCCGTATAAGGTCGCGGCGATGTCGGTGGACAAGGACAGGCTGCGCAGCTGGCTGGAGGAGCTGGAGCGGATCGAGCGGCCCTCCGCTTCGGAGGGCGAGCGGCGCGCTGCGGAGTGGTTGGTCGAGCGCTTCCGTGAGCTCGGGGCAGAGGCGCGGATCGAGGCGGAGCCGGCCCACGGAACCTACTGGTGGCCGCTCGGCATCGGTGCCGCGCTGGGGGCACTCGGCGGGATCGCCGCGCTGCGCGGCCGGCGGCTGCTGGGCGGCGCCCTCGCCGGCGCGGCGGCGGCAGGCATGGCTTCCGACTTCCCTCCCGGCAAGCGCCTGCTGCGCCGCGCCCTGCCCCGCCGCACCACTTACAACGTCGTCTGCGAGCTCGGCTCCGCCGACGCCGAACGGACCATGGTCCTCATCGCCCACCACGACGCCGCCCACTCGGGCATCGTCTTCCACCCGCGGCTGCCCGAGATCGCCGATCGCCTGGGGATGATCGAGCGCACCGACACCAGCCCGCCGCTGATGGCGCCCGTGGTCGGCGGGCCGGTTCTGGCCGCGCTCGGTGCGCTCACCGGCAAGCGCCTACTCACCAAGCTCGGCGTCCTGCTCGGGCTCGGTTCGGCTGCAGCGATGGCCGAGATCGGCCTGCGGGACGTCGTGCCGGGGGCAAACGACAACGGCACCGCGGTGATCGCCTTGCTCGCGCTCGCCGAGAGACTGATCGAGGAGCCAACCTCGGACCTGCGCGTGATCCTCCTCTCGGTCGGCTCCGAGGAGTCCTTCAGCGAGGGAATCAAAGCCTTCGGCGAACGGCACTTCGGCGAGCTGCCGCGCGACAGCACCTTCTTCCTCTGCCTCGAGACCCTCGGCTCCCCCCACCTGCTGGTGCTGCGCGGCGAGGGCTTCCTCAGGATGCGCGAGTACCCGCGCCCCTCCCTCGCCCTGATGGACGGCCTCGCCGAAGAGCTCGGCGTCCACCTCTTCCCCAATCTGCGCCTGCGCAACGGCACCGACGGCTTGGAGTCGCTGGCCGCCGGCTACGAGACCGCGGTCCTGGCGAGCTGCACCGACCTCAAGCAGCCCGCCAGCTACCACTGGTGGCACGACCTCGCCGCGAACGTCGACTTCGACACCGTCGCCGACGGCATCCGCCTCTCCGAGGCCGCAATCCGCCGCCTCGACGAGCGCTGGCTCTAGGCGTCCAAATCCGACTGCGGAGTCGGATTTCGGCTCTATAGAGTCCGCGCTCGTGCCTACGCATGACGTGCTCGTAATCGGCGCCGGCCTGGCAGGGCAGCGCGCCGCCCTCGCCGCCGCCGAGCAGGGGGTCTCGGTCGGGATCCTGAGCAAGGTCCACCCGGTGCGCTCGCACTCCAATGCCGCCCAGGGTGGGATCAACGCGGCGCTCAACCCCGGGGACTCCTGGGAGTCGCACGCCTACGACACGGTCAAGGGCTCTGACTACCTGGGCGACCAGGACGCGATCTCGATCATGTGCGAAGAGGCGCCGGAGGAGATCCTCCACCTCGAGCACCTCGGCGTCACCTTCCACCGCAACGAGGAAGGCAAGCTCGGCACCCGCGCCTTCGGCGGTGCCTCCGCCGCCCGCACCTACTACGTCGCCGACATCACCGGCCAGGCGATCATGCACGTGCTCTACGAGCAGCTGATGAAGCACGCCGACTCGGTCGCCCGCTACGAGGAGTGGTTCTGCACGGCGCTGGCGATGGACGAGGAAGGCGAGTGCCGCGGGGTCGTCACCCGCAACGTCGCCGACGGCTCGATGCAGCTGTTCACGGCGAAGGCCGTGATCCTCGCCTGCGGCGGCAACGGCCAGGTCTGGAAGCCGACCACCAACGCGTTGATCTGCACCGGCGACGGGATCGCGATGGCCTACCGGGTCGGCGCCAAGCTGATGGACATGGAGATGATCCAGTACCACCCGACGACGCTGGCGGGCAAGGGCTTCCTGATCACCGAGGGCGCCCGCGGCGAGGGCGCCCACCTGCTCAACGCCAAGGGCGAGCGCTTCATGGAGCGCTACGCGCCGAACAAGATGGAGCTGGCCTCGCGCGACGTCGTCTCGCGCGCCGAGCAGACCGAGATCGACGAGGGCCGCGGCTTCCCCGACGGCACCGTCGCGCTCGACATCACCGTGGTGCCGAAAAAGCGCGTGCACGAGGCGCTGCGCGAGATCGTCCTCGTCGGCCGCGACTTCGCCGGCGTCGACATCACCAGGGAACCGATCCACATCAAGCCCGGCAATCACTACACGATGGGCGGGGTCAAGACCGACGTCGACGGGCGCACCGAGGTCCCCGGCCTCTACGCCGCCGGCGAGGTCGCCTGCGTCTCGGTCCACGGCGGCAACCGGCTCGGCGCCAACTCACTGCTCGACACGCTGATCTTCGGCCGCCGCTCGGGGGTCGACGCGGCGGGGCGCGCCAAGCGGATCGAGGGCTCGCGGCCCTCGCGCGGAACGTTGGAGGCCGAGCAGGAGGCGATCGAGGCGATCGCCGCCCGCGAGAAGGGCTCTGGCCGGCGCGTCTCGGAGATCAAGCAGGAGATGGGCGAAGTAATGGACGCGAAGGTCGCCGTCTTCCGCGAGGAGGCAGGCATCCAGGAAGCGCTGGAGACGGTCCGCCGGCTCAAGGAGGAGGCGCAGTCCGCCTACATCGACGACAAGGGGAGCGTCTTCAACCAGGACATCCTGGGCGCGATCGAGCTCGGCTACATGCTCGACAACGCCGAGGCCACCTGCATCGCCGCGCTGGAGCGCAAGGAGAGCCGCGGCGCCCAGTACAGGACCGACTTCCCCGAGCGCAATGATGAGAAGTGGCTCAAACACATCGACCTGCAGCAGGGGGACGACGGACCCGAGCTCTCATACTCAGAGGTGACGATCACCCAGTGGGAACCCGAAGAGAGGAAGTACTAGGACGATGGCCTCCTACACCCTGAAAGTCCGCCGCTACCAGCCGGAGAGCGGCGAGGGTCCCTACTGGGAGGAGTTCGACGTCGACCTCGACCCCTCGCTCTCCGTCCTCGACGGAATCCTGCAGGCCAAAGACCGCGACGACGGCTCACTCTCGGTCCGCTGCTCCTGCCGCGCCGCGATCTGCGGCTCCTGCGGGATGAAGATCAACGGCCAGTCTGGCCTCGGCTGCAAAACCCAGATCGGCGAGGCGCACGAGGCGGCGAACCGCCGCAACGGGGGTTCGGAACCCATCGTCGTCGAGCCTATGGGAAATATGCCTGTGATCAAGGACCTGATCACCGACATGGAGTCGACCCACTGGGAGAAGATCCGCCGCATCACCCCCTGGCTCCTGCCGCACGGCGACCCGCCCGAGCGCGAGTACGTGGTCGAGCCGGAGTCGATGATCGACATCACCCAGTCGATGGCCTGCATCCAGTGCGGCGCCTGCGTCTCCTCCTGCCTCTCGATGGAAGCCGACCCCGACTTCATCGGTCCGGCGGCCCTCGCCAAGGCCTACCGCTTCGTCGGCGATCCGCGAGATGGCGAGACCGTGGAGCGCCTCCACGACCTCGCCAACGACCCGCACGGGATCTACGACTGCACCCACTGCTTCAGCTGCATCGACGCCTGCCCCAAGGGCGTCGCGCCGATGGACCAGATCATGCGCCTGCGCCGCAAAGCCGGCGAGGAGGGGATCGAGGACGTCAACAACGGCGACAACCACGTCAACGCCTTCGTCAAGATGATCGAGAAGAAGGGCACCAACGACGAGGCCCTGCTGATCCAGGAGTCATACGCACCCGGGGTCAAGGGCAAGCTGAAACCGACCAAAGCCGCGATCAAGGGCCTTACCGAGTCGCTGCCGACGGTGCTGCGCGCGATCAAGACCGGCAAGGCGCGCTCGCTCTCCAAGCTGATCCCCGGCATCCACCCGAAGCTGCCCGACGGCGCCCAGGACGAGGTCAAGGCGATCTACAAGCACGCCGAGGAGCACCGCGAGGAATTCAACATCTACATCAAGGGCGAGGACGACGTCGAACCCGAGCCGGACGAGACCGCGACGGAGGAGAAGGTATGAAGCTCGCCTACTGGCCCGGCTGCGTCTCGCGCGGCTTCACCAGCGAGCTGCACGGCTCGATGGCGTTGGTCGCCGAGCGGCTGGGCATCGAGCTGGTCGAACTGGATCGCGCCAACTGCTGCGGCGCGGGGATCATCGCCGAGCACAACCAGGAGCTGGCCGACACGCTCAACGCCCGCACCTTCGCCCTCGCCCAGCAGACCGGGCTGGCGATGATGAACATCTGCTCGACCTGCCAGGGCGCCCAGTCCGAGTGTCAGCAGCGGCTCGACGCCGACTCCTCCTACCGCGCCCACATCAACGAGGTGCTGAGCGGCCAGGGCCTCTCCTACGAGAAGGGCAAGGACGGCTTCACCAACAAAAACTTCCTCTGGCTGCTGGTCGAGGACTACGGACTCGACCAGCTGGCCGAGAAGGTCGTGCGGCCGCTGTCGGGCCTGCGGGTCGGCCCCTTCTACGGCTGCTACGTCGTGCGGCCGAAGGAGCGGCTCGGCTACGACGAGTTCCCCGAGCGCGACCTCTACCTGGAGAAGGTGATCGAGGCGCTGGGCGGCGAGGTGATCGAGTACGACGGCGCCCGCAAGTGCTGCGGCTTCCCGGTGATCACGATGAACCGCGAGACCTCGCTGCGCCAGGCCGGCACCCACGTCGGCGACGCGCTCGACGCCGGCGCCGACTGCCTGGTCACCCCCTGCCCGCTCTGCCACCTCAATCTCGACATGCAGCAGCCCGAGGCGGCCAAGGTCGTCAACCGCGACCTCGGCCTCGCCGTCCTGCACCTGCCGCAGCTCGTCGGCCTCGCCCTCGGCGCCGAGCCGAAGCAACTGGGCATGAGCAAGCACATCGCCTCGACCGGCTGGGTCGAGGAGCGGCTGGCTTCTTCGGTTCCCGCCTGACTGAACGTCTCAGCCGCGGGTCCTGTCATGGGGGAGGGGGGTGTTAGCGGACTCACCCGTCCGAACACCCCCCTCCCCCATGCCACTCGCGGGTGAAAGGCCGGTTCGAGCGGCCAACCAGCGGGTGCCCAGCGTCTCGGTGAGGCCGTGGGCGACGATCGAGGAGATGACGACGATCGCGGCGATGTCGAAGATCAGCTCGCCTTCGCCGACGTTGGACTTCAGCACGAAGAGGGCAAACAGCATCGAGGCGACGCCCTTCGGCCCGAACCAGGCCATGAAGGCCTTCTCAGGGCGGGGCAGGCCGGTCCACAGAAACGACAGCAGGACCGCCGCGGGGCGGGCGAGTAGGAGGGCGAAGGCGACGAAGGCGACGAGCGGCGGGATGCTGTGGTCGAAGCCGGTGGCGACGATCAGCCCACCGAAGACGAAGAACGTCACCACCTGGAGGATCGTGCTGGCGTTCTCGGCGAACTCGACGAATCCCTGCGGGACTTCGCGCTCGGTTGCGCCCATCGCGATCCCGCAGAGGAAGGCGGCGATGAAGCCGTTGCCGAAGGTCACGTCCGAGAGCCCAAAGGCGGCCAGGGCGAAGCCGACCGAGTAAATCCCCTCGTAGCGGGGCGTCAGCCCCCCTCCGGGAAGGTGGCGATGGAGGCGTCCGCCGAGGACGCCGAGGGCAATGCCGATCGCGCCACCGGCGAGTGCCTCGCCGGCGAGCTTGGCGGCTTCGGTCTGCGCGTCGCCGGTGGGAGAGGCGAAGACGAGGAAGAAGAGGACGAAGGGCAGCGCCAACCCGTCGTTCAGCCCGGACTCAAGGTTGAGCGTGTGGCGTACAGCCGGGGGGACGAGCCGCGAGGTGACCACCGCCGAGGTGACCACCGGGTCCGTGGGAGAGAGCACCGCCCCCAGCAGGAAGGCCTCGGGCCAGCTGAGACTCGGGAAGAGCGCCTTTGCCGCCAGCCCCAGCAACGCCATCGTGATCGGCAGCGCGATCACCAGCGAGCGCGCGACCGGGCTCCAGTGGCGCAACAGCAGCTCGCGCTCGACGAACATCCCGTCGGAGAAGAGGGTGAGGATCAGCGCCAGCTCGATCAGCTCGACGATCGACTGGTCGGTCGCGTCGACTTCGACGACACCGACCGCGGCGAGCGCGATGCCGAGCGCGACCGACAGCACAGAGGCAGAGAGCACGGTCCCCCGCATCAACCCCGAGAGAGCAGCGACCACCGCAAGCAGCCCGCCGAAGAGCAGAACCGCCTCGCCGAAGCCGATGTCCATGTAGAGCTTATATCTGAGGCGTCAGCCGAGCAGGCCGCGCTCTACGAGCAGCTCCGCCACCTGGACCGCGTTGGTGGCGGCCCCCTTGCGCAGGTTGTCTGAGACGATCCACATGTCGAGGGCGCGCTCGTTACCTGGATCGCAGCGGATGCGACCGACGAAGACGTCGTCGCGGCCGGCCGCCTCGATCGCCATCGGGTAGCGGGCCGCCGCCGGGTCGTCGAGCACGGTCACGCCGGGCGCCGCGGCGAGCAGCTCGCGGGCGCGCTCCGGGCCAAGTGGCTCGCGGGTTTCGACGTTGACTGCCTCCGAGTGGCCGGTCACGACCGGCACGCGCACGCAGGTAGCGCTGATCCTGATCGAGTGGTCGCCGAGAATCTTGCGCGTCTCGTTGATCAGCTTGCGCTCCTCGTCGGTGTGGTCGTCGCCCGGAGCGAAGCTGCCGGCCTGGGGCAGGGCGTTGAAAGCGATCTGGTGCGGGTAGACCGAAGCAACCGGATCGCCGTCCGCAAGCGCCGCCTTAGACCCGGCGAGCAGCTCGTCGATGGCCGCCTTTCCGGTACCCGAGACGGCCTGGTAGGTCGAGATGACCAATCGTTCGATGCCCGCCTCGTCGTACAGCGGCTTGAGCGCGACAACCATCTGCATGGTCGAGCAGTTTGGGTTGGCGACGATGCCCTTATGTCTCGCCAGGTCGTCGGGATTGACCTCGGCGACGACAAGCGGCACGTCGTCGTGCATGCGCCAGTACGAGGTGTTGTCGACGACGACGGCACCTGCCTCGACCAGCTTCGGCGTCCACTCGGCGCTGACGGCGCCGCCGGAGGAGGAGAGAACGATGTCCAGACCCTGGATCGTCTCCTCGTTTAGCGGCCGGACCTTCAACTCCTCTTCGCCCCACTCGATCGCCTTCCCCGCCGACCGCTCCGAAGCGAACGGCACGACCTCGGACACCGGGAACTCGCGCTCCGCGAGCAGCTCGAAAATCGTCGTCCCGACCAGCCCGGTAGCGCCCAGCACGCCGACCCTGTATCCGCTATCTGCCATCTGTTTTCGAGTATGACGAAGCACCTCACCCGCGGGTGGCGTGGAGGGAGGGGGTATTCGGACGGGTGAGTCCGCTAATACCCCCTCCCTCCACGACAGGACCCGCGGCCGGGGCGCTTGGAGTTAGCCGGAGACGGCCGGCCGGTGCCGGGCACCCATCGGGTCCTCGGTTTTGACCGCGTCGGAACCGAGGTCGAAGGCTTGATGCAACGCTTTGACGGCGTCCGGAACCCGGTCGGCGGAGATGACGCAGGAGATCTTGATCGGCGAGGTGGAGATCATCTCGATGTTGATCCCCTTACCGCCGAGCACCTCGAAGACCTTGGCGGCGACGCCGGGGTGGGAGCGCATGCCGGCGCCGACGATCGAGACCTTGCCGATCCGCTCTTCGCTGCGCACCCCCTGGCTGACGTCGAGCGCGCTCATCGTGTCGGTGGCGGCGTTGAGGTCGGAGCGGTCGACGGTGAAGGAGAGGTCGGCGAGCGCGTCGTCGCCGACGGGCTCGTTCTGGATGATCACGTCGACGTTGATGCCGGCGTCGGCGAGCGCGGTGAAGATCCGCCCGGCCACCCCCGGCTCGTCGCGCACTCCGGTCAGCGTCACCCGCGCCTCGCCGTCGGAGTGGGTCACTGCGGTCACGAATGGCTGCTCCATGGTCTGCTGCTCGCTCTCCTCTTCGCTGACCACGAGGGTACCGGGGCCGTCCTCGAAACTGCTGCGGCAGTGGATGCGCACGCCGTTGTTGCGCGCGTACTCGACCGAGCGCAGCTGCAGCACCTTGGCCCCCGAGGCCGACATCTCGAGCATCTCCTCGTAGGAGGCGACCGGCAGCTTGCGCGCGTCGGGGACGATCCGCGGGTCGGCGCTGAAGACCCCGGCGACGTCGGTATAGATCTCGCAGACGCCGGCGGCGAGGGCGGCGGCGAGGGCGACCGCGGTGGTGTCGGAGCCGCCACGCCCCAGCGTGGTCACGTCGCGGCTGTCGGTAGAGACCCCCTGGAAGCCGGCGACGAGGACGATCCGGCCCTCCTCGAGGATCTCGCGGATGCGATCGGCGCGCACGTCGATGATCTTCGCCCGGGTGTGAGAGGAGTCGGTGACGATGCCCGCCTGCGATCCCGTCAGCGAGATCGCGTTGTGGCCCATGTCGTGGATCGCCATCGCGCAGAGCGCGCAGGAGATCCGCTCGCCGGTCGAAAGCAGCATGTCCATCTCACGCGCGACCGGCCGCTCGGAGATCTCCAGCGCTTGGGCGACCAGCTCGTCGGTCGTCTTGCCACGCGCCGAGAGCACCGCGACGACGCGGTTGCCGGCCTCGCGCGCGGCGACTATCCGCCGCGCGGCGCGCTTGATCTCCTCGGCGCCGGCGACCGAGGTGCCGCCGAACTTCATCACCACCATGTCGGAGCTGGACCCAGCCATGAGAAGTCCGAGGATAGTCCCGCCCCGTCCCAGGCGTGTCCGAGGTTTCGGGTCCGATACGACCCGAAACCTCGGACACGCCGGAAATTTATCCAAATCTTTTCAATTTCGACACAAAGAGTTCACGGTCTGGAAGCGTCCTTCAGGCAGGGTCCCGTTCCATGCTGGTCGAACCGCCAGCCCCCCAGTCGCCAGAGACGCCCCTGCATATCGCCAACCTCGAGGTCCGGCCAGCCGAGCTGCAGGTCCTCGTCGACGAGCGCCGCGTCGGCTTCACGGTGCGCGAGTTCCAGCTCTTCTTTCTGCTGTTCAAGCGAATCGACAGCGTCGTGCAGCGGCCCGAGATCTACCAGTTGATGTGGGGCGGCGAGATGCCGCTGCGCAACCGCTCGGTCGACGTCCTCGTGCGCAAGGTGCGGGCCAAGTTCGAGCAGGCAGCGCCCGGCTGGGCCTACGTCCACACTCACTTCGGCATCGGCTACCGCTTCACGCCGGAAGAGCTTTAAGCCCGCGGCGCGCAAAGGGGCCAACGTGAGCTAGAACACACTGGATGAGGGGCCGCCGGGATATGCCTAGGTCGGTGAGAAGCCGATGTTCGACTCACTAGCCCGCCTTGCCGACGGCCATGCCCGCCGGATCGGCCTGATCGCAATCGCCTTCTTCCTCCTCGCCGGGGCGCTCGGCGGCTCGGTGGCCTCGCGCCTGGATCCATACGGCGCCGACGATCCGGCCACCGAGGCGGTCAAGGCGCGGCGGCAGCTCGAGGACGCCGGCCTGCGCATTCCGGCGGTGTTCGCGGTGGTCGAGAACGCACCGGTTGCCGCCCCCGCGAGCCGCAGGCGGGT
>Ga0193695_1000046_pt1 | contig 23808 bp, 21 predicted proteins | sample L3s2metaG_FD_160568 | JGI IMG/M metagenome (GOLD analysis project Ga0193695, IMG submission 160568) | Soil microbial communities from a riparian zone of the East river system, Colorado, United States - L3s2 | ecosystem: Environmental > Terrestrial > Soil > Riparian zone | place: USA: East River... | reverse complement strand
GGGGTCGGCGGCGACGGCGAACTTGGTCTGGGCGGTGGCGGGGGTAACAGCGGCGTCTCGACCGGCCCCGGCGGCGGTGGCGGCGGCGGCTATTACGGCGGCGGCGGCGGTGCCGGCGCCTGCATCGTCGGCAGTAGCGGCGGCGGCGGCGGTTCTTCGCTTGTTCCGCCCCTCGGCCTGCTGGCGCTGACCTCGGCGGCGCCGAAGGTCGAAATCGGCTACAACCCTCCGCCTTCGGTATCGATCACGACTCCCGCGAACGAAGTCGGCCTCACCCAGGGCCAGGCTGTCAACGCCAATTACTCGTGCCTCCCGGGTGAAGGGACGAGCCTGAAAACCTGCACGGGCCCGGTCGCGAATGGCGCGGCGCTCGACACCGCGACGACCGGGAAACATACGTTCACCGTCGACGCCGAAGACAACGACAGCGGCAAAGCGTCCAAAAGCGTCAGCTACACGGTCTTCGCGCCCCCCGCCGTCGAAATCGGCTCGCCCGCGAATGGCGCGACCTACGCTCAAGGACAAGCCGTGAGCGCGGCCTACGTCTGCCTGGCGGCCGAAGGCCTGGGACTGAAATCCTGCGCCGGCCCGGTGTCTGGCGGCGCGGCGATCGACACCGCTGCGCCGGGGTTACACACCTTCACCGTCATCGCCGAAGACAACCTCGGCGGCAAGGCCTTGCGCAGCGTCATCTATTCCGTGTCGACGCCTGCGCCGGCACCTGCTGCCGCCGACACCACGCTTGGCTCTCATCCCAAGAAGATGATCAAGACCAAGAAGAAGAAGGTCAAAGTCAGTTTCACCTTCAGCTCGGACGTCGTCGGGGCGGCTTTCGAATGCAAGCTCGACAACGGCGCGTTCGTCCCGTGCACCTCGCCGAAGACCTACAAAGTGAAGCGGGGCAGCCATACCTTCTCAGTCGAGGCGGTGGGAGCCGGAGGCCCGGATTCGACCCCGGCGACTTTCTCCTTCAAGGTCAAGAAGAAGAAATAGGGCCACGCCCGGGCGTCAATCGCCGCCCAAATTCCCTTGAGTGCCGGGCTGACGGCCTCGCTATAATCCCGCGACTTCCGGCCCAGGTGTGACGAGCGAAAGCCGTTGCGCCCGGGCATTTTTGGTCTCAGGGCCGAGCAAACCCACGTCCAGCAAGTAGAAGCGAGGTCAGCGCAAAGTGACTCGTCAAGCCGTAATCACCCCGGAAGGGCTCGAAAAGCTCAAAGAGGAAATCGAGCACCTGTCGACCGTCAAACGGCGCGAGGTTGCGGAACGGATCAAGGAGGCGCGCGAGTTCGGCGACATCTCCGAGAACGCCGAGTACGACGACGCCAAGAACGAACAGGCACTGCTTGAGGGCAGAATCGCCCAGCTCGAAGAGCGGCTGCGCCGCGCCACCGTGATCGACGAGAAGGACGTCGACACCGACGAGGTCAGTTTCGGCTCGGTCGTCCACGTCAAAGATCAGAAAACCGGCGACTCGCAGAAATTCCAGATAGTCGGCTCGACCGAGGCCAACCCGGCCGAGCACAAGCTGTCGAACGAGTCGCCGATCGGCAAAGCCCTGATCGGCCACAAGCGCAACGACGTGGTCACCGTCGAGGTTCCGCGCGGGCCGAAGAAGAAACTGAAAATCACCAAGATAGAGTCGGCCTAGCGGCCGATAGGCTCGCGTCCGCAATGAGCGAGCCAGAGGAGCAGCAGCTCTCAGACGTCCTCCGCGACCGCCGCCAGAAGCTGGAGCGGTTGCGCGAGGCGGGGATCGACCCGTTCCCGCACGAGTTCGCCGAACGGGAGGAGATCGCCGAGGTGCGGGCGGCGCACGAGGGGCTGGCGGCGGGGATCGAGACCGACTCCCGTCACCGGGTCGCGGGGCGGATCGTCGCCCGCCGCGGCCACGGCAAGGCGGCCTTCCTCGACCTGCGCGACGGCAGCGGCCAGATCCAGCTGCACGCCACCGCCGACAAGCTCGGTACCGACGCGTTCGAGCTGCTGGTCGACCTCGACCTCGGCGACTTCGTCGGCGTCGAGGGGACGGCGCTGGCGACGCGGCGCGGGGGAGAGCTCTCTTTGGCGATCGACCACTGGCGGCTCCTGGCCAAGAGCCTGCGCCCGCCGCCCGACAAGTTCCACGGGCTCGAGGACGTCGAAACCCGCTACCGCCGGCGCGAGCTCGACCTGCTCGCCAACGAGGAGAGCCGCCGCGCCTTCGCGATCCGCACCCGGACGATCTCCGAGGTGCGCCGCTGGTTCGACGAGCACGGCTTCGTCGAGGTCGAGACGCCGGTGCTGCAGCCGCTTTACGGCGGCGCCCTGGCGCGGCCGTTCATCACCCACCACAACGCGCTTGACCGCGACTTCTACCTGCGCATCGCGACCGAGCTCTACCTGAAGCGGCTCGTCGTCGGCGGCATCGACAAGGTCTACGAGCTGGGCAAGGACTTCCGCAACGAGGGGGTCTCGCACAAGCACAACCCCGAGTTCACGATGCTCGAGTGGTACGAGGCCTACGGCGACTACGGGAAGACGGCGCACGACCTTGAGCTGATGGTCGCCGAGGTCACCGAGCGGGTTTTGGGGACGACCGTGGTCGAGCGCGACGGAGTCGAGATCGACCTGGCGCCGCCCTGGCGCCGAGTGACGCTGCGCGAGGCTATCCGCGAGCGCGCCGGCATCGACGTCGCCGAGCACCCGACCCGCGAGGCGCTTGCCGAGGCGATGGGCGGCAAGCCGGACCCCGCCGAGGGTTGGGGCAAGCTGGTCGACGGCCTGCTCGCCAAGTCGGTCGAGCCGGAGCTGATCCAGCCGACCTTCGTCGTCGACTACCCAGTCGAGCTCTCTCCCTTCGCCAAGGCGCACCGCTCCGAGCCGGGCCTGGTCGAGCGCTGGGAGGCGTTCGTCGGCGGGATCGAGATCGCCAACTCGTTCAGCGAGCTCAACGATCCAGACGAGCAGCGCCGCCGTTTCGAGCAGCAGGCCGCGGAGCTCGCCCGGGGGGATGAGGAGGCGCAGCCCTACGACGAGGCGTTCGTCGAGGCGCTCGAACACGGGATGCCGCCCACCGGCGGCGCCGGCCTCGGCATTGACCGGCTTGCGATGATGTTGACGGGAGCGCGCAGCCTGCGCGAGATCGTGCTTTTCCCGGCGATGCGCTCCTGACCGCCCCGAAACGGGGCCGAAAAACCCGCTAGGAGCGGCAATAGGGGTCCCAAGGCCGGGTGGGCACTCTCGGTATCGTTTAAAGGGCACATGGGCGCCTCCCGATAACCGAAGGGCGCCCCCCGGTACTTCCGACCGCAAATCGCGTTTGACCTTTACAAGGTCAAGAGAGGAAGCCTTTGTTCGAGAGATTCACTGAGCGAGCCCGTCAGGTAGTGGTCCTGGCCCAGGAAGAGGCTCGCACGTTGAAACACAACTACATCGGCACCGAGCACATCCTGCTCGGCCTGCTGCGCGAGGAGGAGGGCCTGGCCGCCCGCGTCCTCGAGTCTCTCGACATCACCACCGAGCGCGTCCGCTCTCAGGTGGTGCGGATCGTCGGCTCCGGCGAGGAGGTCACCTCCGGCCAGATCCCGTTCACGCCGCGCGCCAAGAAGGTGCTCGAGCTGGCCCTGCGCGAGGCGCTCTCGCTCGGCCACAACTACATCGGCACCGAGCACATCCTGCTCGGCCTGGTGCGCGAGAACGAGGGCGTCGCCGCCCGCATCCTGCTCGACTTCGATGCCGATTCGGACAAGATCCGCAACGAGGTGATCCGGATGCTCTCCGGCCCCGGCGGCCGCCGCCAGGGGGGCGGCGGAGGCGGTCAGGGCGAGGGCGCCGGCAAGAAGAGCTCGAAACTGCTCGACCAGTTCGGCCGCAACCTGACCAAGCTCGCCGAGGAGGGCAAGCTCGACCCGGTGATCGGCCGCGAAACCGAGATCGAGCGGATCATGCAGATCCTCTCCCGCCGCACCAAGAACAACCCGGTGCTGCTGGGCGAGCCCGGCGTCGGCAAGACCGCCGTGGTCGAGGGCCTGGCCGCCCGCATCAACAACGGCGAGGTGCCGGAGCTGCTGCGCAACAAACAGATCTACACGCTCGACCTGGCCGCGCTGGTCGCCGGCTCGAAGTACCGCGGCGAGTTCGAGGAGCGGCTGAAGAAGGTGATGAAGGAGATCACCCAGCGCGGCGACATCATCCTCTTCATCGACGAGCTCCACAACCTGGTCGGAGCCGGCGCCGCCGAGGGCGCGATCGACGCCGCCTCGATCCTGAAGCCGGCGCTGGCGCGCGGCGAGCTGCAGACGATCGGCGCGACGACGCTCGACGAGTACCGCAAATACCTGGAGCGCGACTCGGCGCTGGAGCGCCGCTTCGCCCAGATCAAAGTCGACCAGCCCTCGGTCGAGGACACGGTGAAGATCCTCGAGGGGCTGCGCGAGCGCTACGAGCAGCACCACCGGGTCAACATCACCGACGACGCGCTCTCCGCCGCCGCCGAGCTCGCCGACCGCTACATCTCCGACCGCTTCCTGCCCGACAAGGCGATCGACCTGATCGACGAGGCCGCCTCGCGGATGCGGATCAAGTCGATGAGCGCGCCGCCGGTCTACCGCGACCTCGAGGAGGAAGTGGAAAAGACGCGGCGCGAAAAGGAGTCGGCGATCGAGGCCCAGGAGTTCGAGAAGGCCGCCAACCTGCGCGACACCGAGCGCCAGCTGACGACGCGCAAGCGCCAGCTCGAAGACGAGTGGTCCGAGGGCGACTCCTCCGAGCGCCCCGACGTCGGCGAAGAGGAGATCGCCGACATCGTCTCGATGTGGACCGGGATCCCGGTCTTCAAACTGACCGAGGCCGAGACCAAGAAGCTGATCCGCATGGAGGAGGAGCTGCACAAGCGGGTGATCGGCCAGCAGGTCGCGATCACCGCCGTCTCCAAGGCGATCCGCCGCTCCCGCGCCGGGATCAAGGACCCCAAGCGCCCCTCTGGCTCGTTCATCTTCCTCGGCCCCTCCGGGGTCGGCAAGACCGAGCTGGCGCGCACCCTCGCTGAGTTCCTCTTCGGCGACGAGGAGGCGCTGGTGCGGATCGACATGTCCGAGTACATGGAGAAGCACGCGGTCAGCCGCCTGGTCGGCTCGCCGCCGGGCTACATCGGCTACGACGAGGGCGGCCAGCTGACCGAGGCGGTGCGGCGCAAGCCCTACAGCGTGCTGCTGCTCGACGAGATCGAGAAGGCCCACCCGGACGTCTTCAACATCCTGCTGCAGATCCTCGAGGACGGGCGGCTGACCGACGCCCAGGGCCGTACGGTCGACTTCCGCAACTCGATCGTGATCATGACCTCGAACATCGGCGCCTCGGAGATCGCCAAGAACACCTCGATCGGCTTCACCGTAGCCGACGAGACCGGCATGTCCTACGGCGACATGAAGAACCGGATCATGAGCGACTTGAAAAAAGTCTTCCGACCCGAGTTCCTCAACCGGATCGACGAGGTGATCGTCTTCCACAAGCTCGCCAAGGAGGAGGTCAAGGAGATCGTCGACCTGATGATCGCCCGGGTCCGCGTCCAGGTGGCCGAGCACGAGCTGCAGCTGGAGCTGAGCGAGGAGGCGAAAGACCTGCTGGTTGAGAAGGGCTGGGACCCGTCGATGGGCGCCCGCCCGCTGCGCCGCGCGATCCAGCGCTACATCGAGGACCCGCTCGCCGACGAGGTGCTGCGCCAGGGCCCGATGGTCCCGGGCTCGACCGTGCTGGTCGAGCGCGACGCCGCCGGCGACGAGGAGGACAAGCCGCTGAAGCTGAACATAGTCACGCCGAAGAAGCCGGCGAAGAAGGCGAAGCCCGAGAAGCCCGAGCCGGAGAAGGTCGGCGTCGGCGCCAAGAAGGACGAGGGCGGCGAGGCCGATCCTCGTTCCGAGGCGCCTCCTCCCGACGACTCTGACTGACGCTTTCAGCGCGCGGGTGTCACGGAAGAGGGGTGTCCGGGCGTTGCTGGGTTTTTCGCCAGGGCGCCGGTGGCCGTCCGAGGTCGCGGTTGGGGCGAAAAGAGGACGCCGCTGCCGCCCGGACACCCCTCTCCCGCGCCACCCGCGCGAGGGGCGCCTTTATGGTTCGGGACATGCGTGAGCCTGGGCGCACGGCGATAGGCACTTGGAGCGGAGGGAGATTCCTTCGCTTCGGCGAGACGATCGAGGAGGAGCGGCTGGAGCGGCTGCTCCGCCCCGGTGGGAGGATCGACACGGTGCTCACTGCCGACACCTATGGACAGGGGGAGGCTGATCGGGTTCTGGGGCGGGCGCTGGAGGGTGTCCCGCGTGGGGAGTACTCGCTGGTAGGGGCGGTCGGGCATGACTTCTACGAGGGCGAGCGGGATGGGCCGCGCGGCTTTCCTCGTTTCACCGATCCGCGCCTGCGTGGCGAGGGTGATTACGCCGGCTACCTGCGGATGGCGGCCGAGCGCAGCCTCGAACGGCTCGGCGCCGAGCGCTTCGACCTGCTGCTGCTGCACAACCCCGACCGGATCGGCTATTCGAGCGAGGCGGTCTGGGACGGCATGGCGGCGCTGCGTGAGGCGGGCCTTACCGGCCAGATCGGCGTCGCTCCGGGGCCCGCCAACGGCTTCACCCTCGACCTGATCGCCTGCATCGAGCGCTTCGGCGAGCGGATCGATTGGGCGATGATCATCCTCAACCCGTTCGAGCCCTGGCCCGGCGAGCTCTGCCTCGACGCGGCGGTCCGGCACGACGTCAAGCTGATCACCCGCGTCGTCGACTACGGCGGCCTCTTCTGGGGAGACCTGCGGCCGGGGATGGAGCTGGCCAAAGGGGACCACCGGGCCTTCCGCCCCGTGGGCTGGATCGAGGCCGGGTTGGAGAAGCTCGGGCGGATCCTGCCGATCGCCGAACGGGCCAGATTGACTTCGATCCAGCTCGCCTGCCAGTGGAACCTCGCCCACCCGGTGGTCGAGTGCGTCGTCCCGACGCTGATCCAGGAGACCGGGGAGGAGGCCTGCCCGATCGAGGCCAAGCGAGTCGAACTGGCGGCGCTGCCGGCCGAGCAGCGGCTGAGTGGCGAGGACGTCGCCGCGATCCACGCCGTCGGCGACAACACCGGCTGCATGGCGCTGAAGGGCGCCAGTCCGGAGCACGAGGGCGAGGAACGCCCCGACCGCTGGGCGCTGGACGAGGACCTCGCCGCGGTGGGCGAGCGCTGGGGCATCGACCCCGATCGCGACCTTGCCAGCGCCCGCTGACGCAACCGCCCAGGCTAGGGAGGGGACGGGCACCCTCACGCGGAGGCCGTTGCGCAGCAGATCGCCTTCACGCTTCGACGCGCGGATCCCGGAGCCTCCGCGAGAGGGTGCCCGTCCCCTCTTCCCGACAGGCTTCAACGGGGTCATCCCAGTGGCCCCACTGTCGTTAGCCGCCGGCCAATCACCGGCATTTCCACCTTTGAGTGACCGATTCGCTTGACAATGGCCGATCCGACCTTTCCACTAGGGATTAGGCAGACCGCATTCCAGAGCCGAATTTGCCATCCTAGACGAGATGTCTTCGCCGCCTGGGGATGAGCTCCACGAGTTAGCGGAACGGCAGGATCCCCGGCTACTGAGGGCCCTGGACGTCGTCGCACCCGGCGGCGCGCTGCGCGAGGGTATCGACAACATCGTCCACGCCAGCACCGGCGGCCTGATCGTCGTCGGCGACCCGGGCGACATCTCCCACATGCTCTCCGGCGGGATCCAGCTCGACATCGACTACACCCCGGCGATGCTCTACCAGGTGGCGAAGATGGACGGGGCGATCGTGCTCAACGCCGAGGCGACCAAGATCGTCTGGGCCAACGTCCAGCTGATGCCGGACCCGACGATCCTCTCCTCGGAGACGGGCACCCGCCACCGCACGGCAGAGCGCGTCTCCAAACAGACCAGCGCCCTGGTCGTGGCGATCTCGCAGCGACGCGACGTCGTCTCCCTCTACGTCGAGGGCACCAAGTACATCCTGCAGGAGATCCCCGCGGTTCTGGCCAAGGCGAACCAGGGGCTGGCGACGCTGGAGAAGTACCGCGAGCGGCTCGAACAGGTCTCCGACCGGCTCACCGTGCTCGAGTTCGAGGGCGGCGGCGTGCTCTACGACGCGCTCACCGTCCTGCAGCGGGCCGAGCTGACGACGCGGATGGCGGTCGAGGTCGAGCGCTACATCGTCGAGCTCGGCACCGAGGGCCGTCTGATCGAGATGCAGCTGGAGGAGACGATGGTCGGCGTCGCCGCCGACAAGTCGGCGCTGATCCGCGACTACAGCGTGGAGGATTCCGAGCAGAACCTGGCCACGGTGCTGCAGTCGCTGGCGCGGATGCCGCACGAGGACGTGCTCGACTTTGGGCGTCTCGCCGAGCTGCTCGGCTACGACCGCAAGCTGAACACGCTCGACTTTCCGGTCGCGCCGCGCGGATACCGCCTGCTGGGCCGCATCCCGCGCATCCCCAAGCTCGTCGTCCAGAAGATCATCCAGGACATGGGCGGGCTGGAGGAGGTCCTGGCGGCCTCCAACGACGTCCTCGAGGCAGTCGAGGACGTCGGCCCGACCCGGGCCAAGGACATCCGCGAGGGACTGCGGCGCCTCCAGGAGGTCGACCTGGCCGACCGGTACTTACAGAGTTGACGGTTATAGAGGCCGTCGCAAATCGAAAGGAGCAAGCGATTCCCCAGCTAGAGGAGGCCACCGAGGTAAGCGTCGAGGAGGTCGAGGTCGAGTACGTCTGCGACTTCGAGGAGGGCGACAAGGTCGTCTATCCCCATCACGGCGCCGGCCTGGTGATGAAGAAAGAAACGCGGGAGCTGATGGGGGAGGAGCGTGAATACCTCACGATCAAGATCCTCCACAACGAACTCACCGTGATGGTTCCCTGCGAAAACGCCGGCAAGGCGGGGCTGCGGCGGGTCATCGACGAGGTCGAAATCAAGAAGGTCACAAACGTCCTCACCGATGACGTGTCGGAGATGCCGAAGAACTGGAACCGGCGCTTCAAGTACAACCGCGAGAAGATCAAGACCGGCGACGTCTTCGAGCTCGCCGAGGTCGTCCGCAACCTCGCCATCCGCGAGATGGAGAAGGGCCTCTCCACCGGCGAGAAGCAGATGTACACGCGGGCGAAGAAGATCCTCGCTTCGGAGTTCATGTACGCGCTCGACAAGGACGAGGAGGGCGCGGAGGATTACCTCGACGGGCTGCTGGAGGAGCGTTTCGCCGCCACCGCCTAGTAGCGCCGCAGCGTCCGTCACCGCGGTCATCGCGGCTGCCGGTTCCGGGGAGAGGCTCGGAGCCGGCGGTCCGAAGGCCTTCGTACCGCTGGCCGGCAGGCCGATGGTCGAGTGGTCGATCGAGGCGATGCGGGCGACGCCGAGCGTGCGCTCGATTGTTGTCGCCTGCCCGCCAGGGCATGTCCACGACCTGGGTGGGCGCGACCTGGGAGTCGTAGACGGCGGCGCCACACGGGCCGAGTCGGTCGCCAACGCCCTGGCGGCGGTCGGGACCGAGCTGGTCGCGATCCACGACGCGGCGCGGCCGCTGGTGACGCCCGAGTTGATCGAGGGCGTGGTCGCCACCCTGGCCGCCGACCCAGACGCGGACGGCGCCATAGCCGCGAGCCCTGTCACCGACACGATCAAGCGCACGGCAGGTGGTTTGTTGAACGATTCTCCCCACGGGAGTGGGGAAAAGGCTGCAATCGAGGTGGTGGAGACGGTCGATCGCGGCCGGCTGTGGGCCGCGCAGACGCCGCAGGTCTTTCGGGTCGAGGCGCTGCTGCGGGCACTCGAGGCCGATCCAACTCGGGGCGAGGCCGCCACCGACGAGGCGATGCTGATCGAGGCCGCCGGGGGGCGGGTGCTGATCCACCCTTCGCCGCCGGGGAACCTCAAGGTGACGGCGCCGTTCGACCTCAGGCTTGCCGAGGTGCTCTTGGCCGAGCGCGGGAGCGGCTAGTCCCGCTCGGCCCGGCTCAGCGCAGCAGGACCCAGACCAGCGCCGCCGCAAAGCAGAGCTGGCCGATGCCGAGCGCGACGCCGAAGTTCGCGGCGCCGAGGGCTGCGGCGATGACGGTGCCGAGGGCGAAGGCACCGAGCATGATCACGAGCTGGCGGATCAGCGCTGGCTCCGCTCGGTCGAGAGGCCGGCGGCGGCGCGCGAGAGGTCGCCGTGATGCCTGCGCCGGCGCCGCTCGTAGACGCGGTTCTGCACCAGCAGCGTGCCGACCCCGGCGATCACGATCGCGCTGAGGTTGATCGCCAGCTGGGCGATCGCGCCGCGCCAGTCGGACCAGTCGCCGAAGGCGGCGGCGACGCCGATCGCCGCGGCGGCGGGAATCGTCGTCACCGAGATCAGTACGCCGATCAGCGCCCCCGACTTGGCCGAGGTGAGCGAGAGGACGCCCGCCGTGCCGGCGAAGAGCGCGACGATGAAGGAGAAGGTGCTGGGTTCGGAGATGAACGCGGTCAACGGGCGCTCGCCGACGACGAAGCCGGTGCCGACGAGGTCGGTCCACTTGGCGAAGAGGCTGAAGAGGAAGGCACCGGTGATGCCGACCGGGAAGCCGACCGTGAGCGCCGTCAGCGAGCGCCAGCCGAGGTCGGGGCGGCGTTGCACCAGGGCCACGCAGAGGCCGGCGAGCGGTCCGAACTCGGGCCCGACGACCATCGCGCCGACGATCAGGATCGGCTGGCCGAGCATCACTCCGACCGAGGCGATCAGGCAGGCGATCACCATGAAGGCAAGGAAGTTGGCGTTGAGCTCGACGCTCTCCGAGGTGCGCGCCTCGACCTCCTCCCAGACCACCGCATCGCCGGCCGAGCCGCGGGCTGCCCGCTCGGCACGGTCGGCGGCAGTCGAGAGCTGCGAGTCGATCTCTTCGATCGAGATCGAGCCCTCGCTCGGCACGCCGAGCTCGCGCAGGTCGTCGATGACGACGCTGGCGTCCTCGCGGGCTATGTCGCAGAGAATCAGGTCGCCGGGGGGCTTGCGGGAGGCGCCCTCGATCCGGGCGAGGCTGGAGACCGACGGGCTCGCTTCGAGCAGGCCGACCACGCGCTCGGACTTCGGGCCGGGAACGACGATCCGCAGGTGGACCATGCCGGGCGAGGGTAACGTGGTGCCCCGATGCTGACCGACTACCACCTGCACCTGCGGCCCGACGAGGCCGGCACGCCGCCCGAGCGCTACTTCACCGCGGAGAACGTCGAGCGCTACCGCGAGGCCGCCGCCGAGGCGGGGGTCGAAGAGCTGGGCGTCGCCGAGCACGTCCATCGCTTCACCCAGGCGCTCGAGCTCTGGCGCCACCCGTTCTGGGAAGAACAGGCCCGCGACGACCTCGACGCCTACTGCGAGTTCGTGCGGGGCGCCGGGCTCAAACTCGGCGTCGAGTGCGACTTCGTCCCCGGCGCCGAGGACCGCACCGCCAACCTGCTCGAAGCGCGCGACTTCGACTACGTCGTCGGCTCGGTCCACTTCGTCGGCGAGTATGCGGTCGACCACGAGGGCTGGGACGTCTGGGAGGGACGGGGCGACGCCGACGAGGTCTGGCGCCGCTACTTCGCGGCGCTCGCCGAATGCGCCCGCTCTGGCCTCTTCGACATCCTCGCCCACCCCGACCTGGTCAAGGTCTGGGGTCGCGCCCGGCCCCTGCCCGAGCGCGATCCGCGCCACTACTACGGGCCGGCGGTCGAGGCGATCGCCGAGAGCGGCATCGCGGTCGAGGTCTCGACCGCCGGGCTGCGCAAGCCGGTCGGCGAGCTCTACCCGTCGCGCGGCTTCGCCGAGATGTGCGTCGAGGCCGGCGCCCCCTTCGCCCTCTCCTCCGACGCCCACCTGCCCGAGCAGGTCGGCTCCGGCTATGAGCGAGCGCTGGAGTTCTTCGCCGATCTCGGCGTCGAGGAGATCTGCGTCTTTGAGCGCCGACAGCGCACCTCAGCGCCGCTTCCCGCGCGTGTGGGCGAGAATCCTTGATCTGATGAGCGTCGGCATCGGCTACGACAGCCACCGCTTCGAGCAAGGGCGCCCGCTGATCCTCGGCGGGGTGGAGATCGAGCACGAGCGCGGCCTGGGCGGCCACTCCGACGCCGACGTGCTGGCCCACTCCGTGATCGACGCCCTGCTCGGCGCCGCCGGGCAGGGCGACATCGGCACCCTCTTCCCCGACGACGAGGAGCGCTGGCGCCACGCCGACTCGGTCGACCTGCTGCGCACCGTCGTCGGCACGGTCGGTGGACGGATCGTCAACGTCGACGCGACCGTCGTCTGCGAGGAGCCGCGGCTGGCCCCCTACAGGGCCGAGATGGAGCGCATCCTCGCCGAGGTGACCTCGGCGAGGGTCAGCGTCAAGGCGACCACCAACGAGGGCATGGGCTGGATCGGCCGCGGCGAGGGAATCGCCTGCATAGCCGTGGCTTCGGTGGAGAGCGAATAGGCTTCCGCGCCCATGGGCAGGCTCGGATCTATCGCGGCGGCGGCGCGCCAGAAGGCCTCGGACAAAGCATTCGAGGTCAAGGTGCTGCACGAGTCCGGCATCGCCGGCCTGCACCGGCCCGACAAGGCCGTGAAGGTCATCTCCGCCTTCTTGCGCTGGGGCGCCTCGCCGGCCCTCGGCATCACGACCGCGGCGATCCACTATCCGCATGAGACGGCGCTGATCGACGAACGCGGCTCGCTCACCTTCGAGCAGCTTCACCGCCGCTCCAACGCGCTCGCCCACGCCTTCGAAGAGATGGGCATCGGCTATGGCGACGGGGTGGGGATCATGTGCCGCAACCACCGCGGCTTCATCGAAGCGACCCTCGCCGCGGCCAAGCTCGGCGCCAGTGCGCTTTACCTCAACACGATGTTCGCCGGCCCGCAGCTCGCCGAGGTGACCCGCCGCGAGGGACCGAAGGCGCTGGTCTACGACGAGGAGTTCAGCGAGCTGCTCGATGGCGTGGAGGAGAGCGTGCAGCGGATCGTCGGCTGGACCGACGGCGAGACCGAGCAGGTGACGCTCGACTCGCTGATCTCCTCCGCCGAGGACTCCGACCTGAAGCCGCCGCCCGACAAACCGCGCTTCGTCATCCTCACCTCGGGCACGACCGGGACGCCGAAGGGAGCCCAGCGCTCCAGCCCCGACGGGCTGTTCGCGATGGCGGCGATCATCGACAAGATCCCCTACGGCAGCCGCGAGACGATGATGATCGCGGCGCCGCTCTTCCACTCCTGGGGCTTCTTCCATTTCATCATGAGCCTGCCGACCGCGTCGACGATCGTGCTGCGGCGCCGCTTCGACCCCGAGGAGACGCTGCGCGCCGTCCAGGACCACCGCGCCCAGGTGCTCGCGGTGGTACCGGTGATGCTGCAGCGCATCCTCCAACTTCCCGAGGAGACGCTCTCCGCCTACGACCTCTCCTCGCTGCGGATCACCTCGCTCTCCGGCTCGGCCCTGCCCGGCGAGCTGGCGACCCAGTGGATGGACCGCTTCGGCGACAACATCTACAACCTCTATGGCTCGACCGAGGTCGCCTACGCGACCGTCGCCACGCCGGCGGACCTGCGGGCCGCGCCGGGGACGGCGGGGCGCCCGCCCCGGGGCACGGTGGTGCGGCTCTACGACGAAGCGGGCCGCGAGGTGCCGCGCGGCGAGGTCGGCCGCATCTTCGTCGGCAACGAGATGTCCTTCGAGGGCTATACCGGCGGCGGCGGCAAAGAGTCGATCGACGGCCTGCTCTCCAGCGGCGACGTCGGCCACCTCGACGCCGCCGGCCGCCTCTTCGTCGACGGTCGCGACGACGAGATGATCGTCTCCGGCGGCGAGAACGTCTTCCCGCGCGAGGTCGAGGACCTGCTTGCCGACCACGAGACGGTGGTCGAGGTGGCGGTGATCGGGGTCGAGGACGAGGAGTACGGACAGCGGCTGAAGGCCTTCGTCGTCGCTTCGGGAGGGGCCGAGGTTTCCGCCGAAGAGCTGAAGGCGCACGTCAAGGCGCACCTCGCCGGCTACAAGGCGCCACGCGAGATCGAGTTCCTGGAGGAGCTGCCGCGCAACGCGAGCGGCAAGATCTTGAAGCGCGAGCTGCAGGCGCGCGAGCTCAAGAAGCCAGCTTAGAGCCAGTCTTAGTCGCAAGCCGCTAATTGCGCACTTTGGCCCGACCAAGGGTGGCGTGGTTTCCGGCTTGGGTAGTAGGTTGCGGCGAATGGCCGAGCCTTCAGTCAAACTGAACGCAGTAGTCGAGGCGACGGAGGAGATGCACGGCGTCGCCAAGCAGGCCTTGGAGTGGGTGCGCCAGAGCGAGGCGCGTGTTGCCGCGGCCGAGAAGAGCCGCGACGAGGTCAAGCGGCGGGCGAAGGCGACGCTGGGCAGGATCGGCGAGGAGGGCCGCACCCGGATCGCCGCCGAGCGCGAGAAGCGCCGCGCCGTCGAGCAGCGGGGGGCGCACGCGGAGGAGGCTCGCGATCGTGCCGAGAAGGCCTTCGAGCGGGCGCGGAAGAGGGCGGAGGCAGACCGCGAGGCGTCCACCACGCAGATGACCGCCTACAGGGCGCAGGCCGACGAGACCCGGGACAAGGCGGTCAAGCGCACCGAAGAGGAAGCGTCGAAACGCGTCCGCGAGGTGCTCGAAAAGGCACATGCAGACGCCGACCGCCGCGTCGCCGCCGCCGAGCAGCGCGCGGCTGAGGCCGAGGCTCGGGCCGAGGAGGCCCACCAGGTCGCGGTCCGGCTCGAGGCCGAGATCGAGGAGCGGGTGATGCAGGGCACCCTGGACGTGCGCCGCGAGGCCGAGGAGCGGGTGCAGAGGCTGGTCGAGAAGGTCGAAGGTGAGGCCGTCGAGAAGGCTCGGGTGCGGGCCGAGGAGCAGTTGCAAGCGGAGTCCGAGCGGATTCGTGGCCAGGCTGAGCAGCGCGAGGAGCGTTTGCGGCGGGCGGCCGAGGATGAGATCAAGGCCAGTGCCAAGAAAGCGCGGCGCGAGGTGCTTGCGGCGGCTGATCAGACCGCGCCGACGTGGTCGCGGAACGAGTCGGCTTCGGGCGCCGGCTACCGCACTTTCTAGCGGTTGGGTAGGAGCGGGGGTCGCCTCGCCGAGTGCCCACCCCACCCCGACGCCACCCGCGGAAGATCGCAACTAGCATCACCCCCATGCGGGAGGTTCGGATCAAAGACACGTTGAGCGGGGGTCTCGTCCGCCTTGACTCAGCAGCTGAGGTGGGGATCTATGCCTGCGGGCCGACTGTCTACAGCCGGATTCATATTGGCAATGCTCGGCCGTTCGTTGTCTTTTCGCTGCTGGCGCGGTTCTTGAGGAGTGAGGGCTATCGGGCCAAGCTCGTCGTCAACGTCACCGACATCAACGACAAGATCTATGACGCGGCGCGGGAAGTGGGGGAGCCGTCGGCGGGGTTTGCCGAGCGAATGACGCGAGCCTATTTCGAGGACACCGATCGGCTCGGGTTGGGGCGGCCCAATGCGGAGCCGTTGGCTACCGAGACGATCGGGGGGATCGTGGGGCTGATTTCCGATCTGGTCGAGTCGGGGCATGCTTATGAGTCCGGGGGCGATGTCTATTTCCGCGTGCGCAGTTTCAAGGACTACGGGAAGCTCTCAAATCGCCGCACTGAGGACATGGACCAAGGAGAGGAGGCCGGGTCGGCCTCCCTCAAGGAGGCTCCACTCGATTTTGCGCTCTGGAAGGCGCACAAGGAGGATGAGGACACGTCTTGGGACTCGCCCTGGGGACCTGGCCGGCCTGGCTGGCACATTGAGTGCTCAGCTATGGCGGAGGCCGAGCTAGGACCGGCGTTTGCGATCCATGGCGGGGGCTCCGATCTTGTTTTTCCTCATCACGAGAATGAGATAGCGCAGTCTGAGGCTGCTGGTCGCCCTTTTGCTCGGATCTGGATGCATAACGGGATGATCGAGAAAGGCAGCGAGAAGATGTCCAAGTCTGAGGGCAACATCTTCCAGCTGTCTGAGGCGCTTGATCGCTATGGACGCGAGGCGGTTGTCGCCTACTTGGTCTCTGGTCACTATCGCCAGCCGCTGGCTTTTGGTCCGGAGCAGATGGACCAAGCCACGGCACGAGTCGAAAGGCTTCGGAATTTCTTCCGAGAGCACCCCGCCGGGGAGGCCGGGGGGGTCTCGTCGGAGCAACAGCGGGGAGGCTCCGCCGAGACCCCCCCGGCCTCCCGCATCGAGGCGTTCCGCAAAGCCCTTGCCGATGACTTCAATACGCCGCGGGCGATGGCCCAGCTGTCGGAGCTGGTCGCGGAAGCCAACCGGCAAGAGATCCCAGGGGCACCGGAGGCTGTAGAGGAGATGCTCGAACTGCTCGGGCTGGGCTCGCTCGCCGCGGAGAAGAAAGTCGTCGAAGCCACCGCGTCTGGGGTGGGCAGGGGTGTGGGTACTGCGCACGGCGAAGTGCTGCCTCCACCGGAGGTGCTGCTTGCCGAACGGGAGGAGGCGCGGGCGGAAAAGGATTTTGCCCGCGCCGATGAGATCCGCGACCGCCTGGCGGAACGGGGCTGGGAGGTCCGCGACTCCGCCGACGGCCCCCGCCTCGTGCCCAAGGCCTGAGCGTGGCCGAGAGTCAGGTCATCTACGGCCGCCGGCCGGTCGAGGAGGCGGAGCGGGGGAGGAGGAAGGTGCGCCGCGTCTGGCGGGCGTCAGAGACTTCGGCGGAGGAGCTCGAGCGTCTCTGCGGTTCACCCGACCACCAGGGCGTGGTGGCAGAGGTTGATCCGTATCCCTACGCGGACCCCAACGCGCTGCTGCGGCGGGAGGGCGCGCTGCTGGTCGCCCTCGACCAGGTCCAGGACCCGCGCAATCTGGGCGCGCTCTGCCGCTCGGCGGAGTTCGCCGGCGCCGCGGGCGTAGTCATTCCCGAACGGCGTTCGGCCGAGGTGACCGCGGTCGCCTGCAAGGCCTCGGCAGGCGCGGTCGAGCACCTAGACGTCGCCCGCATCCGCAATCTCGCCGACTGGCTCGCCGAAGCAAAGGAGGAAAGCTTCTGGATCTGGGGCGCCGACGCCGAGGCCGAGCAAGCACCCTGGGAGGTAGACCTCACCGGCCCAACCATCCTCGTCCTCGGTGGCGAGGGCAAGGGAATAAGGCCCCGCGTCGCCTCAGCGTGCGATGGCCTGGTCGCCCTGCCAAGGCTCGGCAGGGTCGACTCGCTCAACGTCTCCGCGGCAGCCGCAGCGCTCCTCTTCGAGGCCACGCGCCAACGCTCGCTCCCGTAACAGCGCTGCACAGGCCTACCACCTGCAACGGCGTTTGCAAATTGGGGTTGACAGAACTCCGCTGAGCGGTAAGAATGCCGCGCCAACAAGGGTGAACCTCAGCTTGAGTCTGAGATCTATCCCGTCAATAGGGGCGCCACAGGGGAGGTACCGGCGCCACGACCCTTCGTCTCAAAGGAGAAGGATCAGTGGCTCTATCGTCGCCTACGCAGGAATTGCGTCTCCCCACCGGGCACTTCAACGGCTCCACCCGCCCTAACTCCAACCCTCAACCTGAGCTTGATGATCACTATCTGGTCGCCCTCGCCAAGGAGGGACGGACCGACGCCTACGACACGATCGTGCGGCGCTACCGCGGCTTCGTCCGTCTCAAGGCCTCGTCCTACTTCCTGCTCGGCGGGGAGAGCGACGACCTGATCCAGGAAGGGCTGCTCGGCCTCTACAAGGCGATTCGCGACTACCGCAGCGATCGCGAGTCGAGCTTCCGCAGCTTCGCCGAGCTCTGCATCACCCGCCAGATCATCACCGCGGTGAAGACCGCGACCCGCAACAAGCACACGCCCCTCAACCAGTACGTCTCCTTCAGCCAGACGCCGGCGGCCGCGGGCGACTCCGACACCACCCTCGACGAGATCCTGCCCGGTCCGAGCGTCGCCGACCCGGTCAACCAGGTGATCGCAAGCGAGGAGCTGGCCAGCCTCGTCTCCTGCCTCTCGGGCAGCTCGGGCGTCCTCTCCGACCTCGAGAGTCGCGTCCTCTCCCTCTATCTCGACGGCCATTCCTACGAGGCGACCGCCGAGCGCCTCGAGTGCGACACCAAGACCGTCGATAACGCCCTGCAGCGCGTGAAGCGCAAGGTCGCCGCTCACCTCGACTCACGCGAGGTGCCCGCGTAGGAAGTTGCTAAGGCAGCAGCTGGTAGCGGAAGACGCTGGTCGCGTGCAGCGGGTCTCCGGGACTGAGGTTCGAGCCGCGCGAGTCGAAGGCGACGTAGCGGCCGTCGCCCGAGATCGCAGGGTTGGCCGACGGCGCGTTGGCGGGGATGCCGTTGCCGTTGGCGCGCGAGGCGAGGAAGACCCGCCCGGTGCGCATGTCGCGGACGAAGACGTCTGGGATCGTGCTGTTGTCGGCCGGGCCGAGGTTGCTCGCGTAGGATTCGAAGGCGACGTAGCGGCCATCGGCGGAGATCGAGGGGTTGGAGGAGTCGCCGCCGCCCGCCGCGCCCTGCTTGCCCTGGGCGCGCGAGACGAGGATCGTACGGTTCGTCTTCAGGTCGCGGACGAAGACGTCTTCGACGCTGTTCTTGTCGATTCGACTGAGGTTTTTCGCTTTGCTGGCGAAGGTGACGTAGCGGCCGTCGGCCGAGATCGCCGGCAGCTTGCAATCGCCGGCGGCGAGTGGGCCGTGGCGACCATCGGCGCGCGAGGCGTAGACCGTTTGCTTCCCGTTCATGTCACGCACCGCGACCTCCAGCCCGCGGCTGTGACGAAAGTGAGCCACGGTGAGAAAGGCGACCCAGCGTCCGTGGGCGGAGATCGAAGGCGTGAAACCGCCGTTGAACGGCCCGCCGGGATGAAGGCGTATCCACGCCGCCGGCGTCGTGGTGTGTCGGCGAAGGTCGCGGACGAAGATCCCACCGTAGGAGCCGTGGAGGAAGTTGTTCGCCTCGGTCTGGAAGGCGACGTAGCGGCCGTCGGCGGAGATCGAGGGAAGGTTGGAGTCTTCGTCGCCGCCGGCGCCTTTGGCACCGTTCGCCCTCGATACGAGGCTGATCGCGCCGGTCGAGTGATCGTAGACGAAGATGTCGCGCACGGGGAAGGTGTCGCCGGCCGGCGTGGTGGAGGAGTCGCGGTCTTCGTCGCTGATGTCGGGGTCCTCGGAGGCGAAGGCGAGGTAGCGCCCGCTGCTGGAGATCGACGGCGAGCCGGCGGCGAAGTCGATGCCGTGTTCGCTGGTGCCATGCGGGATGTCGACCGGCACGATGCCGGTGCTCATGTCGCGCAGGAAGACGCCGGTGCCGGTCGCGCCGGGTTCGCTTTCACTTGGGACGTCGCCGGCGAAGGCGACGAAGCCGCCGTCGCCGGAGATCGCCGGGTTGATCTGCTCGCTCGGGAAGCCCGCTTCGGCTTTGCCGTTGGGTCCGGAAACGAGCAGGACCGACCCGGCCGCTCCGAGCGAGGAGGCGGCGAGAGCGAGCGAGGCGGTTGCGATCGCCGCCAGGACGAGGGTCGCCGCGCGTCGCCTCATCGCGGCCGGACGCCCCAGGCGGGAGCGCCGACGTGGCTGCCGTAGCCTTCTTCTTCGGTGCCGCCCTCGTCGAATTCCTTGGAGAAGCCGCGGCCGTCGGCCCGCATCACGTCGACCGAACTGCTGTAGCGGCCGACGCTGAGGAAGGCGATGTGCCTGCCGTCCGGCGCCCAGGACGGGTTGCTGTAGCAGGCGCTGCCGAAGCAGTCATGGCGGCTGTGGGTCAGCTCGCGCACCTGCTTGCCGCTGATTCGGGCGACGAAGAGGTTCGGTCCGTGGTCGCGGTTGCTGGCGAAGGCGATCTTGCGGCCGTTGGGCGAAACGTCGGGGTCGAACTCATTGCGAGGGCCGCCGATCAGAATCCGCACCTGGCTGCCGTCGGGACGCATCGAGAGGATGTTGCCGCGGTCGGTATGCCCGCTGCTCATGCGGTTGCTGACGAAGGCGATCCGCTTGCCGTTCGGGGTGAAGGTGGGATCCCAGTCGCTTCCCAGATCGTCGCTCACCTGTTGTTGGCCGCTGCCGTCGATCGAGACGCTGAAGATGTGGCTGTCGCCGCCACCCAGGCCGCCGCGGTCGAAGACCACCAGCTGCCCGTTCGGCGAGAAGGATGGGTTGGAGTCGTAGAAGCCGCCGCTGGTCAGCTGCCTGACATCGCTGCCGTCGTTTTTCATCACGTAGATGTGGCTGCCCCTCGTTTCGCCCGGATCGCGGTTGCCGGAGAAGACGATCAGGCGCCCGTTCGGCGAGTAGGAAGGGCTGCTGTCGCCGGGGTCGGTCGTCAGCTGTCGCGCGGCGTCTTTCTTGCGGGGACCATGTGCGAGGAGACCGCCGCTGTCGCCGCCTTCGGTGAAGTTGGTGTGCGAGTAGGCGATCGGTCCGGGAACGCCCGGAAACGCGGCCTGCGCGGGTATCGGCGCAACCAGGCCGAGAAGGCCACAGATCGAGATCGCGAGACCGCTCCTCCGCATCGCCAATAGCCTAATGCTCACCTAGACGGCTGATCTAGCGGTCGGCGGAGGCCGGCAGTGGCTCGACCTCGGTGGAGACGCCGAAGTCGGCAAGCGCGGCGAAGAGGGAGGTCGGGTCAAACGCCTGCGCGGGAGCCAGCGCCCCGCCGCGGTCGTAGGTGGAATCGGCGCAGAGCAGCGCGCCGTTGGCGACGCTGACGGCGGTGAGGCCGTAGACGTCACTGCCGCGGACGGTTCCGCGCCGCACGCCGGCCTTGCCCCGCGCCTCGCAGCTGATTGTAAACCGCGACGCCTTGCGGCCTTCCTCGCTGGGGGCGGCCGGCAGCCGCCGGACCAGCGCCGCCATCGCCTGGCGCAGGGGGGTGCGCATCGCCAGGCCGAGCAACGGAGAGGAGATGACCGCAAGAGGCATCAGCCGCGGCGGCACGACCATCCCGTTGAGCAACGTCCGCACCCGAGCGGTCTCGATATGGCGTGGCACCGTGATCTGCTCACCGGCGGGATAGCGCAGCATCCGCTGCTCCCCGATCGGGTCGGGGAAGTGCCAGCGGCCGCCGTCGGCACTGTGAGGAGCCGGCCGCCAATCCCCGTCGGCCCAGACCACATCGCCGCCCCGCATGATCTCCAGCCCCGAGAGGGCGGTGCCATGCGTGGGCGCGAACCCATGCACGCAGTAGGCAACGACGATCTCTTCCAGCGGCCCCATCCCATCGGCGGTAAGCGCCGCGATCAGGTCGCCGGGTGCGTAGTCGAACCCCATCCCGGAGACCAGCGCCACGCCCTTCTCAGCCGCCCGAGCCCCATAGCGATCGAAGACCATCCGCATGAACCCCTGCTCCCCGGTCGTATCGAGGTAGTGCGTCCCAGTTTCCACAGCTGCCTCAACCACCGGCTCCCCATGCAAGGAAAAGGGACCTGCACAAGCCGCCACGACAGAACAAGGCTCCAACATCTCCCGCAACCCAGCCGGATCATCGAGCGAAGCCACCGCCACGGGCACGCCCCCAAGCTCCTCAGAAAGCCCCTCCAGCTTCCCCCGATCCCGCCCAGCAAGGAGGAAATCAGCCCCCAGACGCCTCAGCTCCCGAGCAATCAGTCCCCCGGTAAAGCCGCTCGCCCCATACACGGCAATCGGCCTGTTTTGAGCGGGAGTCTCGGCTCGATCCATCACTGGCTCCGGCATGCACCGTGACCGTAGCCGAGATCCGGCGAGAGAGCGCTCCCCTCCCGGCGATCAGCCAAAAGATTGTTTGACATCAATCCATAAGACTGTTATACATCTAACCTATGGAGAAAAGAGCGGATACATTTGAACGCATAGTCAAGGTACCTTTTCCTGTTTCCGTCATAAGGCGAATGGATGAGGCCGTAATCGCCGAACGCGGTGGTTTTCGCACGCGGGCCGAGCTGATGCGAGAGGCCGTCGAGAACCTGCTCAACGAGCTCGATTTCCCCGAGGCCCCGTCCGTCGAAATCCCCGACTTGCGCCCCGCCGAAAGGGCACCTGACGTTGAACGCACGCCCGCACCGCAGGTGGAGGGAGATCTCACCTTGGGGCTGGAGGAGCGGGAGCGCGACGAACTCAACCTTCCGGACCTCCTTGCCACCGCGCTGCGAGCCCCGGAGGAAGAGCCGCAGCTCTTGGCGGGGGGTTCTGCAACGGTGCGAGACGAGCCGCTTTTGGGGCTGCACAGCCGTGACTACGTCTCGATTTGGGCACTTCATCGCTTGGCCCGCTACACGCTGGAGGGGCTGATCGACTTCGACGGGTACCTCGACCGCGTCACCAGGGTGGCCTGGTACTTCGGTCATCAGCTGCGCCGCCTTGAGCGGGAAGAGCAGGGCCGAAAACTGACCGTTCTCTTCCCGACCAATTTGGCCAAGCGTCCCTCCGCCGAGCGCGGCTTTCAGCACTTCGCCGTCGGCAGTCTGACGCGCAAGGGCGATCGCGACAGTCTCTCGGCCGCCGGCCCGCTCTTTGCCTGGCACGCCGTCCAGGCGACCGCGGGAGAGTCGATCGCGACCGGGCTCACGAGCCATGGATTGCGCCTGCTCCGCGAGTTGGACGGCATATCCCTCGAGCTGCCGCACCCCCCGGCACTCGCCCGGCGATTCCTCGCGTATCTCGCCGAGCACGCCCCCGGGGACCGATGGGGGTTCGACCAGGTCTTGCAGGTCGCGGCCGACGCACCGGGCCGGGAGGAGCTCGTTCGGCACTTCGCCGAACAGCATCCCGAGTGGACCGCGGCGATCGCCGGCTCGGTGGCCCAGGGCTACGTAGCGCGAGCCCGCGAGTGGGGGCTGCTCGAGCCACGGCTCGTCGACGGTCGCTACTGGTTGACGGAGACCGGCAGGGCGCTGGCGCGAGATACCGACGAAATCGTTCCCGAGGGTAAAAAGGAGTGAATCGAATGAGCAGCAACAAGAGCAGCGAGCGGAAGATCATCACCTCGGCGTCGAAGGCGGTGACCCATGAGGACGCCGTGGCGGTCGCCGAAATGATCGAGCGCTACGTCGGTGCGCGCCATCAGCGGCCTGTCGGCGACCGTTTCAACAACTACGGCCTGATGGCTTCGAGCGGTTCGTACGAGTACAAGGCGCTCGAGCCGATTACCAACGCACAGGATGCCGTCCTCGAGCGATGGGCGGCCGGCAAGTGGGGCGACCTCGCAAAGGTGCCGTACCAGACCCCTGACGAGGCCGCCCGCGATCTCCTCGGCCCCCTCAACTACCAACAGCAGGCCGACATGGTGACGGTCGCCTTCCGCGAGTCCGATGCGCCCACCCGGTCCAGCAAGCGGCTGACGATCGTCTATCGCGACCTCGGCTGTGGCATGGAGCCCGCGGCGATCCCCAAGACCATCTTTGCCCTCGGCTCCAGCCACAAGACCGACAGCCCCTGGCATCAGGGCGCGTTCGGCATCGGTGGCGCCAGCACGTATCGAAACGCGAAGGCGGTCGTCCTCGTGACCAGGCGCGCAGCGGAGATGAACCCGTCGGAGGACCGAATATCGGTCGCGGTGGTGTTGTGGGAGGCGCACGGCAAGGGTCAGTCCGCCTACTACCTCGTCACGTCCGATTGGGGCGAAGGGAAAACGGCCGAGCCGTGGTCGGCACCGGCGTCCGCTTATCCGGAGTTCGAGCCGGGGACGCATCTGGCGCTGATCTCCTACGGGGTCGAGGGGTTCCACCGGCTTCGGTCGGGGGACGAGCGCTCCTTCGACACGGTCCTCAACACGCGCTTGCTGGAGCCGGTGATGCCGGTGCGCTTCACGAACGAGGTCACCCGCGGCAAGAACGAGTACTTGCGCGGCCTGCAGCGTCGCCTCACCGACAACCCGCACCCCGACCCCGCCTCC
>Ga0193695_1000045_pt1 | contig 23830 bp, 23 predicted proteins | sample L3s2metaG_FD_160568 | JGI IMG/M metagenome (GOLD analysis project Ga0193695, IMG submission 160568) | Soil microbial communities from a riparian zone of the East river system, Colorado, United States - L3s2 | ecosystem: Environmental > Terrestrial > Soil > Riparian zone | place: USA: East River... | reverse complement strand
CTTCGAGGGGGCGCACGTGCTCGACGCGGGCATGGTCGCGACCGAGATGCTCTATTTCCTGGTCGGGTCGCGGGAGCTCGACGGCGGGGCGATGGTGACCGCCTCGCACAACCCCAAGGCCTACACCGGCGTCAAGCTGGTCCGCGAGGGGGCCCTCGCCCTCTCCGGCGACGCCGGCATCGGCGACGTGCGGCGTGAGATCGAAGCCGGGCTCGGGCCGGCTCCCGGCGGCGGCGGCTTCGAGGAGGTCGACATCTGGGACGAATACCGAGAGCACGTACTCTCTTTCGTCGACCCGGAGGCGGTGCGGCCGATGAAAGTGGTCGTCGACGGAGGCAACGGGATGGCCGGGCCGATGGTCGGCCCGATCCTGCGCGGGCTCGGCCTCGAGCTCGACCAGCTCTACTTCCAACCCGACGGCGAGTTCCCCGACCACGAACCGAACCCACTGCTGGAAGAGAACCGCCGGCTGATCGAATCGCATGTGCGCGAGAGCGGCGCCGAGCTCGGTATCGCCTGGGACGGCGACGCCGACCGCTGCTTCTTCATCGACGGCGAGGGGGTCTTCTGCGACGGCGACTTCATCTGTGCCCTGCTCGCACGCGCCGCGCTGGCGAAGAACCCCGGCGCGACGATCCTCTATGACCCGCGCTCCAGCCGCGCCGTCCCCGATCTGGTCGCCGCCGAGGGTGGCCGTTCCGGCCTCTCCCGCGTCGGCCATGCCTTCTTCAAGCAGCGGATGCGCGAGGAGAACGCCATATTCGGCGGGGAGGTCTCCGGCCACTACTACTTCCGCGACTTCTGGTGTGCCGACTCGGGCACGATCCCGGCCCTGCTGATGCTCGAGCTGCTCTCCCGCGACAAACGCTCGCTGGCCGAGCTGATGGCCGAGTTCCGCTCCCGGTACTTCATCTCCGGCGAGATCAACTCCGAAGTCGCCGACCAGGAGGCGAAGATGGAGGAGATCGCCGCGCGCTTCTCGGATGGCCAGATCACCACCCTTGACGGAGTCTCGATCGACTACCCCGACTGGCACTTCAACGTGCGCCCGTCCAACACCGAGCCGCTGCTCCGCCTCAACCTGGAGTCGCTCGTTTCTCGCGAGGACATGGAGGCGAAACGCGACCAGGTGCTGGGGTTAATTCGCGCGTGACCCCCACCCCGGAGGAGGCACTGGAGCAAGCGGCGCTCGCCGGCATCCATCGCCTCCGCATCCCCACGCCGTTCGCCGTCGGGCGGGTCAACTGCTACCTGCTCGAGGACGAGCCACTGACCCTGATCGACACCGGGCCCAACTCGGGCAAAGCACTCGACGAGCTGCAGGGGCAACTCGCCCAGCGCGGTCACTCGATCGACGACCTCGACCTGGTCATCATCACCCACCAGCACATCGACCACCTCGGCCTGGTCGAGATCATCGTCGAGCACTCCGGTGCCGACGTGGCCGCGCTTGGCCTCGCCGCCGAGCGGCTCGCCAACTTCGGCGAGGACTCCGAGCGCGAAGACGCCTTCGCGGTCGAGCTGATGCTGCGCAACGGCATCCCGCGGGAGGTGGCCTTCGCCCTGCAGAGCGTCTCGCGCAGCTTCCGCGGTTGGGGGGCGAGAGCCGAGGTGACGCGGCCGCTCGAAGACGGGCAGGCGATGCCCTTTCGCGACCGCGCCCTGCAGGCGCTCCACCGCCCTGGCCACAGCCCCTCCGACACCGTCTTCTGGGACGAGCAGCGGCGCATCCTGATCGCCGCCGACCACCTGATCGCCCACATCTCCTCAAACCCGCTGATCACCCCGCCGCTCGATGGTTCCTCGCGGCGTACGCAGGCGCTGGTCGCCTACATCGAGTCGATGAGGAAGACCCGCGAAATGCCCGCCGAGATCGTCCTCTCCGGCCACGGCGAGCCGATCGTCGACCACGTCGCCCTGATCGACGACCGCCTCGCCAAGCACGAGCGGCGCAAGGGAAGGATCTTCGACCTGATCGCCGAACAGCCCCGCACGGGCTATGAGATCGCCCAGGCGCTCTGGGGCAATGTCGCCGTCACCCAGGCGTTCCTCACCCTCTCGGAGGTGATCGGCCACGCCGACCTTCTGCTCAACGAAGGCCGGGTGCGCGAAGTCGAGGACGGGGAGGTGGTCCGCTATGAGACGACCGGGTAGGCGCGGCGGCAAGAAACGGATGCTGCTGATCGTCAACCCCTACGCGACGACGGTCTCCGACCGGCTGAAGAATCTCGTCGTCTACGCGCTGCAGGGTCGTTACGAGGTCGAAATGGTCGCCACCGAGGCGCGGAACCACGCCACCGAGATCGGTCGCGAGGTGCGCGACCACGGCTATGACGTGGTTGTCGCCTTCGGTGGCGACGGCACGCTCAACGAGGTCGCAAACGGCTTGGTGGGCACCGATGTGCCTGTGTCGGTGCTGCCGGGTGGCTCGACCAACGTCGTCTGCCGCACGCTCGGCATCCCCAACGACGTGGTCGACGCGACCGAGCACCTGCTGGCCCTGTTCGACGAGTGGGCCCCGCGCAAGATCGACCTCGGCAAAGCTGACGGGCGGCACTTCGTCTTCTCCTGCGGCATCGGTATCGACGCGACCGTGGTCAAGCGAGTCGACGCCCATCCGCGCCTCAAGTCGCGTGCCGGTCCGTACTACTACAGCTGGGCGGCGATCTCGGCCTTCTACCGCGACTACATAGTCAAACCGGTCCGCCTGCGGGTCAGGGTCAACGGCGAGACGACCGAGGGGATCACGGCGCTTGCCCAGAACTCCGACCCCTTCACCTACTTCGCCAGCCGCCCCGTCCGCGTCTGCGACGGGGTCGAGATCGACGACGGAACGATCTCGCTCGGCGTCCTGCGCCGGGCGGCGCAGCGCGACGTGCCGACCCTGATCTCCCGCCTCTTCAGCGAGAAGCGCCCCGCCGCCCGCCACCGCCAGATCGACCACTTCGAAGACGTCACCGCAGCGACCGTCGCCTCGATCTCCGCGACCAAGGACGGAACCCCCCGTCCCTTTCCGGTCCAGGTCGACGGCGACTACATCGGCGAGCGCACGCGCATGGACCTGGCCGTCTCCCCCGGCGCCCTCACGATCGTCGCCTGATCAGACAGTCGGAGTAATCCTGTAAGCGTCGAATACCGATTCGACGTTGCGCAGGCGGGCGATGCACTGCTTCAGCTGCTCGGTGTCGCCGACCTCGACGACGAAGCGGTTCTTCACCATCGGGTGCTTGGTCATGCAGCTCGCGCCGAGGATGTTGATGCCGGCCTCGGAGAAGGTCCGCGAAAGGTCCTCCAGCAGGCGGGTGCGATCGTAGGCGTCGATCTGCAGTTCGACTTTGTAGGTGGACTCGTTCTCCCCCTCCCAGGCGACCTCGACGAACCGTTCGGGCGACTTCATCAACGCCTTCACGTTCTTGCAGTCGGCGCGGTGGATGGTGATGCCGCGGCCGAGCGAGACGTAGCCGGCGATCGTGTCGCCCGGCACCGGCCGGCAGCACTTGGCGAGCCGCACGGTGATGTTGTCGGCGCCCTTGACCCGGATGCCGTAGTCCGAGGCGTCCTTGGTCCGCCGCGCCTTGTCTTCGCGCGCACTCTCGAAGTCGATCGGCTCACGCTCCTCGACTGCCTCGCCCTCTTTCAGCCGCTGCATCAGCTTGTTGGCGATCGCCTTGGTCGAGACCTTGCCCTGACCGAGCGCGATGTAGAACTCGGTCGCCTTGCGGAAGCCCATCTCGCGGATCACCTGGGCCAGCAGCGGCGACATCGCCAGCTTCTGCATCGGCAGGCCGCGCTTGCGCAGCGCCTCCTCGAGCGCGTCGCGGCCCTTCTGCTCGGCGTCCTCGCGCCGTTCCTCGCGGAAGAAGGCGCGGATCTTGTTGCGCGCGCGGCTGGTCCGCACCAGTTTCAGCCAGTCGCGGGAGGGGCCGCGGTTCTGCTTCGCGGTCAGCACCTCGACGATGTCGCCCGAGCGCAGCTGGTAGTGCAGCGGCACGATCGAGCCGTTGACCTTGGCGCCGACGCAGCGGTGGCCGACGTCGGTGTGGACGGCATAGGCGAAGTCGAGCGGGGTCGAACCGGCCGAGAGATTCTTCACCTCGCCCTTCGGCGTGAAGACGAAGACCTCGTCCTCGAACAGGTCGACCTTGAGCGACTCGAGGAACTCGGTCGGATCCTGATCCCCCTCGGCCTCGACCAGCTGGCGCAGCCAGGTCATCTTCTCCCGGCGCGGATCGGCTGCGCCGCCCTCCTTGTAGGCGACGTGGGCGGCGATCCCGTACTCGGCCAGGCTGTGCATCTCGGCGGTGCGGATCTGGATCTCCAGCGGCTTTCCTTCCGGCCCGATCACCGTCGTGTGCAGCGCCTGGTACATGTTGGCCTTCGGCATCGCGACGAAGTCCTTGAAGCGCCCGGGCAGGGGCTTCCAGAGGGAGTGGATGACGCCGATCGCGCCGTAGCAGTCCTTGACCGAGCCGACGATCACCCGCATCGCCGTCAGATCGAAGATCTCGTTGAACTCGCGCCCCTTCTTGGTCATCTTCGTGTAGATCGAATAGAAGTGCTTGGCGCGGCCGGAGATCTCGGCCTCTATGCCGACCGCCTTCAGCTCCTCGCCGAGGAACTCGCCCGCCCGGTTGACGTAGACCTCGCGCTCGTCGCGCTGCTGGGCGACCAGCTGTTTGATCTCCTTGTACTTGCGCGGGTGCAGGGTGGCGAAGGCGAGGTCCTCCAGCTCCCACTTGATCGCGTGGATCCCCAGCCGGTGCGCGAGCGGCGCGTAGATCTCCAGCGTCTCGCGCGACTTTGCCGTCTGCTTCTGCTTCGGCAGCGCGCCGAGAGTGCGCATGTTGTGGAGGCGGTCGGCCAGCTTGATCAGGATCACCCTGACGTCGGTGGCCATCGCCACCATCATCTTGCGGTAGTTCTCGGCCTGGCGCTCGTCGCGACTCTCGAAGGTCATCCCGGTCAGCTTGGTGACGCCGTCGACCAGCTGGGCGATCTCCTCGCCGAACTCCGTTCGGATCTCCTCCAGGCTTGCGCTGGTGTCCTCGACCGTGTCGTGCAGCAGCGCCGCACAGAGCGTCTCCGTGTCGAGCCGCATCCCGGCGCAGATCTGGGCCACCCCCACCGGATGGGTGATGAACTCGTCGCCCGAGCGGCGCAGCTGGTCGGCATGGCGGTCGCAGGCGAAGTCGAACGCCCGGGTGAGGAGAGCCTGGTCTATCGCGGGCGCCGAGTCGAACTCCTCGACCACGGCGGAGAGGTCGGCGAGGAGCTCTTGCTGCTCTAGGGTTTTCTGCGTCGTCCGAGGTATTTCAAACCCTCCTGGTGGCGGGCGCCGTAGGCCCGATAGGCGACGGAGCGCTCCAGTTCTGTCCCTTCGGAGGATACGACCCCGACGGTTCCACCCCCGCCGGCCGGCGAGCCATGCACGAGGCCGAGCTCGGCGAGGACTCGGAAGCAGCGTGCGGCTGCCACGGCACCGCGAGGGTGTGGATCGCTGCCCCGCAACGTTTGCAGCAGCTCGGACCCGCTTACCTCGCCGACTTCGCGAAGGTCCCTGTACAGAGCGATCAAGACCGCGCGACGGGCGAGCTGCTCGTCGAGCATCGCCAGGGAGAAGCGATGCTCGGCGTCTCCCCAGGGAAGGTGCGCGTAGCCTCCAGCGTCGGTCGGATTGCCGGCCAAGCCCTCCCAATGCTCGAAGGCCGGCGGGTCGACGAAGACGACGTGTTCGAACTCGGCGGCAAGTTCGGGTTCGGCTTCCAGCTCGACCCCGTCCACGAGACACACCCCCTCGCCGGCCAGAGCCGATCGCCGATCGCAATCGGCGACAAACGCGAGCACATCGCCGGCCCCACAAGAGCTCAACTCGGCCACCACAGCCGCCGGCGAGCTCCGCGGTCGCACCTGCTCTCGGCCGACTGGCCGATTTCCCACCGTATAGGCGTGTTTCAGGCCCGTCGGCGGCCAGTTGGCGGGGTCGGCGGCGAGCTCTGCCTCGAAGCATTGCCACCACGCCTCGGCTGCATCGGCGTCGTTGGGGCTCGTCTCGCGTGGATACAGCTCGCGCAGTACCAGGCGCGGCTCTACCGAGCCGTTCCAGCGGTTGACCTCCAGCCGCACGGCGGCGTCGACCGGGTCGTCCTCCCCAACTCCCAGGTTCGAGCGACCGAAGGCGACGCCAAGCGCACGGTGGGCCCCGCTGTGCAGGCTGAACCGCGCGTGCTTGCCTTCCCCCATGGTGCGCACGTCGCGTACCCGCGCGGCGGGCACGAGCAAGCGCACACCTGGATTGCCCATGCCGAACGGCGCAAGCTGTTCCAGCTCCTCGGCCAGGTCGAGGTCAAGCCCCGCGCCGCCCACCATCGCGTCGATCCGCTCCGTGCGCCGCAGATCCTCGGGGCCCAGGACAGACGTCGCGTGGGCGGCAAAAGCGGCGCGGAAAGCGTCGACGTTCTCAGCGCGCAGCTCCAGCCCAGCGGCGGCGCGATGCCCGCCGAAGCCCTCCAGATGCTCGGAGCAAGCCTCCAGCCCCGCCAACAGGTCGAAGCCGGGAATGCTGCGCCCCGAGCCCCGCCCCCCGCCCTCGCCGTCGAGCGCGATCACGACCACGGGGCGATGGTGCCGCTCGACCAGACGCGAGGCGACGATCCCGATCACACCTGGATGCCAGCCCTCGCCGGCCAGCACCAGCGCGGAAGCCTCGCGCAGCTCCTCCGGTAGCTCGCGCCGCGCCGCCTCGGCCGCCGCATCGACCTCACGCTCTGTGGCCCGGCGCTCGCCGTTGACCCGACTCAACTCCGTAGCTATCTCCGCTGCCCGCTCCTCACTGTCGGTGAGAAACAGCTCGACCCCAGCATCGGCCCGATAGAGACGCCCCGCCGCGTTGATCCTCGGCGCCAACCGAAATGCCAAGTCCCCCTCGTCAAGCTGCGTCGGCTCACACTTCGCAGCCTCCAGCAGCGCGCGAATGCCGGGACGGCGCGCCCGCCGGACCTCGGCCAGCCCACGCCGCACCAGCGAGCGATTCTCCCCCACCAGCGGGACGACGTCAGCGACGGTTGCCAGTGCGACCAGGTCCAGATCGGTATTGGGGGATGTGGGATTCCCTGGCTTGCGGGACTGAGGGGCGTCGGGGGTGGGGTCCCCGGAAACTCTGAGCGACAGCGAATCCGGGGACCCCACCCCCGACGCCCCCCGCAGCGCACATGCCAACTTCCACGCCACAGCCGTCCCGCACAGCTCCTCAAAGGGATACCCATCAACTGCCGGGTGGAGAATCGGGCAGTCCGGCAACGCATCTCCAGGCTGGTGGTGGTCGGTGACGACGACCTCCATCCCCAGCTTGCGAGCCAGGGCGACCTCCTCGACCGCGGTTATGCCGCAATCCACGGTTATCAAAAGATCCGTGCCACGCCCCGCAAGCAGCTCGATGTTCGACGCCGAAAGCCCGTACCCATCGGCGATCCGGTCGGGGATCAGCCAGTCGCAATCGCCACCGAGCTCGCGCAGCGCGCCGACCAGGATCGTCGTCGCGCAGACGCCGTCCACATCGAAGTCGCCATGCACGGTGATCTGCTTCCCCGCCTCGATCGCCGCCAAGACCTTGTCCACGACGGGCTCCATCGAGTCGAATGCCTCAGGCGAATGCGACTCGTCCGCATCGAGAAAAGCCCGCGCAGCCTCTGGCGTTCGATACCCCCGCCTGACAAGGGTTATCGCCACAGGCTCGCTCAGCCCGAGCTGATCCGAGAGAGCCCGCGCCTCCGCGTAGGAGTACGGCTCGGCCTTGTAAGCGTGGATGGTCTCCGCCACCCAGCCAGGCTAGGAAGCGCCTGGGACGGATTTCGGCGCGTTTCAGGCCGCTTGTTCCGAGCGAACGCCGATCGCCCAGACCACCGCGAGGCCGATCGCCACACCCGGGATCGCCGTCAGCGCCGTGCCGAGGTCGGTGTTGCCGAGGCCGCGCCCGGTGACGATCTCGACAATGCCGCCGAAGACGACAGCGCCGATCGTCGCGCCGAGGAAGGCACCGACGATTCCCTGCCAGAAGCGATCGGGCAGGAAGACGGTGAAGTGCCAGAGGGCGATTCCCATCGTGAACCAGACCAGCAGCGCCACTATCTGTTCCTCCCGTGTTTGCGCCGCTGTTTGCGGCGTTCGCGCCGGCGCGCATTGCGCTCCGCCCGTTCCGCCGCGGCCGGATCGGGCGGTGCCGCCGCTGGCTCTTCCCGGGACGTCGGATCGCCCCCATTGCCCTTGGGGGGATCCGCCACCGCAACGGCGGCGAGCTGCTCCTCGATCCCGGTGTCGGTCTCGGCGTCCTCGCCGAGCTTTGCCAGCGTGACGTCGTCAGCGAAGGCGGGCACGCTGCCGTCGACCTCGGCGATCCGCTCGCGTCGCCGCGCGAAGCTGGGCTCGCGCTCCTTCCACGCGGTCAATACCGGCGAGGCGATGAAGATCGACGAGTACGTCCCCGAGGCGATCCCGACCAGCATCGCGAAGGCGAAGTCCTGCAGGGTGGCGCCGCCGAAGATCAGCAGCGAGGTGACCGCCAGCAGGGTCGAGAAGCTCGTCGCCAGCGAGCGGGTCAGCACCTCGCTCATCGAGCGGTTGACGATCTGCGAGAACGCCGCCCGCGGCATCCGCGGCATGTTCTCGCGGATGCGGTCGAAGACGATGATCGTGTCGTACAGGGAGTAACCCAAGATGGTGAGGAAGGCGGCGACCGTCCCGCTCGTCACCTCTTTTCCGGTCAGCGCGTAGACGCCCGCCGTGATCAGGATGTCGTGGAAGAGCGCGATCAGCACAGGCACTGCGAACTTCGGGTCGAAACGGAAGGCGACGTAGGCACCGATCACCAGCAGCGAGAAGATCAGCGCCTTCAGCGCGCTGCTGGCGACCTGCTGACCGAAGGTCGGCCCGACACTGGTGCTGTCGAAGCCGTTTTCGGCGACGCCGAATTCGGACTCGAGCGTCTTCTGCGCCTTCGCCACCTGGCTCGGGCCCAGCTGGCGCGCCGAGATCTGGAAGACGTTTTCGCCCAGTTCCGGATCGGATACCTGTTGCACCTCCTCGCTGGAGACCCCGGCGCTGTCGAGTGCTTCGCGGACCCCTTCCTCGTCGGTTGGCTTGACCAGCGCGACCTTGATCCGCGTCCCCGACTCGAAATCGATGCCGAAGTTGAGTTGCTGGGTGGCCAGGGCCAGGGCGCCGACGATCAGGATCGTCCCCGACAGCGAGAAGAACCAGCGGCTCGCGCCCATGAAGTCGAAGTGCCAGCGCATCCGCTGCCGCGAGGCCCCGAGCACGCTGGGCGAGCGCAGCAGTCGCGAGCGGCTCATGCTTAGCAGCAGCGCCTGGGTGAAGACGACCGCGGTCAGCAACGAAACGATCGTGCCGACGCCGAGGGTGAAGGCGAACCCCTTGACCCCGGCCGTCGCCAGAACGAAGAGGATGAACGCGGTCAGCAGGGTGACGACGTTCGCGTCGACGATCGTCGCGATGCCGCGCCGGTAGCCCGCGGCGATAGCCGGGGCCATCGGTCTCCCGGCGCGCACCTCCTCCTTGATCCGCTCGAAGATGACGATGTTCGAGTCGGCTGCCACCCCGATCGTCAGCACCAGCCCGGCGATGCCCGGCAGGGTGAGGGTGATCGGGATCAGCTTGATCAGGGCGAAGAAGATCACCCCGTAGGCGCCCAGGGCGATCGTCGCGATCAAGCCGAGGAAGCGGTAGTAGAGGAGCAGGAAGATGACGACCAGCGCGAGGCCGATGATGCCCGCCTTGATCCCGGCATGGAGGGCCTGGCTGCCCAGGGTCGCCGAGACCTGCGTCTGGCTGATCAGCTTCAGGTTGATCGGCAGGGCGCCGATCTGCAGGAAGGTCGCGATGTCCTGGGCTTCCGAGATGCTGGTGAACCCGCCCGAGATCTGCGCGCCGGTGCGGCCGTCGATCCCATCGGGGTTCTGGGTGAAGTCGATGATCGGCCGCGTCTTGACTTCGTTGTCGAGGACGACGGCGAAGTGGCCGGAAAGAGCTTCGGCCTGTTCTTCGGAGGCGGGACCGATCGCCCGTGCCTGGCCGCGCTGGGCGATGCGGCGGGTCACGTCCTGGAAGGCTTCGCGCCCACTGTCGGTGAATTCGAAGACGACCGCCAGTTGGCCTTCGGTTTCTTTCTCTTCTGGGTTGGTGATTTCGGTGCCGGAAAGCGCCGGGCTGTCTTTCAGCGCGAACCAGCCGGCGTTCTCGATCCCATTGACCGGCTTTCCACTTGGGTCAGACGGCTGTTCGGAGACGACGATCGTGCCCGCCGGCGCCTTGAGGACGATCTGACATTCGCCGATTTCTTCGTCTTCGCATTCCTTCTTATGCGGTCGTTTCGTCCCCGTCGCGCTGATGAAGAGGTCTTCCGCGGTGAACTCGGGCCCAGCGATCAGTTTGTGCTGCGGCGTGCCGTCAAAGAGGTAGTAGCGCGGTTTGGTCGTCGAGCAGGAAGTGCAGTCGGCGACCGGCTTCTGTTCCGCGGCGAGCTTGACGGCGCCATAGGCGTTCGGATAGGCGCCGCTGAGGATCAGCTGCACGTTTTCCTGTTTTTTCACGCTGCGGCCGGCGGCTTCCCATTCTTTGTCCGCTTCTTTGGTCGCTTCTTCCGGCGGTTCGCGCCCTGGCACTCCGCCGATCGTCCTCTCGCGGCCGATCAGGTTCGGTTCCCAGTCGTAGAACTGCAGCTGAGCGGTGGTGCCTACCTGTTCGGTCGCCCGCTGGGCGTTGGTCACAGCCGGCAGACTGACCGAGATCTCGGTGGTGCCGAGGCGGGAGACCTCGGGCTCGGAAACGCCGAGCTTGTCGATCCGCTGGCGGATGATTTCGATCGAGCGTTCGATGTCTTCGCCGCTGACTTCCTTGACTTCGCCGGTCGGCGTGCCCTGGTAGACGAGCTGCACGCCGCCCTTCAGATCGAGGCCCAGCTTGGTGGGCTTGCCGGCGATGACCAGCGCCGAGACCGCGATCAGCGCCAACACGAAGAGCAGCACGAAGAAGTTTCGACGTCGTTTCATCCGCTCAGCTCTCTGGCGTCAAGACGATCAGCAGGCCGCCGTCATCGTCATAGGCGGGGAAGACGTCAGCTACCGCTTCGGCCGGCAGGTCGCCCTCGGCATTGACCGATACCTTTTTGCCGAGCGAGCGCACGCCCCACTCAAGCGAGGTATCTATCGGGTCGCCGTTGTCGCCGTCCTGCTGCCAGCGCAGGCCCAGGACCTCTTTCACCGGGCGCCCGATCACGTCCTCGTCGGTGAGCCCGGTCAGCTCGAAGCTGCCCCTGCCGGCGTCGATCACCCGCGCCTGCTGATCGCAGACGAAGAAGGCCGCGTTCGGCGCCGGGTAGTAGTCGTCGAGCAGCTCGAAGAGGAAGGCGAAACCGCACTTCGAGCAGCCCTTGGGCGTGTTGCGGAAACCGGCCGTCCTCTCCGTCGCAGTGGAGCGATGACCGCAGTTGGGGCAGATGAAGAAAGGCATCCAGCACAGGCTACTGAGAGTCCGCTCAGAACAGACTGCGCGCTCCGTCGGGCACGGGCAGCCCCAGGTGCTCATAGGCCCGCTCGGTCAGCACGCGGCCGCGCGGGGTGCGTTTCAGCAGGCCCTGCTGGAGCAGGTAGGGCTCGAACACGTCCTCGATCGTGTCCTGCTCCTCGCCGATCGCGACGGCCAGCGTCGAGAGGCCGACCGGACCGCCGGCGAACTTCCTCGCCACGGTGTCTAGCAGGTTGCGATCGCTGCGATCGAGCCCCCCGGCATCGACCTCGAGCATCTCCAGACCCGCCTCGGCCACCTCGGCGTCGACGCTGCCACTGCCCTTCACCTGGGCGAAGTCGCGCACCCGTTTGAGCAGCCGGTTGGCGACCCGCGGCGTGCCGCGCGAGCGTGCCGCGATCGTTTGCGCCCCGTCGGAGTCGATCTCGACCTCGAGGATGCCCGCCGAGCGCTCGACGATCTCGGCCAGGTGCGCGGGGCCGTAGTGCTCGAGCCGGTGGCAGACGCCGAAGCGATCGCGCAGGGGCGTCGTCAACAATCCGGCCCGGGTCGTCGCGCCGACCAGCGTGAACGGCGGCAACGGCAAGGTGACCGTGCGCGCGCCGGCGCCCTGGCCCAGCACGACCGGCAGCTCGCCGTCCTCCATTGCCGGGTAGAGCGTCTCCTCCACCGCCCGGCCCAGCCTGTGGATCTCGTCGATGAAGAAGACGCTGCCGGGCTCGAGCGCGGTGAGGAAGGAGGCGACATCGGCCTTGCGCTCGAGGGCCGGGCCGGCGGTCTGGACCAGCGGCACCTCCATCTCGGCGGCGACGATGTGCGCCAGAGAGGTCTTGCCGAGCCCCGGCGGGCCGGCGAGCAGGACGTGGTCAAGCGGCTCGCCGCGCCGTCGCGCTGCCTCGATAAAGATCGAGAGCTGCTCGGTGACCTGTTCCTGGTTGACGAAGTCGGAGAGGCTCGGCGGCCGCAGCGAGCGATCCAGATCCTCGTCCGGGACATCGGCGCGGGCGTCATGGATGCGCACCTCTTGATCACCATCGATCCCGGGAGTGCGTATCCCCTTCTCGCTCATGCCGCTTTCCTGCCGGTCCCGGCTTTGCGCAACGCGCCCGCCAGCAGGTCCTCGGCGTCGTCGCCGTCGATCCCGTCGAGCAGTTGCTCGGCTTCCAGTGGCGCGTAGCCGAGGTTGACCAGCCCGTCGCGGGCAAGCGCCCGCGGGTCGCCGTCCTCGCTCGTGGCCAGTGCCACCTCTTCCTCCAGTACCCCGGCGACCTTCTCGCGCAGCTCGACGATGATCCGCTCCGCCGTGCGCTTGCCGATCCCCGGGGCCGCCTGAAAGCGTTTCGCATCGCCGGCGGCGATCGCCCGCAACAGCTCGCGTGCCGGTCCGCCCGAGAGCACCGCGATCGCCACTTTCGGCCCGACCCCGCTGACCGACACCAGCTGGCCGAAGAGGTCGCGCTCCTCCTCCGAGGCGAAGCCGAAGAGCGCCAGCGAGTCCTCGCGCGAGACCAGCTCTGCGTGCAGGAAGGCCTCGCGCCCGGTCGCCGGCACCGCTTTGAGGGTCTCGGCTGAGACGGTGAGCCGGTAGCCGACCCCACCGGCATCGATAACGACGTGATCGGGACGCCGCACCATCACCTCGCCGCGAACCGCCGCGATCATCCGAGCTCGATCCCGGCAGAGGTCATCGCCCGCTCCGTGGCTTCGCGACGACCGGCGCCGCCACCGTGGCAAATCGCCACCGCCAGTGCGTCGGCGGCATGGTCGGGTCGTGGTATCTCAGACAGCCCGAGCAGCGTCCCTACCATCCGCTGCACCTGCTTCTTGCCGGCGGCACCGCTGCCGCAGACGGCCATCTTGATCGCCTGTGGCGTGTACGCAAAGCACTCGACCCCCGCCTGCGCCGCGGCCAGCATCGCCACCCCGCTGGCCCTCCCGACGCTCATCGCCGTTTGCACGTTCTTGCCAAAGAAGACGTCCTCGACCGCCATCGCCCCTGGCTCGTGCCAGGCGATCAACTCGGACAGCGCGCTGTGGATGCGCTCCAGCCGACGCTCCATCGGCAGTTCCGCCGTCGTCTCGACGACGCCGCCGTCAAGCGCGACCATGCGGTTGCCCTCGACCCGCACGATGCCGAAGCCGAGGTTGGCGGCGCCGGGGTCGATCCCCATCACTACTTGCATGGGGAGTGATTCTGGCCAGGGACTCGGATGCCTCCCTGAGGTTGCCTGACCAAGCCAGGGCGTGCACGCCGACGAGCGAATAGCGGAGCTATTTGGGAGGAGGTGGGTGCGCTATGGCGCCGCGTCAGGCGACCTCAGGCGGCCAGTTGCTGCAGCACCTCGTCGGGGATGTCAAAGTTGGCGTGAACCTCGTTGACGTCGTCGTCGTCTTCGAGCGCCTCGATCAGCGCCAGCAGGGATTTCGCGTCGTTGCCCTTGACCTCGACCGTGCTCTTCGGCTCCATCGTCAAGTCCGCCGATTGGATCTCGACCCCGCCGGCCGCCAGAGCCTCGCGCACGGCGCTCAGGTTTCCCGGCTCACAGAGCACCCGCAGCAGATCGCCCTCCTCGCTCACGTCCTCGGCGCCGGCGTCGATCGCGCCGATCAGGTCGTCCTCGCCGTAACGGCCGCCGTCGACCGCGACGACTCCGCGTTTCTCGAAGATCCAGGCGACCGAGCCCGGCTCGCCGAGGCTGCCGTTGTGTTTGCTGAAGGCGTGGCGCACTTCAGCGCTGGTGCGGTTGCGGTTGTCGGTCAGGGCCTCGACCAGAACGGCGGCACCACCCGGCCCGTAGCCCTCGAAGACGACCCGCTCGATCGCCTCGGCGTCGGTGCCGACGCCCGAGCCACGGTCGATCGCCCGCTGGATGTTGTCCTTCGGCATCGAGGCGTCCCGTGCCTTCTGGATCGCGGTGGCAAGGGCCGGATTGCCGTCTGGGTCACCACCGCCGTCGCGCGCGGAGACCGTGATTGCCCGCGCAAGCTTGGTGAAGAGCTTGCCGCGCTTGGCATCGGCGGCGCCCTTCTTGTGTTTTATCGATGACCACTTCGAATGCCCGGACATCGTTTGCCATTCTATGGACAAGGGGATGCGCCCAGAGACGATCACCCACTCGCATGGAACGAGCCCGGCGCGAGGCCTGGCGGCGAGCGGCATCTTCGTCGTCATGCTGCTCGCGGCGCTGGCGTTGTGGACGGCGATCCCGGTGGGCTGGATCTGGATCGGCTCGCAGGTCTCGCCGACCCAGTTTCCCGCCGAGGGTCCCTATGCCGTGGTCGCGATCGGGATCGTCGTCACGATCGTCCTCGATGCCTGGCTGATCGGCCGCCTCAACGCCCTCTACATGCGCGTCACCGGCACCAACCGCCTCGCGCCGATGCGGCCGAGCTGGCTGAAGAGCATGCGCGATACCAGTGGCCTGCCCGGCACCACGACGGTCGTCGAGGCGGTCCTGATGGGGTCGGTGCTGCTCGCCGGCTTCGTCTTCGTCGCCTGGTTCTTCCTGCTGGCCGGCTCGCCGATCCCGAATCAATAGTCAGACGACGAACTTGCCGTCTTCCTGCATCGTCGTGCCGTCGACTTCGAGCTTGCCGCCGAGCCTCAGGTCGCAGACCAGATCGGTGTGGACCGCCGACTCGTTGACCCCGCCCGACTCGGGGTAGCTCTTGCCGACCGCCATGTGGACGGTGCCGCCGAGCTTCTCGTCGAGCAGCACCTCCCGCGTGCCACGGTCGATCGCGTAGTTGGTGCCGACCCCGAGCTCACCAAGCCGGCGCGCTCCCGCGTCGGTGTCGAGCAGCTCGATCAGGAACTCCTCGCCCCGCTCGGCGCCGGCGTCGACGACCTTGCCCGCCTCGAAGCGCAGGCGCACGCCGGCGACCTCACGACCGCCGATCGTCGCCGGCAGGTGGAAGCTGACCTCACCCTCGACCGAGTCCTCGATCGGGCCGGTGAAGAACTCGCCGTCTGGCATGTTGTGGCGCCCGTCGCAGGGGATGAACCTGCGCCCCGAGATGCCCAACTTGATGTCCGTCCCGGGTGCCGTGACACGAACCTCCTCGTGCCCCTCGATCCACTCGGCCAGCCGCGTCGTCTCCGTCGAAGCCCGCTGCCAGGCGGTGAGCGGATCGTCGTCGTCGGCGAGGCAGGCGCCGTAGTAGAAGTCCTCGTAGTCGGCAAGGCTCATCTCCGCCTCCGAGGCGTAGGCGTTGGTCGGGAAGAGCGTGTAGCACCAGCGGAACTCGCCCTTGGCGCTGCGCTCCATCGCCCGCCCCAGTAGCTCGCCGGTGGCGATCTGGCGGCGTGACTGGCGCCGCGGCGGCACGCTGGAGAGCTCGCGGGTGTTGCTGGCGGCGCCGACGGCGATGCGCACGTCAGCATGGTCGAGAAGCCATTCCGAAGTCGGCGAGATCCAGTCGAGCTGGGAATCCGAGGCGTGCTTGTAATAAGCGGCGCCCTGGCCGTCGAGGGAGACGTTCATGATCGGGTTGGCGCCGGCCTTCAGCACCTCCCCGTAGACGGCCAGCAGCAGTGGTGCCGCGGCGCTCTCGCCGTCGATCGAGACGACCTCCCCCGCCTTCACCTCGGTCGAGTAGCCGACCAAGATCTTCGCCAGCCGCTCCGCTCTCGGGTCTCTCACCGCTTCGCCCCCTCACCGGCACGTTGCCGTGCCCCGGTCATCATTGCCATGAACAGCGCGTGCAGCCGCGAATCGTCGGTCAGCTCGGGGTGGAAAGAGCAGGCGAGGACGCCGTTCTCGCGCACCGCCACCGGGTGGCCCTCGTAGGCGGCGAGCACGTCGACCCCCGGGCCGTGGCGCTCGACCCAGGGTGCCCGAATGAAGACCGCGCGCAGCGGCTCCTCACCGATCCCCTCCACCGCCAGGTCCGCCTCGAAGCTCTGCAACTGGCGGCCGAAGGCGTTGCGCTTGGCGGTCACGTCGAGCAGGTCGAGGTGAGAATCGTCGCAGACGATCATTCCCGCGCAGGTGCCGAAGATCGGCCTGCCTTCCTCGTGATGTGTGCGGATCGCGCCTTCCAGCTCAGCCGATTCGATCCCCTTGACGATCGTCGTGCTCTCGCCACCGGGAATCACCAGACCGTCGAGGTTCTCCAGGTCAGCCGAAATGCGAACCTCGGTTGCCCTGGCGCCTAACTCGCGCAGCTTCGCAAGGTGCGCCTCGAAGCCGCCCTGAATCGCAAGGACGCCGACTCGCAGCCCGGAGTCCTCAGGCACCGCGGTCCTGCAGAAGCGCATCGGCCGCGGCCAGCTCCGATATCTCCAGGCCGGGCATCGCCTCGCCGAGGCCGATCGAGGCCGCCGTCACCCGCTCGGCGTCGTCGAAGTGCGTCGTCGCCTCGACGATCGCGCGTGCGCGGCGCTCCGGATCGGCACTCTTGAAGATTCCCGAGCCGACGAAGTTCCCCTCGGCGCCGAGCTGCATCATCAGCGCCGCGTCGGCCGGCGTGGCGATGCCGCCGGCGCAGAACATCGGTACCGGCAGGCGGCCCTGAGCGGCCACCTCGTGGACGACTTCGAGCGGCGCCTGGTGCTCCTTGGCGGCCCCGGCCAGCTCCTCCGGCCCGAGCTGGGCCAGATGCTTGATCCCGCCGACGATCTCACGCATGTGACGGACGGCCTCGACCACGTTGCCGGTGCCGGCCTCGCCCTTGGAGCGGATCATCGCCGCCCCCTCGCCGATTCGCCGCAACGCCTCGCCGAGGTTGGTGGCGCCGCAGACGAAGGGCACCTTGAAGGCGAGCTTGTCGATGTGGTGGCGCTCGTCGGCCGGGGTGAGGACCTCGGACTCGTCGATGTAATCGACCTCGAGCGCTTGCAGGACCTGAGCCTCGGCGAAGTGGCCGATCCGTGCCTTCGCCATCACGGGGATGCTCACCGCCTCCTGTATCCCCTTGATCATCGCCGGATCGGACATGCGGGCGACGCCGCCGTCGCGGCGGATGTCGGCGGGGACGCGCTCCAGCGCCATCACCGCGCAGGCACCGGCGGCCTCGGCGATCCGCGCCTGCTCGGGCGTGACCACGTCCATGATCACCCCGCCCTTGAGCATCTCGGCAAGGCCGGTCTTGACGCGGAAGGTCGCCCTCTCAGCCATGAGGGCGAATATTACGGGGGCGGTCCCCTACTTCAGTTTGTAGGCGCGGATGCGATCTTTGTGCGCCGCTTCGTCACGGGCGTAGAGACCGTGCGCCAAGCCCTGCACTAACGCCATCAGGGCCGTATTGGACCGGGCAAAGGACGGGCTGTTGGAAGAGAAGTAGAGGGTCTGTTCGGCGTGCTCGCCGACCTCGGACATCGAGGCGTCGGAGATCGCCAAGGTGCGGGCACGACGGTGCACGGCCAGCTTCATCGCCCGCAGCAAGAGCGGGTGGGCGCGTCCGCAGGAGAGAACGATCACCAAGGTTTCCTCGTCGATCCGCCCCAACCGCTGCAGCGACTCGCCGCCGGTGCTGGCGACGATTTCGGCGCGGATGTCGAGCAGGCTGAGGATGTGGCGCAGGTAGCTGGCGAAGAAAGCCATCTGGTCGACGCCCACGATCACCACGCGCTGTGCTTCGGCCAGCGCCGCGACGGCACCGTCGACCTGCTCGCGGGTGAGGTTGCGCGCGGTTTCCTCGAGGTTTGAGTAGTCGGCGCTGAGTGAGCCCTCCAGCTCGGAGTGGTCGAAAGAGAAGAGCGCCGCACCGCCGCTGCCCGTGCCGCTGCCGGACACGGTGGCGTTGCGGTACTCCTCGATCGCCGCCTGTTGCAGCTCGGGGTAGCCCTCGAAGCCGAGGGCCTGGGAGAAGCGCACCACCGTCGATGAGGAGGTGCTCGCTCTCCTGGCCAGCTCCTCGGCGGTGAGGAAGGCTGCCTCGTCGAGATGGTCGACGATGTAGCGGGCGACGTCTTTCTGCGAGCGCGAGAACTCGTCGAAGCGCTCCTGGATGTACTCGGAAAGGCTCTTCAGCTGGGGGGATTTCGTTGCGGTCTTGGTCACGGCGGTCCATTTCGCCGGTACGCATGCTTTCCCTTCCGATCTGGTTGGATGGGGAGTGAAAATGACCCTTGAGCAGGCCCTTCGCATCACCAACCGCAACATGATCGCCTTCGACCTGGTGCTCGGATCGGCGGCGATCGCCGCGCCGGAGGCGACGCTGCGGGTGCTCGGCCACGACGAGCCCTCGCCCGACGCGGCGCATCTCTTCCGCCGCTGCGGACCGATCTGGCTGACCTTCGCCGCGGCCCATGCACTGGCCGCGACCCGCGGCGAGCAGCGCGACTGGTGGGCGCTGGCCTGGCTGCGCGGTACCGAGATCGCCACCGACGCGCTCTGGTCGGACTCGCCGGCGGTGAGCCGCCCGGGCGCCAAGCTCGGGCTGCGCCTCGCCGGAGCCGCGAACCTGGGGATGGCCGCCGGCTTCGCCTGGCTCTCGAAGCGATGAACGCGGGCGCCGGGCTTCCCAGCAAGCGCTGGAGCCTGCGCGGCTACGACGACGAAGGCAACGAGGTCTGGCTGATCCGCAGCTTCGGGCAGAAGCTCTACCGCTGCCCCGGCTGCCACGGCGATATCCCGATCGGCAGCGAGCACACGGTCGTCCAGTACGTGCTGCGCCTGGGCGGCACCGAACACCACCACTGGCATCGCCGGTGCGCCGAAGAACTGCTCGTCCCGGACCTGCGCGATGTCAAACAAGTGCCGGCATCGCAGTCCTCGCAATCGAAGCTCGAAGCGCGCGGGCGGCGTCCCTCGGGCTGGCGACGATGAATCGAGTTTGCATTTACCCGTCTATATGGCGGGAAAGTGCAACCTCGGCGCGGGCATGACCGTCCTTTCTCTCTACTGGCGGATCTGGCGCACCTACTTCGCCTGGGCTCGTCTACTACTGCCGCTAGCCGTCTTCGTCTTCGTCCCGCTGGGCCTGATCCACGCGATCCCGGTGCATGTAGAGGCGACCTCCCTGGATATCGGCAGCGGCCTGGAGATCGTCGGCACCGTGCTCGCCTTTCTCCTTTTGGTGACCACCGGCCTGCTCGGCGAGATCTTCTACACCGGCGCCGTCGCCATCGCTCTCACCCACCCCCACGACGGCGAGCCGCCGTCGCTGCGCGAGATCGCCGGCACGATCCGCTACGGGACCCTGATCGCGGTCGACCTGATCTTTGTCGTGCTGGTGGCGGTCGGCTTTCTCTTCGTCATCCCGGGGATCCTCGTCTTCGTCTACCTTGGCCTCGCCGCCCCGGTGGTCGAGATAGAGCACCGGGGCGTGCGAGGCGCCCTTGCCCGCAGCGTCCGGCTCGTGTGCGGCCACTTCTGGCTGGTGCTGGCCGTGCTGGTGCCGATCGAGGTCGCCAGCGATGCTCTGACCAACCTGGCGACTGCCGCAGCCCATTCTCTGCTGGGCGATTCGCTGATCGCCGAGTGGGTCACCGACACCGCGACGAACATCATGCTGACGCCCTTCTACGCGGTCGCCGCGGTGCTGCTGACCCTGGATCTGATCGCGGACAAGGAGGGCACCGGTCCGCGTCTACACTCGACTCCGCCCTTGTGATGGTCACGGCCTCGATCTTCAGCGACTTCTGGAACGATCAGATCCTCGCCAACGAAAAACAGGGCCTCTTTCTGGTCCTCGTCGGCTTCATCCTCTCCTTCGCCTTCATCCGCATGAGTACGCGGCTGATGCGCAGCCCGCGCGTGCCGTGGTGGCCGGGCAGCGTCGTCAGCGACGGCGGCGTCCACCTGCACCACCTGGTCTTCGGGATCGTGACGATGATGATCGCCGGCACGCTCGGGCTGGCGGCGCTGGGCGACAGCCCCTACACCGAGATCTGCGCCTTCTTCTTCGGCATCGGCGCGGGGTTGACGATCGACGAGTTCGCCCTCTGGGTCTACCTGGACGACGTCTACTGGGCGGAGGAGGGACGCGCCTCGATCGACGCGACGGTGATCGCGGCGGCGGGAATGATGCTGATCCTGCTCGGCCTCAGCCCGTTCAGCTTCGATACGGGCTCGGTCGAGGAGACGATAGGCAGCATCCTCGGCGCGGCCCTCGTCTTCGGCCTCGTCGCGCTCTGCTTCGCCAAGCAGCGCGTGCTGCATGGCACGGTCGGCTTCTTCGTCTTCCCGATCGCGATCTACGGCGCCACCCGCATCGGCAAGCCCGGCTCCCCCTGGGGGCGACGTCGCTACGGCGAGCGCAATCCGTCGAAGCAGGCCAAGGCCGAGGATCGCTTCAAGCCCGATCGCCACACCGAGCGCTTCAAGAACGCCTTCCGCGACATCGTCGGCGGCAAGCCCAGCGAGGGCGTCACCGCCGCTACCGAAGAGGCTCTCGCCACCACTCGCGAGGCCGTGGAAGAAGTCCGCCACCGTGCCGAAAGGGTGACGCGACCAGGCGGCAGCAAAAGAGGAAGCCGATGAAGACGAAAGCGCCGGGTAGTTAAGGCGCTGGGCGAGTAGGCCCGTTTTCTTAACCGAACCTCCGCGGGCCGGTGCGGACCTGGGCATACACTTTTCCTGGTCCGAATGAAGCGCCTCGCCTTGACAGGGCTGCTGCTTGCCACGGTGCTTTTCGGCGCCGCGATCGCCCGTGGCGAGATCTCTGGTAACGGTGGCCTCTTCGTCAGCTTCAACGGGGGCTTCGCTCCCCACACACTGCCGCGGGAACGTGACGTGCCGGTAACCGTGCGGCTCAATACGGCGATCAAAACGGCGGATGGCTCACGCCCGCCACAGCTTCGGCGGATCGCGTTTGAGGTCAATCGCTACGGCCACATCTCGACCACGGGCCTGCCGGCCTGCCGCCCGTCCCAGCTCGAGTCGACCGACTCGTCGACCGCCCTCGTTCGCTGCGGCGGCGCCCTGGTCGGACGGGGGCGGTTCACGGCCAACGTCGAATTCCCCAACCGGGCGCCGTTCCCGGTCCATGGACGGATGCTCGCCTTCAACGGAACGGCCCATGGGCGGCCGGCGATCCTGCTGCATGTCTACGGCTCGCGGCCGGCCGACGTGACGGTTGTACTGACGTTCGCGATCCGGCACCCGGCCAGAGGAAAATTCGGGACCGTGCTGACGACGAGAATTCCCCGTCTCGCTTCGGATCTCGGCTATGTCACCAAGGTCTCACTGGTGTTTGAGCGCAGATATCGCTACCGAGGTAAGGAATACAGCTTCCTCAGCGCCCGCTGCGCCGCCCCCGCCGGCTTTCCCGGAGCGATTTTCTCCTTCACCAGAGGGACGTTTACCTTCGCGGACGACAAGCGGATCAAGACGACGCTCACCCGCAACTGCACCGTTCGGTAGTCCGGGTCGCATTCGATTGATCGTTCGCGGGACTTGACTTTTGCCTGCCCGGCGCCGATGAGGGAAGGGATGCGTCTGCTGAGCCGTCTCTGGACGGCCATACTGGGACCAAGTGGATGGCGCTCCATGGTCGGGCCCGCTACCTTCGCCGTGCTCAGCGTCGCGCTGCTCGTCTACGACCACCTCAACCAGCGGGTGCCGGCGCTCGTCTTCTGGTTGACGCTCGGCTTGATCGTCACCATCTTCGTGCGCATGGTCGAAACGAACCGGCGCCACTCGCGGGCCCTCGCCAAACAGCGCCGCGACGCGCTGAACGACCCCGTCACCGGGCTGCGCAACCGCGGCAGCCTCGAAGCCGACATCGCCGCCGCGGCGGCCGCGCCGGGCACCGGCTGGGTGCTCATCCTGGTCGAGCTCGAGGGCTTTGAGGCGCACAACGACCGCCGCGGCCCCGCGGCCGGAGACGAGATCGTCCGCGGCTTCGCCCGGCAGCTCGTCGACGTGGTGATTCCGCTCGGCGGCATCGCCTACCGGATCACCGCCAGCAGGCTGGCGATCCTGGTGCCGGCCGGCGAACGGCGCCTCGGTGAGATCGTCCTCGCCACCACCGGCGCGTTGCAGAGCGACCCCGGCGCCTCGGTGGGGCGCTCCCACGGCGAGGTGACGATTCCCGACGAGGCGAGCGATGCGGAGACCGCCTTCCAGGTTGCCGGGAGGCGACTGGCCGCGCAGCGCCAACGCCAGAACCGCTCTGCCAGGCGCCAGGTCCACGCGGTGCTGATGGCGGCGGTCACGGCCCGCCATCCAGAGTTTCGCGACGCCCCGCGAGTCGTCGCCTACAGGTCGATCTCCCTGGCGCGCCGGCTGGAAATGGGCGCCGAGGAGATCGACGACATCGCCCTCGCCGCCGAGCTGCAGGACGTCGGGCTGCTGGCGGTGCCGGAGTCGGTGCTGGAGAAAAAGGCGCTCGACGAAGAAGAGCGGGCGATGGTGCGCAGCCACACCGCCGAGGGCGCGCGGATCGTCGCCGCCGCACCCGGTCTCGCCACGGTTGCCCGCCTGGTGCGCTCCAGCGCCGAGCATTTCGACGGCAGTGGCTACCCCGACGGGCTCGCGGCCGACGCGATACCGCTGGGCTCGCGGGTGATCGGAGTCGCGGTGGCCTTCGTGGCGATGACCGAGCGCCGGCGCCCCCACCGCGAGCCGGTCAGCCCCGGCGAGGCGCTGGCCGAGCTGCGCCGCAATTCCGGCAGCCAGTTCGACCCGCGCGTCGTCGAGGCGCTGGCCCAGGACCTGGCCGAAGAGGCGGTCCCGGCCTCCGCGCCCGCTTAGTTCCCGTATTCCCCCTGGTACTTTTCCGCTTCTTCGACGCCCCGCTGGGCTTCTTGCTTGCCCTTTTCGAGGCCTTCCTGGGTCTTCTTCTTGGCTTCTTCGATCCCCTTCTGGGCCTGCTGGGAGCCTTGCTGGACGCCCTGCTTGGTCTGTTCTTCGGCCTTTTCGAAGCCCTTCTTCAGTTCTTCCTTGCCCTTTTCGATCCCCTGCTTGGCTTCTTCGACTCCCTTTTCGACCCGTTCCTGGGCCTCGCTGGTGCTGTTGTCGCTGCTGCCTCCGCAACCCGCCCCGGCAACTCCGGCGACGCCAATCGAGAGCGCCGCGAGGACAGCCGGCAGGCGCCGCCCCCTGCTCCAACTCAATCCTCGGTCCGACACATCTGCTCCTCTCCTAGTGGGACGGACATCGCGCCACCGTATTCGATCCACCTAACCTCCACCAGGTGCCGACTCTGCACGTTCTGCGCGTCTTCGTCAACGAGGATGGCGAGTGGGGCAACCCCCTCGGCGTCTTTCTCGACGGCGAGCGAGTGCCCGAGCCAATGCGGCAGCGAGTGGCCGCCGAGCTGGGCTTCAGCGAGACGGCTTTCGTCGAGGACCGCGCGGCAGGGCGGTTGCGGATCTACACGCCCAAGGTCGAGCTTCCCTTCGCCG